>Ga0256843_1001263_pt1 | contig 20278 bp, 15 predicted proteins | sample AlvinellametaG_FD_191572 | JGI IMG/M metagenome (GOLD analysis project Ga0256843, IMG submission 191572) | Pompeii worm associated microbial communities from hydrothermal vent at the East Pacific Rise, Pacific Ocean - Alvinella | ecosystem: Host-associated > Annelida > Integument > Unclassified ... | reverse complement strand
TTTCGTCCTTGACCAGGGCATGGAGGTAGATGTGGGGGAAGGGGAGCTCGCCCGTGAGCTTCTCCCCCATCATCAGCATCCGCGCCACCCAGAAGAAGAGGATGTCAAAGCCGGTAATGAGCAGGGAGTTGGGGTAGAACTCCTCCATGTCGCTCTCGAACCACTTCTCGCCCTTGAAGGCGTCGCCGTTGCCCCAGCCGAGCGTACTGAAGGGCCAGAGTCCGGAGCTGAACCAGGTATCCAGGACATCGGGGTCCTGATGGATATGGGTACTGCCGCACTTTTCACACTTGGTCGGCGTCTCACCCTCGAAGGCCCACTGGTGCCCGCAGTCGTCGCAGTACATGACGGGGATCTGGTGGCCCCACCAGAGCTGGCGGCTGATGCACCAGTCGCGCAGATCCCGCATCCAGGCGTTGAAGCTGTTGATCCAGTGTTCGGGGAAGAAGCGGGCTTCGCCCTCGTTGACCCGGCGGACGGCGTCGGCGGCGAACTCCTTTTTGACGAACCACTGCTTGGAGATGTAGGGCTCGACGATGTTTTTGCAGCGGTAGCAGTGGCCCACCTGGTGGCGGTGCTCTTCGACCTTTTCCAGGAAGCCCTCTTCGTCGAGTTTACGGACCACGTCGTCCCGGGCCTCCAGCCGCTCCCGTCCGGCGAACTCTCCGGCGAACTCGTTGAGGATGCCGTGCTCGTCGAAGATGGTCAGAAACTCCAGGCCGTGGCGCCTGCCCACCTCGTAGTCGTTGGGGTCGTGGGCGGGGGTGACTTTGACCACGCCGGTCCCGAACTCCCGGTCGACGTGCGCGTCGGCGATGACGGGGATCTCCCGGCCGATCAGGGGCAGGAGGATGCTTTTGCCGATGAGATCGGCGTAGCGCTCATCCTCGGGGTGGACCATCACCGCCGTATCGCCGAAGAAGGTCTCGGGCCGGGTGGTGGCGACGACGACGTGGCCGCTGCCGTCGGCCAGCGGGTAGCGGATGTGGTAGAGCTTGCCGTCATGCTCTTCGTATTCGACTTCGATGTCGCTGAGCGCCCCGTCCTTGGTACACCAGTTGACCAGGTAGTTGCCCTGGACGATGTAGCCCTGATCGTACATGGTCTTGAAGGCCTTTTTGACCGCGTTGGCCAGCCCCTCGTCCATGGTGAAGCGCTCCCGGCTCCAGGCGGGGGAGACACCTAAGCGGCGCAGCTGGGTGGTGATGGCGTTGCCGGAGTTTTTCTTCTGCTGCCAGGCCAGCTCCAGGAAGGCTTCGCGACCGATCTCCTCCTTGGTTTTGCCCTGTTCGAGCAGCTGCTTCTCCACGACGTTCTGGGTGGCGATGCCGGCGTGGTCGGTGCCGGGCTGCCAGAGGGTTTTGTAGCCGTCCATGCGCCGGGCGCGGACGATGATGTCCTGGAGGGTGAAGGTCAGAGCGTGGCCGATATGCAGGTGGCCCGTGACGTTGGGCGGGGGCATCATGATGCAGAAGGTCTTGCCCTCCTTCTGGATCGACTGGTTGCCGTCGATCTCGAAGTAGCCCCGCTCCTCCCAGATCCGGTAGGTCGCATTTTCGACCGCTTTGGGGTCATAGTGGTTCTTTTTGCTTTCGCTCATAACTCTATCCTCAACGCTCAGCGCTCAGCGCTCAGCTCTGTAATTTGCCGCGATTATATCGAAAGGGAGGTTAGAGTTGTGGACGGATGTTCAGATCGGAAGTCGCTCAGCTGGTATAATTGTCGGAAACAGGATGGAGAGGGCGAAAGGTGGGGTAGATGCTTTTTAAAGAGAGGATATATCTGTCCAATTGCGACTCGGTACGCCATTTGAATGCCGAGGAGATTCGAAAACGATTTCTTATTGCCCTGGTCTTTGGAAACGGCGTGGTGCTTTCTCCGAATATTTTGTCGGACAATGATGGAATCTATGAAATATTGCGAGAAAAAAGTGTCGTGAAGTTTCTGAATGAGGAGGGGAGCAACTTCCTAATGGTTCGGGGCATAAATATCGCAGGTATAAAATCGGTCCACGATTATTTTGACAGGCTTCCCGGGAACTATAAAGTCTCCTACTTCAAAGGGAAAGAGAAACAAAAACTCTCCTCTTCGGAGTTAAAAGAGTTGAAACGTCGTCTGGAGATGATTGACGGGGTTCTCTCCAGTCTATCGATTGACTATAGGGATGCGCCGATCGAGTTGGGCTCTCTGACACGAGAGATTCATGAACGTTTGAAAAAAGAAACCGCTATCGGGTCTCTGTCGGTCTATTTTGACGGAGACAGAGCGAAGTATCAGGAGTTTCTCCATGAGACGAAAAGGCTCGTTTCCCGTTCCGAGTGGTATGAGTATGTCGCTCAATACTGGAGAGGCGAAAAAGAGAGAGCGTCGGCAATCATTACGGAGCTGATCGACCCCGCCTACAACTCGCTCTTCGTTGAGAAACGGGAAGTCTTTGTGCAGGACAATATCCGCTACCTGGAGAATATTCCCACTCGGATATTGGCGGGAGGCGTTCTCGTGAAATCCCTCCGCAGAGAGCTTGAACTACTGGAGTATCCCCTCAAAGCTTTTGAAATCGTGACTACCTACGGAATGAACGATCTGGTGCAACTCGTGACCGATGAGGCCCTGGGATATCTGGAGGAGAAATTTGAGGAGAAAGGGGTGGAGTTCCTATCCAGAAAAAACTGGTTCGGACTCTATCCGATGCTGCGAAAAAAAATGGGTCTGGAGATCAAGTCATGAGAAGTATTGTCTATGCCAATGAGTGGTTTTCTGTGGTCAGGGACGGGCAATGGCATTTCATTCGGGAGAAAAACTCGGACAATGGGGCTGTGATCCTGATGGTGGAAGATGGTGAACGGTTTATTTTTCTTGAAACGTATCGAAAAGCTGTCGATACGATACTGCTTGAGCTGCCCCGCGGGTATGGAGAGCCGGGAGAGACGAGTCGGGAGGCAGCTGTTCGGGAAGCGTATGAGGAGACCGGATACAGATTGGAAGAGAAGCGTATAAAAAAACTTGGCAGTATCTATCCGAATTCGGCGATACTCTCTTCAAAGATCGATATCTATTACGCGGAGGTTCAAAGTGGGGAGAGAGAACTCGGTACGGATGAAGAGACTCTCTCCCTCGTCAAGATTCATTGCTCCAATCTCGACACGATGGTCAAAAAGGGTCTGATAGCGGATGCATTCTCCCTCGCAGCGCTTTCTCTCTTCCGTTTGGAGAAAGGAGGCGTCGGTCTTTGGTGTGGCTGAGAGACAGAGTTTGTATCCGAAACACCGTCACTTCAGCGTTTCGGCAAGTTTTTTGAGTTGATCTTCACTCATGGCTCCCAGCTGCATCAGCTTGACGTTCCCTTTTTTATCAATAGCGATGAGCAGAGGGACGGAACCCTGCCATTTGGTGAGTTTGGCAATAAATTGGGCGAAGGGCATGGCCTGAGTGGTATCGATGAGGTGCACTCCTTTGAGCTTCAGCTCCTTTTCGAATTCCCGGAGCTGATCGGGCTTGAGGCCTTTGAGTTCGAAGGCGACGAACTCCAGATCTTTAAACCGGGGTTTGAGTCTGGTGAAGAGCTGCAGTTCGTTACGGCAGGGGGTGCCGCTGTAGATGAAGAACATGAGGATGGCGCTTTTGCCTTTGGGGTCGAGCATCTTGATGCCCCGCTCCGAGATCAGAAGGGCAACCTTTTGATTGTGGCTGTCGGTAAACTCAAAAACCAGCGGTTTGATGGGTTGTTGTCGGGCCGGGGATGCTTTGGCCGCCGTGGCGTTCGATTCCGCGGCACTGACCGGGGAGATGAAGAGCAGAGCGCCGATTGCGAGGGACGAGAGTATCAGACGTGTCAACATATAAAAACTCCTTGATCGATTTGAAGATTGTTTTACGGAATTGTACCAGGAGAAGTTAACGGCACAAACGAGCCCCACGGGCTCTTTAGAGATCCGTCTCGATTGGAGGAATTGCCTCCTCCAAATCGGGTTCGTGTTCTTTGGGTGAGTGGGGGAGAATGAGATTGAGGATGATGCCGGTAACCGCTCCCAGACCGATACCGCTGAAGGCGACGCCGCCGAAGTCGAAGCTCATCCCTCCGATGGCAAAGACCAGAATCAGGGAGACGATGATCATATTGCGTGACTCGCTCAGGTCCACTTTGGCGTGGATGAGAGTGTTCATCCCCACGGAGGCGATGACCCCGAAGAGCAGAAGCAGAATGCCCCCCATGACCGGGACGGGGATGGTCTGGAGGAACCCTCCCAGTTTGGAGAAGAAAGCCAGAGCGATGGCGAAGATGGCTGCCCAGGTCATGATGGCGGGGTTGAAGGCGCGGGTGATGGTGACGGCACCGGTGACCTCGGAGTAGGTGGTATTGGGCGGGCCGCCCAGCATGGAGGCGGCGCTGGTGGCCAGACCGTCACCCAGAAGGGTCTTATGCAGGCCGGGTTTCTTCAGGTAGTCCTCCCCGGTAACCCGGGAGATCGCCAGCATATCGCCGATATGCTCCACCGCCGGGGCAATGGCGATGGGCAGGATATAGAAAACCGCTTCCCAGTTGAGCTCGGGCATGACGAAGGCGGGCATGGAGAAGACCGGGGCCTTGGAGACGGCGGAGAAATCGACGATTCCGAAAAAGATCGAAGCGACATATCCCACTACCAGGCCGATGAGGATCGGCAGGAGCCGGATCATGCCCCGGCCCAGCAGAGTCGCCAGGATCGTGGCGGCCAGCGTGAGCATGGAGATGATGATGGCGGTGCCAAAGGGGACCAGGACGGTCTTGCCGTCACCGGTATGGCCGGTGGCCATATGGACCGCCACGGGGGCGAGGATCAGGCCGATGGTCATGATGACGGGCCCGGTGACGATGGGGGGCAGAAACTTGAGAATGTAGTCGCTCCCCTTGAGCCGGATCAGGATGCTCAACAGCACATAAAAGAAGCCGGCGGCTACCAGGCCGCTCATGGTTCCGGCGATTCCCCACTTCTGCACGCCGTAGATGATGGGCGCGATGAAGGCGAAAGAGGAGGCCAGGAAGATGGGCGGCACCTTGGGACGGGTGGTGAGCTGGAAGATCAGGGTCCCCAGCCCGGCGGTGAAGAGGGCGACGTTGGGGTCGAGTCCCGTCAGGATCGGGACGAGGACCAGGGCGCCGAAGGCGACGAAGAGAAACTGAAGGCCCACCAGGGCGTCTCGGGCTCGGAACCGGTAATCGGTCGGATTCATTGGCACTCCTTTGATGCTGGTGAAAAGCGCAAAATACGGGCTGACCTGACGATTGTACCAGAGCGCTCCTTTTAAGTCATTATTGGAGATAATCGGAACAATTCAACCAAGGAGAGAATTGTCATGAAAAATCTGCATCTGGTCGAGCATCCGCTGATTCGCCACAAACTGGCACGATTGAGGGATATTGAATGTCCCATGCAGGAATTTCGTCGCCTGTTGGACGATATCGGGACATTGATGGCTTATGAAGTGACCCGGGAGTTGGCTACGGAACCGATTGAGGTTCAGACACCGGTTGCTCCGACCATCTGTCAGCGCCTCAGTCACCCCCCGGTTTTGGTGACGATTCTGCGGGCGGGAATCGGGATGCTCAACCCCTTCATGCATCTGCTTCCCGAGAGTCCTGTAGGGTTTTTGGGGTTGCAGCGGGATGAGGAGACCCTTGAGCCCGAGAGTTACTACTCCAAGATTCCCTCCGTGGCCCGGACCCGTCCGGTGATTCTTATCGATCCGATGCTGGCGACGGGAGGATCGGCGCTGGATGCTATCGCGCATTTGAAGAAAAACGGGGTCGATACGATTACCTTCGTCTGTCTTGCGGCGGCACCGGAAGGGGTACAGGCGATCAATGAGAAGTATCCGGAGCTGCAGATTTATACGGCGGCACTGGATGATCACCTCAATGAACACGGCTATATCGTTCCCGGTCTCGGAGACGCGGGTGATCGGGTATTTGGGACGGGAGTGGACGATATCCGCTGAGCGGTGGACGTCACGTCGCTCAACTGAGACTCAGGCGGAAGTAGAGATCGCTCTCTTCGAATTCGATACGATTGCCCAGAATTTCCATGATCTGGCTGAAGGTATCAAAGAATTCGTCGTCCAGTCTATTCTCGGGACGGTTGTATTTGGCCAGGAATTTCATCAGGGTGGTTTTGACATCTTTGAAGCTGCGTTGAAATTTGTCGATCGCCTCTTCGGTCTGTTGGTCCCGACGGTCCGGATCGTGCATCAGGCGAAAAAATTCGATATCCTCGCTGTTGAGATGATCCATCGCCAGATGGGTGAAGGACTGTAGGGCCATCCGCGTTTTTGCCTCATCGTTCTTGACATATTCGGCAAGTACCTTTTTCCCCAGGACCACCAGCTGCTCATGTTCCTGTTTCCAGCGTTTGACCATTTTCTTGTTTCTTGATTCGAATAGTGAAAACATAATCCAACTCTCCTTTTTGGGTTTCCTCATAACTCCAACTCTGATGATATGACAAAAATCTTAAAATATTAATTAAGAAGAGTATTAAGCTTTATTTTAGATTCTGTCGAGCCATGCCTCCAGCTCGGCATCGCTCGGCATGCGCCAGTCGGCCCGGGGGCTGAGGCTGACGGTGCCGACCTTGGGGCCGTCGGGCATACAGGAACGTTTGAACTGCTGTGTGAAGAAGCGTCGAAGGAAAAGACGCAGCCACTGGCGGATGGTCTCCTCGTCGTATCTCTCTCTGAACGCATGTGTCGCCAGCCAGAGAATTTTTTCCGGGTCGGCGCCGTAGCGCAGGAAGTGGTAGAGAAAAAAGTCGTGCAGTTCATAGGGACCGACGATCTCCTCCGTTTCCTGGGTGATGGTCTGGCCGTCGCTGGGAAGCAGTTCCGGACTGACGGGAGTATCGAGTATATCGTTCAGAACTTCCCGCAGTTCGGGATGGTTTCGGGCGAAGTAGTCGATGAGGTAGCGGATGAGGGTTTTGGGAATGGAGGCGTTGACCGCGTACATGCTCATGTGATCGCCGTTGTAGGTGCTCCATCCCAGAGCAATTTCGCTCAGATCCCCGGTGCCGACGACCAGGCCGTTCTCTTTGTTGGCCAGGTTCATGAGGATCTGGGTGCGGGCCCGGGCCTGGACATTTTCATAGGTGACATCATGGAGTGCCGGGTCGTGGCCGATGGCGGTAAATTCTGTCAAACTGGGCTCTTTGACGGAGATCTCTCGCAGCGCTACACCCAGTTTCCGGCAGAGCGTGACGGCATTCGTATAGGTGCGGCCGGTGGTGCCGAATCCCGGCATGGTGACCGCCAGGACCTCCCGGGGATCCCGATTCAGTATCTGCATGCTTTCCACCGCGACCAGGAGAGCCAGTGTTGAGTCAAGTCCTCCGGAGATGCCCAGAACCGGTCGATGAATCCGTGCGGCTTCCAGCCGACGGGCCAGGGCGTGACTCTGGATTGCGAGGATCTCTCTGGAGTGTTCGTCCCGTCGTCGGGGGTCGGAGGGAACGAAGGGATGGGGGTCGATCAAACGATTCAGGCGTTCCGGCCGGGGCAGTGGCGCGACCGGAAGGAATCGGACCTGGGTACGCGTTTCGTCGCCGTAGGCTCCTTCGGCCAGCCGCAAGCCGCCCAGGCGCCGCAGATCCACTTCGGCGCTGATCAGCTGGGCCTCACGGAGAAAGCGTTCTCCGCGCTTGAGCAGACTGCCGTACTCGGCGATCATGCAGTCTCCTCCAAAGAGCGCATCGGTACTGCTCTCTCCGATACCGCTGGAGGCGTAGGCGTAGGCTGTGAGGGTCCGGGCACTCTGGGTACGGACCAGTTCGGCGCGATAACCGGCTTTGCCTACCAGTTCGTTGCTGGCGCTGGGGTTGAGGATGAGACGGGCGCCGTTGGCGGCCATACGGTTACTGGGCGGGGTCACGGCCCAGAGATCTTCACAGATCTCTACACCCATGATCAGGTCCTCTCCATCGTCAAAGAGCAGATCAACGCCGAAAGGAACCTCCCGGTTCAGGAAGCGGATACGCTCGCGGACAATATCCCGACCGGTGCTAAACTGGCGCTTTTCGTAATATTCCCGCTTGTTCGGCAGATAGCTTTTGGGGATCACGCCAAGGATTGTTCCGTGCTGGAGCACCGCCGCACAGTTGTAGAGCCGGTCAGACCGACGCAGGGCGATACCCATAACGGCCAGGGTGGAGGTATCGGCTGTCGCTTCGAGGATCTGTTCCAGCGCTTCGTTCTGCGCCTCATAAAGCCGCTCCTGAAAAAAGAGGTCTGCCGCGGTATATCCCGTCAGGCACAGCTCGGGAAAAACGACGGCGGCACACTGCTCTTCGTGGGCCTGAAAGAGAAGGGAGAGAATGGGATCGACATTGCGTGCCGGATTGGCCAGGTGAAGTCGGGGGACGGCGGCGGCGATGCGGTAATAGCCGTACATGACTGAGCGTCCTTTGCTGGATAGAAGATATGGATGAAATAACGATTATATATGAAGAAAGATTAAGGCTGATAATATTCAGATAGACAGATGGCTCCGGATGCTGGATTCGAACCAGCGACCAAGTGATTAACAGTCACCTACTCTACCGCTGAGCTAATCCGGAATAGAAGAGGACATTTCATCGCTGAAATGTGAGTGGGATTATAGTCAAAAACTTTTTTGTTGTCAATAGTTTTCAGCCGGGATGATAAAAATTCACCCCATGATTTTCCCGGAGAAGAACTCGTCCGTTTTTGAGGAGCTTTTCAAGACGCTTTTGACTCTCGTTGTCGAAAAGGAGGTGTGTGTCTTCGGGGGTGAGGGGACGTTTGTGAAGGGTGTCGAGAATTTCGTGTTCACTGTAGGAAGAGGGGGTGATTCCCCCCAGGGTTTTCCGACTGGTGATGTGGAGCGGCAAAGCGGGGTCAAAGCGCAGAGAGAGTTCCCGAAGTACCTCATAGCTGACGGGATGGACCTCGTAGGCGGGAGGGCGGTCGATGGTGCCCAGATCGATGCGATCGGGACGAAGTCGGAGCAGGTAGCTGTCGAGGGCTTCAATCTCGGCGGGTTTGTCATTGATTCCTGCGACGATGAGGATCTCGACGATCAGAGCCCCCCGATAGTCGCGACGGAAAGCGAGCATCCCCTCTTTGATCGCATTGAGGTCGATGCCGGGAGCGGGGCGGTCAATGCGTCGGAAGCAACGGGGGGTGGCGCAGTCGAGGGAGAGTTTGACCGTATCGAAGAGGCGGAGAGCCCGGCGGATTTCCGGGCGGTGGATGGTCGAGGCGTTGCTCAGAATCAATGTCCGGACCGGGCCTTTGATCTCCCGCAGCTTTTTCATCAGCTCCCCGAGACGGGGGTAGAGGGTCGGTTCCCCGTTGGCGGTGACGGTAAGAACGTCGATATCGGGGTGGGCATGCAGTCCGGCGCGTACGGCGTCGACAACGGCGGAGACAGGAAGAGTCTCGGTATAGGCCTCCACCGGCTTGGCGGGATCGAGTTCGCAGTAGACACAGTCGAAGTTGCACTGTTTGCGGGAGGGGCTCAGGTCGATGCCCAGAGATTTGCCGAAGCGGCGGGAGGGGATGGGACCGAAGATGATGCTCATGAAAGGACTCCTTGGACGATCAGCCGCCGGCGGGCAGGCCGAAGATGACGACACACAGGGCGCCGCTGGCCACGAAGGCATAGAAGAGGAAGCGTAGGATCCGATGGGGGATTTCGGGATGGGCCAGGGCGGTCAGAGCGGCCACGGCTCCCTGAAAAGTGTAGTAGAGGGCGAAGGCTTTGGAGGCGTAGGTGATGACCTGAAAGACGTCGGAGGTCCAGAGGATCGCCAGTCCGCCGCCCACGATGACCCAGTAGCCCAGTGCCTGGGGGATTTTACGCTGGCTCAACTCTTCGAGCAGTCCGCTGCCTCCCTGACTGTCGGCGACGGCCGCGTCAAACTGGGCGATGAGCGCCAGGGCCAGGAGCATCACCGGCAGGACGGTGGCGATGTGACGGGACATGGTGATGATTGCGGTATCCTGACCGGTTTTGGGCAGGGGGGTGTTGAAGTAGTAGAGCATCAGGCCGATGTAGAGGATGTAGATACCGCCAGAGATCCACTGGGCATAGCGCATGGTACGGATCCGCAGAGACGGGGGAAACTTCTCCCCCAGATAGCGGGAGGTTTCGAATCCCTGGATGACGATGAGCATGCCGAGGAGGACCCGAAGTTCGTGGAGACCCGGTTGATGGTCCAGAGGCGGCAGATGCCAGGTACCGGACTGCCAGGCGTTGAGGTTGCCGTAAACCAGTCCGGCGAGGAGTCCGGCGATGATTCCCAGTTTTAACGCTTCAAAACGGCCCAGAAAATTGAAACCCCGGTGGCCGCCGTAGAAAGCGATGAAAAGCAAAACGGCGGTAGTGATGCTCTTTGAGAGCATCGGATCGACCACGTTGACCCCCCGCAGAAGAAAATCACCGAAGAGCGCCAGGTAGTAGGTGACGGAGACGACGTAGGCGAAGGCCAGTGCCCAGCGGGAGAGGTCCTCCACCATCCAGGCGGAGGGGTGCAGGGTTCCGGCCGCGAGTTTGGGCTCGACGTAGCGAATGTTGAAGCGGATAGCGGCGCCTACGGCATAGGCGAAAAGAACCAGAAAAACCATGGCTACCAGTGCCAGACGCCCCACGCTCATCTGGAGAATCGGGGCGATGACCAGAAAACCGCTGCCGATGATGGACGCCAGGGGAATGGCAGTGGCGGCCCACCAGGAGCTCTTCTCCACCGGACGGGAGAAGAGCAGCGAAGTGATAAGCAGTGTCGTGACGATGACGATGATGTTGGCGGTCATGGTGCTTCCTTTACTGGGAAGTGATGATGGAGATCTTTTTAAAGCCCTTTTTTTTCAGAATGTCGATGACGGTGACAAACTTCTGGAACTGGCTTTTCTGATCGGCGTTGAGGGTGATGAGATCCTTGAGGGGATCGAGTCTGTTCAGCGCGCTCCTGAGCCCGTCGAGGGTGACGGGCTTTTTTTCGAAAAAGTATCTTCCCGCTTTGTCGATGGTGATGGAGATGCTTTTGGGTGGAATCTTGCTTTGACTGCCCGATTTGGGCAGGTCGACGGGAAGTTCGTTTTTGACGACAAACGTGGCGGTAGCCAGGACGATGACCAGAAGGACCAGAACGATATCGATAAAGGGAACGACGTTGATATCGGCGAAGCGGCGACGTCTCATCAGTGTTGGTTGTCCCCGTAGCGATCGTTGAGAATGTCCCAGCGGGTCAGAAGGCGATCGGCCCGGTCCATCAGCATATTGTAGAAGATAGTGGCGGGAATGGCGACCACCAGACCGGCTGCGGTGGCTTTGAGAGCCAGGGCAAGGTTTTTCATGATTTCACCGGTGTCGATGGCGGTTTTCTGCTCACCGATGAGGTAGAAAGTGAGGATGATGGCGATAACGGTCCCCAGCAGTCCGATATAGGGAGCACTGGAACCGATGGTGGCCAGAGGACCCAGATTGCGGCCCAGGTCCAGCTCCAGCATTTTGCGGTTGGGATACTGGTAGAGATCGACGGTACGGAAAAAGAGCACCCGCTCGATGAAGTAGGCAAACGTAGCGACACTCATGAGAATCAGTATGCCGATAATGCCGTAGTCGACGATATTTTTGAGGGTCTCGATAGGCACGAGGCTCTCCTTTTTTGCCGAATTATATCGTATAATCGTGGCAGAGTTCCCGGAAAGGAGCATCCCCATCCGTTCACAGCTGCGCGCATTTCATCGCCGTTTTCCCTGGCTCAGGTTTGAGGAGCTGCTGGAGTATTTCGCCGTTTACGGTGGAGTCGAGGCACGGGTGGAGTTTGACTTTTTCGAGGAGCTGGAGGAGAGTATCGGGCGTCATTTTGTCCGGGAATTCGAGAGCAGTGCGCGGTGGCTGAGCTTCGCGCATCTGCGGGAACGGCCCTATCGGGAGCTGCTGATGGGGATTGCCCGGGGCGACGGTAAAATGCTGGGAGCGTTCCGTCGCGCCCGGATGGGCGAAGGAATGGGCGGTGCGCTGCTGGGAGAGTTGCTGGAGCGGGAGGTCTTGCGCCTGGAGCGCTCCCGGGAAGCGCCGATCCGTCCGGTCTCCGGTCGTCCCATCCGCAAGGAGCTTCGGGGCTACCGTATCCAGGACAAAGTGCGTTTTCGCCGTCCGTTCGAGCGCTTCTGGTTTGCGTTTGTCGAGCCCTATACCCGGGAGCTGGTCCGGGGAGAGGGAAGGGTTTTTATGGAAAACTACCGCCGGCATCGGGAACGGGCGATTTCATTGCTCTTTGAACAGCTCTCCAGTGAGCTGCTGGCCCTCCACTTTGCTGCAACGGATCCGCTGCTCAGCGGCGGATCCCACTGGGATTATCACAGTGAGTTTGATCTGCTGGCCCATACCCGCTCAGGCCGTCTGATTCTGGGGGAGTGCAAATACCGGGGGCGTCCCGTCTGCCGCAAGGAACTTAACAAACTGAAAGAGAAGGCGATGGTCTCCGGAATCCGGGCCGATACCTTTGTTCTCTTTTCCCGAAGCGGCTTCTCCCGGGAGCTGCGGGAGAGTGAAGAGAAGGGAGTGCTCTTGTTTGAGCTGAAGGATTTCGAACGACTGTTGGAGGAGTGACCGGCGTATCGCGCATAGGACGGCGGGCTTCAGGAGAGAAGGGGCTGTCGTCACTCCTCCTTCCTCTTCAGCATTTACGGTGCAAGGAGCTGAAAGCAGGGAGGCGGTCGGTAGAGTGCTCCGGCTTTTCGGATAGCGTTGTAGATCGTTCGCTTCCGCGGTTTTCGGCATATACCGGAATGCGCACTCCAAAAAAGCTTTTCGTTCTCTCAGCCTTTGCCTTTCTGCTTCTGCCGCTCTTTTTTCTCTTCCTGAAGTTCTTTTCGTTTTTTGATGACCTTTTTCAAATGCTTTTTGTAGCTGACGCTGAAGTCGTGAGTACCATGGTCGTTGCGGAAAAAGTAGAGATAGTCGCTCTTCGCCGGGTGGAGGGCGGCCCGGATGGCGGCGGTCGAGACGTTGCAGACCGGAGCGTCGGGGAGACCCCGGTGGCGATAGGTGTTGAAGGTGCTGTTGTCGTCGCGGATTCGTCGGGGGGTGACTTTGACGTGGGAGTAACGGCCGTAGTTGAGTGTCCCGTCCATCTGGAGGCGCATATGCTTTTTCAGACGGTTGGTGATGACGGAGGCGACCAGGGGCATTTCCCGTCGGTTGGCTGCCTCTTTCTGGATGATGGAGGCGATGGTGAGGATGCGCTGCCATGTTTTGGGTCTGTAGGGAATGCCCGCTTCCCGGGCGAGGCGGCGATAACGCTTCTCACTCAGGTTGATCAGGTAGCCCATGATCCGTTTTTCGTCATAGTGCAGAGGGATATTGTAGCTCTCGGCCAGGATCCCCGCTTCGGGATAGGGACTGAGTTCCCGATAGGCGGCGTAGAGCCGGGTGGCGTTGCGATCCAGGGCGTCGGCCAGCTGGTCCAGAAAGATGACGGTGGTTTCACCGGGAATGAGGGTGACCGGCTTGAAGCGGGTATTGGGGGAGGCGAGCTTGAGAAGGAACTCCAGACGGTTCATCCTGTTCCTGCCCAGATAGACCCAGCCGGCGGGGGGAGGCTGTCTGCCCAGACGTTTCAGCAACAGGGTATCAAGCGTACCGACCTGGCAACCGCTGCGCTGAAGCTGTGCTATAATCGAAGCAGCAGAGTGGCCGGTAAGGCGGAGATTTTTCTGCGTGCTGACGGGAAGTGTCAGATAGTAGATGACGGCGAGAAGAAACAGGAGGACTATGCGTTCGAAACGGTTGATTATCCTCACGATTCTTGGGCTTCTTCCGTTCATCTTTGTTCTCGTTTCATGGGGCGTATTACGGCAGGGGATTCGGCTTGAGCGGATCGATCTTGCCGGATTTCATGCGGAAAAATTATATCTGAAACTGGATAAAAAGCTTCTCCTTGAAGCCCACAGAGTGGTGATTCCCCGGGGGAAAGGTTCGGTCGATCCGGAAGAGTTGCAGCAGGGGTTGTCCCGCCTGCATCGGGCGTTGGGACTCTTTGAGGCGGTTGAGGTGGACGAAGTGGATTTCGCCGGCAGCCGTTATCAGCTGATCTATCGCGACGGGATCATCTATATCAAAGGCAAAAAGTTCGAGATTGCCGGGATGGTCTATGACCGGGGCGGGGAGATGGAAGTACAGTTTCCTCTGGTGCGGATCCCCCGCTATGGGGTGACACTCTCCGGAGAACTTCATTACCGCTATCGGGACAGGAAGATAACGGCTTCGGGTTTTTATCAGATTCCCGATCTTTCAGGTGGGTTCGAAGTCAGTAAGCGGGGCGCGCGGATTCGTTTTCGGCTCGATTCGATGAAAACCGCATCGCTTCAGGAACTATTGAAGTTTTTTACGATGAGCCGGGAAGCCAAAGAGTGGCTGGGCCGTCGTATCGCCGCCCGGAGCTATCAGTTGGAATATCTGGAAGGCGAGGGGCGATATGACGAACAGAAGGGAGCCTTTGTCCCGGATCTGGCGACGCTTCGGGGGGCCGTACGTCTGGACCGCCCACGGATACGCTTTCATGACAAACTGCTGCCGATTACGGCCCGCTCCGCCCGGGTCCTGATGCAGGGGGGAAATCTCTATTTTCTCCTCCGTGCTCCCCGTTACGGACGGCGTAATCTCTCGGGCAGTCAGGCGGCGCTGCTCAATCTGAACGATCCCCGGCATCTGAAGCTGCTGCTGCGTCTCTATTATCGGGGACGGGTGGATTGGCAGGTTCTTCGGATTCTGCATGTCTACGGTCTCAAGCTGACACTGGGGCAGAAAGAGGGAACGACCGAAGCACGGGTGGATCTGGATGTCCCACTGGGTAAAGGAAAGGTGATGATCCGGGGGATCGCCCGGTTTGGCAAAGGGGTTCTGGAGTTCCAGAAACAGTTGATCCCCATTCTGGGCGGAGAAGTGGCTTTTACGTCGGATCGTCTGGCTTTGCGCGGAGTGAAAATACGCGAACCCTGGTTTCAGGGACGGATCGACGGTAGCGTAAACCTGAAACGGCATCAGGCGAAGCTGACGGTGGCGGTGAAGCGCGCCCGGCTCATGGAAAAGGGAACGGTCTTTATCGATATCGGCAAACGGAAAATACCGGTAGAGCTGCGCTGGTCGGAGAAAGAGTGGCGGATTGCCGTTCCGGCATTCCGGGCTTTGTTGCTGCTGCGTCAGCAAGGAGACTTTCTCCTGCGTCTCAGGAAGATTGCTCTTTGGAAACCCTATTTGCGGGGACTTCTGACTCTCGTCGAAGACGGAGAAGTGACGATTGAGGGAGCGAAGGGAAGCGATTATCGAATGTACGGCACATTGCTCTGGGGGGACTCTCCTTTTTATACCCGGGAGGGGCCGATAGAGCGTTTTCCCTTTCAGGCGCATTTTGTAGGCTCGGCGCTTCGTTTCGATGCGTTGAAGGGGAAGATTGCGTTTCGATCGGATCAACGGGTGTTGCGTATCGATTCGATCAACGTGAATGCGCAGCGTCTGATGGCGATGGTCTATCGCTATAAAAACAGAGTGAAGGCGCAATCCTCTCCCGGAAAAAAAGATATGAAAATCCGGCTCTCCGTTTTGGGAAGAAAGAGCATTATCCGATATGAACGCTATGTTCTGCTTACCGATGCCTATCGTCTGGATCTCAATGGCGAGGAGATCCGTTTTGACGGCGCATTGGGAACGGATCATGTTTGGATAGAGAAGCGGAACAGCACGCTGAAGATCGAGGCCAAGAAGATCGGGGACCGGATGCTTCATTCTCTGATTCATTTCAACGGTCTGCAGGGAGGGAAGTATACGCTGCACCTGGAAGGAACGGAAAGCAAAGGATATACGGGAGAGATCCTTATCGACGGGGGGGTCTTGAAAGATGTCAAAGCATACAATGACATGATCGCTTTGTTGAATACCCTTCCCGCGTTGGTGAGTTTCTCCAGTCCGGGGTTCAGCGCCAAAGGTTTTGAGATCAAAAAGGGGCGTATACTCTTTACCCTCAAAGGGCAGAAGCTCCACCTCGGATCGATCCTTTTGGAAGGAAAATCCTCGACCATCGCGGGAAAAGGCGGAGTGGATCTCCAGAGCGGAAAACTTGATATCGATCTGGCGATCCGGACGGCTCGGGAGGTGGGACGGACCCTGGGACAGATTCCGATGGTGGGATATATACTTTTCGGCAAAGACAAAAGCCTGACGATCGGGGTGAAAATCCGGGGAACGATGGAGAAGCCGAAAGTGAGTACCAATCCGGTGGGCGAAGCGCTGCTCTATCCTCTGGAACTGCTCAAGCGTACTCTTTTGGCCCCTGCACAGCTGGGGGGAGAGCGGGATGACGAGCTGCCTACGGCTCCGGCCCGGCAGCCGGTAACTCCCCAGACGGGATCCTCCGCTAAGCCGCACTCCAAAAACGCCGCGGGAACGGATACCTATTAGGGCGGATAAGCAGTGAAAAGAGGAAGCCGTTGTCTTGATCCCACAGGTGACGACTGATCGGGAGACCGGGAACGTATTCTTCGGCTTTCAGCAAAATGGCGACGAAAACGTTCAGCGCTCCCGTCAAAGATTCTATTCGTTCCGCAGTACGCTCAGAGGATCGGTGGAGGCGGCTTTGCGGGCGGGGTAGAGGGCGGAGAGGAGGACGATCAGCGCGGTGCCGGCCAGGATCATGAAAAAATCGCTCCAGAGCAGATCTACCGGGAGGCGGCTGGTGCCGTAAACGTCGGCGGGAAGATGGATGATATCGAAATGGGTGAGGATCCAGATCCCTCCAAAGCCCAGGAGGGTGCCCACCAGGATCCCCGCGGCACCGACGACGACTCCCAGACGGAAGAATATCTGACGGATCTCCCGGCGGGTGGCCCCCAGGGTGCGCAACAGCGCGATCTCCCGTCGACGGCTCATGACGGTCATGAGCAGGGAACTGATGATATTGAGGGATGCGACCAGGATGATCAGCAGCAAAACCAGGAAGAGGGCCTTTTTCTCCATCTGCATGGCGGAGAAAAAGTTGCCGTTTTGCTGCCACCACCCTTCGATATCTGTGTCGTCAGGGAGCAGCGCTTTGACCGCCTTGATTTTTTCCATGGGGTTTTCGGTGTAGATGTGGACTCCGTCGAAACGGTCGGGAGCCTTTTTGAGGACCTTGTGAAAGGCGGCGAGGGTGGTATACATGATGGCCTTGTCGTAAGCCTTGAGGCCCGAATTGAAAGTGCCCAGGAGACGAAAGCGTTTCTGCAGGGGCATGGTCCCCAGCCCGGCGGCCTGATACTGGGAGAAGAAGAGGGTGATTTTGTCGTTGAGGCGCGCGTCGAGGGAGAAACTGAGGTCGTCGCCGGCGACGAGGGCGTAGCGGGGCGGATGGGTACCGAGTTTGCCGTCGAGGGCCTTGGCGAAGACCGGATTGAGGGCCGCCTCTTTGGCGAAATCGACGCCGTAGAGAATCCCGCCCTGGATACCGCTGCCGTGTTTGGCGATGACCTGGGTGGAGTAGTAGGGGCTCAGCTTCATTTCGGGAAAGTGTTTGTGGATCCTTTCGATGGTGCTCTTACGAACCCCCTGGCCGTAGCTGACCACCGTCAGGGGATAATTCATGACAAAGAGCTTCTTTTCGAACTCCTGCTGGGTGCCGTTCATGATCCCCATGGCGATCATCAGGACCATGACTCCGGCGGCGATGCCGAGAAAGGCCAGGAGGGCGGAGATGAAAATGAAGGGGTTTTCCCGGTCGTAGCGCAGATAGTGGCGGACGATCCGGCGGACCAGCCGCCCGTCGGAGGGGAGGGCCATCAGGCCAGCAGCCCTTTCTTGGGGCCGCTCTTGCCGCAGCAGTTTTTGTATTTTTTGCCGCTGCCGCAGGGGCAGGGGTCGTTGCGCTTGGGTTTCTGAGGAGCGACGTAGGGGGTATGTTGGGCGTCGGTGCTGTCCTCGGGAAGCTCCTGGTATTCGTTGCTGATGAGCTCCTCCTCGTCGATCGCCAGCTCCTCGAGCATCCGCTCAGCGGCTTCGAGCTCCTCTTCGGGAGCACTGAAGTCGAACTGAACCAGGTAGAGAAGCTTCAGAGACTCAAACTTGATACGGCGTACCAGGGCTTCGAAGAGGCGGTAGCTCTCCTGCTTGTACTCGACCAGAGGATCCTTCTGGTTATAGCCTCGCAGACCGATACCCGTCTTGAGAACATCCATCTCATAAAGGTGCTCTCTCCATTCGGTGTCGAGGACCTGAAGCATCAGGATCTTTTCGATCTCCTTGCGTTGCTCCTCATCGAAAATACCGAACTTCTCTTCGTAGGCATTTTTAAGAATCTCCAGGGTGCTTTCCCGGATCTCGTCAGCCTCTTTGCCTTCGAGCTCTTTGGGGTCGATAGCGACGTTACTGTATTCGCGCACGAGGGTTACGAAGCGTTCCAGATCGTAATCTTCACTGGGTTGGCCGGGAAAGATTTCGGCCTCATGGAGCAGATAATCCACCAGCTCCTCACGGTTCTGCTCGATCTTGCCTTCGATATCGTATTCGGGATCGAGCAGCTGATTGCGGAAGGCGTAGATCGCTTTGCGCTGATAGTTGGCTACGTCGTCGTATTCCAGAATGTTTTTCCGGGATTCGTAGTGCATCGCCTCGACCTTCTTCTGGGCCTTCTCGATACTGCGGGTGACCAGCTTGGATTCGATGTATTCCCCCTCTTCCATCCCCATGCGATCCATGATCTTGTGGATGCGTTCTCCGCCGAAGATCCGCAGGAGGTTGTCCTCCAGGCTCAAGAAGAACTGACTCTCTCCCGGGTCGCCCTGACGGCCGGAACGTCCCCGAAGCTGGTTGTCGATCCGGCGGCTTTCGTGGCGTTCGGTTCCCACGATCGCCAGGCCGCCCAGGGCCCGAACCTCGTCATCGATCTTGATATCGACTCCCCGGCCGGCCATATTGGTGGCGACGGTCACGGCGCCTTTCTGTCCGGCATCTTTGATGATCTCCGCTTCATGCTCGTGGTTTTTGGCATTGAGCACGTTATGGGGGATCTTCTCCTTTTTCAGATGGGAACTGATCAGTTCACTCTTTTCGATGGAAGCGGTTCCCACCAGGACCGGCTGCCCCTTGGCATGGAGCTCTTTGATCCGTTTGACGACGGCGGTGATTTTGTCTTTTTCGGTTTTGTAGATCAGATCGGGTTTGTCGATGCGCTCTACGGGAACATTGGTGGGAATCGAAACGACATCCAGGCCGTAGATCTGGCTGAACTCGGTCGCCTCGGTCTGGGCGGTTCCGGTCATACCCGCCAGCTTTTCGTACATACGGAAATAGTTCTGGTAGGTGATTTCCGCCAGCGTCTGGGACTCCTCCTGGATTTTGACGCCCTCTTTGGCCTCCAGTGCCTGGTGGAGTCCCTCGCTGTAGCGGCGTCCCTCACTCAGGCGGCCGGTGAATTCGTCGACGATGATGATTTCCCCGTCACGCACGACGTAGTCGACATCTTTTTCAAAAAGGTTGTGGGCTTTGAGGGCCTGATCCAGGTGGTGGACCATGGCGGCATTCTCCAGACTGAAGAGGTTGTCCACCTCGAAAAGCTTCTCCGCCTTCTCCAGCCCCTGTTCCGTCATAACGATGGTGCGGTTTTTCTCATCGACCACGAAGTCGCCGGTCATCTGTTTGGGTTCCCCGGGTTTGGCGGGGAGTTCTTCTCCGCGCTCCAGCTGGCGGGCGACGGCATCGGCTTTCATATAGAGGCTCTGGTCCCGCTGGGCGGGGCCGGAGATGATCAGCGGCGTCCGGGCTTCGTCGATGAGGATCGAGTCCACTTCGTCGACGATGGCGTAGTAGTGATCCCGCTGGACCTTTTCGTCCATTCGGACTTTCATGTTGTCCCGCAGGTAGTCGAAGCCGAACTCATTGTTGGTTCCATAGGTGATGTCGGCGTCATACTGGGCTTTGCGTTCGAAATCGTCCTGGAGCTCGCTGGTGATGCAGCCGGTGCGGTAGCCCAGGAATTCGTAGATCCGTCCCATGTCGGCGGCGTCCCGCTTGGCCAGATAGTCGTTGACCGTGACGAGATGGACGCCCCGGCCGGTCATGGCGTTGAGGACGATGGGCAGCGTAGCGACCAGGGTTTTTCCCTCTCCGGTCTTCATCTCGGCGATGTTGCCTTCGTGCAGGACCATCCCTCCGACAAGCTGCACGTCGTAGTGGCGCATTCCCAGGACCCGTTTGCTCACTTCGCGGGTGATGGCGAAGGAGTCGTAGAGCACGTCGTCGAGGCTCTTCTCTCCC
>Ga0256843_1001262_pt1 | contig 20280 bp, 25 predicted proteins | sample AlvinellametaG_FD_191572 | JGI IMG/M metagenome (GOLD analysis project Ga0256843, IMG submission 191572) | Pompeii worm associated microbial communities from hydrothermal vent at the East Pacific Rise, Pacific Ocean - Alvinella | ecosystem: Host-associated > Annelida > Integument > Unclassified ... | reverse complement strand
GCATATACCCAAATGTACAACTTACTCTTGAAGCCTCATACATTTACACGACACAAAAAAAAGATTTTGATGCTTTTACTCTTGCATGTAAATGGCTTTTTTACCAAAATTCCTTTTTTAGTATTGCTACAAATACTGAGTTTAGTTCTTATCCTATTGCCTCTGTATTTAACCAGGGAAATGTTGCAGAACTTGCACTTCCTATGAATATTACGCTAACCTCTACTATAGACCTAGTAGTGACTCCAACCTTTATTTATGAGCCAGATGATGTGAGTCATGTAGAACTTGGCACATATTTAGCATATACAAACAACAAAACAACTTTTTTTAGTGAAGTTTTTATAGAGAGACCTACACATAATGATCTTTTTTATCTTATTAACTTTGGATTTTCATACCAGTTTAGTGATAATAAAGCATTTATATTCTCTTTAGGAAGAGAGATAAAGACAGAGCACTATTCACCAGCAAAGATTAGCTACTCTGGACTTCAAATTACATTTTAATACTTTCCCAAAAAAAATCTAAATGTTTTTCAAATTGTGTTGAGAGTGTGTTTGTTGATAATGAATCAAACCGCATAAGTGTTATCTGCAATCTTATGTAGAAGAGGGTAGAGAGAAACTCATAAGCTATAATCATAGGATCATTTGATTTAATAAGTGTATTTTGCATCATAATAAAAAAACCTTCGGAAAGAATTTTGATATTTTTATTATGAAAGTTGCTCATAAACTCCTCCCTAAGACTTTGATTTTGCATTAACTCTATCATTAATAGCCTAAACATATTCTCGTTTTTTTTATCAAAAGTAAGCATTTTATACTGCATAACAAACTTCTGTAAAAAAGGCTTACCACGTAATGAAAGCTCTTTAATTTCATCACTTGAAAGAGAGAAGGGCGATGAGAATATACCCTTTGCAACTTCAAGAAATATTTCCTCTTTATTTTTATAGTGATTATACAAGGCACTCTCTCTAATACCTACAGCAGAAGCAATTTTACGGACAGTTGTTCCTTTAAAACCTCTCTCGCAGAAGAGGGTAGTCGCCTCTTTTAATATTTTACTCTTTGTATTACTTCGTTTAGTTGAACTCCCTATTTCAGGCATTTTAGTCTCCTTTTACACTATATGAACAGTTGTTAACTTCAATAGCATTATATATGAACAACTGTTAATCTAGACTTATTAAATAAGAACAAGTGTTCATATTTAAATCTTTTTATATGAACACTTGTTCTTTAAATATTCCAAGCTATTTAAAGGAAAATTTGTGTAAAATTCCACAGGTACAAGAGATAGTAACTTGAACTATTCAAGAGGAAAGTCCGAGCTGCTGTAAGACAGTGTTCCATTTAACGAATGGCCGTAGTAATACGAGGGAAAGTGCAACAGAAATATTACTTCTGCGTTTAACGTAGTAAAGGTGAAAAGGTGTGTGTAAGAGACCACCAGTCTCTATGGCAACATAGAGAGCTTGTAAACCCAACATGGCAGCAAGAAACAGATGGTTAGCGTCTTACAAAGCTATTGTTTCGCTAGAGGTACTTAGTAATAAGTACAGTAGATTAATTACTATCACTACAAAACTCGGCTTATCTTGTACCTAATAACTCATGTCTATATTCATATTTAAATATATTAACTACTAGGAAGCTTCTTTTTGTGAATACTCATAGTAGTTAATATGATTCATATTTATTTTCAAGAGAATTTACATTATGTTAACCAATATATATAACTACTTAAGGAAACTACTATAATGAGTACTAAAGAACAGCTTATTCACGATATTCAAAACCTGCTTAACTCTCATGACTCCATTGCTCCAACATCTATTAACCCACAACTTCTTGAATTTATGGACGAAGAGACTCTCAAAAGTATAATTGGCTCCCTTCTTGACCAAAAAGAGAGTGCAAAAGCTACTGATGTTACTTGGTTAGAGCAATTTAAATCAATTAATAACTAAAAAACAATTAATAATAGTCATAAATTTTAACAACTTAATTCCCTTAGACCTACCTATTTTAAGGGATTTGAAAAATAACAGAAAAATAACTGTTGCTAAATGTTAACAATATTAACAATTTTACTATATAATGTCATCTATAAAAAATAACATATAGGATATATAATGGCAAATGTCGATTTAATACAATTAACAGAACAAACAAAAAAACTTTCAGCAATGGTTGTTGAAGATGAAAAAGTAACAAACGAGCTTCTAAGCTCTACATTTAAAAACTTCTTTTCAAATGTAGATTCATGCTTTGATGGAGAGTCAGCACTTAAACTCTACCTTGAAAACAAACCAGATGTGGTTTTTGTAGACATTATCATGTCAGGAATGGACGGTATTGAACTTTCTCGTAAAATTCGTGAAATCAACCCTGCTCAAATCATTATTGTTATCTCTGCAAGTAATGATATTGAAAAAATTTCTGAGTCTATTGAAGTAGGTGTAAATAGTTTCATTCAAAAACCAATTGATACGAAAAAAATCATTGAACTACTTACAAGTGTAACAGCAATGATTGCTAAAAAGAAAAAAGTTGAAACAAAAACTTTTTCAATCTCTTTACCTTTAGATATCTATGATACTGTAAATGAAAATGCAAAAGCAGAAAGTATCTCTAAAAATGCTGTAATTATTAGAGCTCTTCGTAGTTTTTACGATCAATAGTAAATTTGTTAGAGATTTTATGTTTTTTTAAGCATAAAATCTCTATAATTTCGGCTCAACAAAACAAGTTGTAAAAATTATTTTGAGTGGCCCCGTCGTCTAGCGGTTAGGATCCATGGTTTTCATCCATGTTACAGGAGTTCGATTCTCCTCGGGGTCACCAACTACATTTATAAAATAATCACAAACTAATCAAATATTAACCTAAAGTACGATAAAATCGCGAAAATTATTTTTAGGAATTTTCATGCTAAGATTTGCACCCAGCCCTACTGGTGATATGCACATTGGTGACCTACGTGTTGCCCTATTTAACTACATTGTCTCACAACAACAAAAAGAAGATTTCATTGTTCGTATTGAAGATATAGACAAAGCAAAAAACATAGAAGGCAAAGATCAAGAGATTCTTGACATACTTGGTCTTTTTAACATAAACTACTCTCAAGTGATTTACCAAAGTGAACATGTCCGCTTTCACTCAGCAATGGCGCTACAGCTAATTCATGAAAAAAAGGCTTTCTCATGTTTTTGTTCCCCTGCATGGATACAGAAGAAACGCGAAGAGGCAAAAAAAGCAAATAAAGAGTACTGCTACGATGATGCATGCCGAAATTTACCTGCTGAACTTGTTATTGACAATACAAATCCTTTTACTATACGTATTGCAAGACCAGAACAAGCTATTACAATTCATGACAAAATAAAAGGAGCGCTTACTTTTGATGTAAATGAAGTAGATAGTTTTATAATTATGAACCAAGATAAAACACCTACATACGACTTTGCTTGTGCAGTTGATGATATGTTAAGCGATATTTCTCTCATTATTCGGGAAGAGAACCATCTTAAAAGTACACCGAAACAGGAGCATGTAAGAGCTTCTCTAAGCTATGATAAAAAAATTGAGTATGCACACATCCCTCTTTTACAAAATGCGAAAGGAGAAAAAATCTCTCATAACGATGTAGAAGCTACGGTAAAGTATCTTCTAGAAGAGGGTTATCTTCCAGAAGCTATATCAAATTATTTAATATTAACTGGAAACAATACACCTAAAGAGATATTTACACTTGAAGAAGCAACTGAATGGTTTGATCTTTCACAGATTTCTCATACAGCAGTCTCTTTTGACTTAAATGTGTTAAAAAAGATAAATAGAGAACATTTAAAAAACTTAGATGCTAAAGAGCTCTCTCGCTATGTTGGTTTTGCAGATGCAGAGATAGGTGCCCTTGCACGTATTTACTTAGATGAAGTCTCAACAACAAAAGAGCTCAAAGAGAAAATAAATCCTATTTTTGCTCCAAGAGAGATTCCATCTGCACTAAGTGCTGATATAGAAACAATAAAATGTATTGTTAAAGAGGCACCCTACTTTGAAGAGTATGAAGCATTTAAAGAACATATAGTAGAAGCTTCTCAATTAACAGACGAAAGATTTACACAACTTCTTCGTTTGTTACTTACAAACGCACAAGAGGGTCCTGAGTTACAAGAGATTTACAAGTATCTTAAAAATTACATAGGAGAGTTAATTAAATGAGTATGATTATAGAAATAATTCAAGGTATTGGAAGTATAGCAATTTCACTTATTAGTGTTTATATATGGGTTATTATTATCGCTTCACTTTTAAGCTTTGTGAATCCAGATCCATATAACCCTGTTGTACAGTTTCTTTACAGAGTTACAAATCCTGCATATAGCTTCGTAAGAAAGTATGTAAGAACAGATGTTGGTGGCTTAGACTTAGCACCTCTTATAATTATTATTGGTCTACAAGTTCTTACTGTAGTCTTGACTGCACTTCTTCGTTCTCTTTAATTTAAGAGAACGAATTAATCACTTTTTCTAAAAATCATTTTCTTAGAAGAGAAGTTGTCGAACTTTACTTTTAAAGCCAACTTTTCCCCACTTTTTTCAAATGATATTAAATAGTATTTTTGCCAACTTGCATCAAAAGATATAAGCGATGAAAACTCATTTTGAGCTTCAAGTTCTTCTTGAGAGAGTGCTGGATGTTCATTGAGTAAAAACTCTATGTTTTCAAACTGTTTTTTACTATAAAAAGAGATGTAAAAGTACTCTTTGTCTGAGTACCTTTTTGGCATTATTCTATTTAAGTAAAGTGCACTTACAACACCTACAGTCTCCTCTTTCGTGAGTATTTTTGCACTTAAAATACTATCTTCACTCTTCTCCTGTTTCTTTGTTAAATTAAAATTTGTAAAAGCATTGTTCGATGAACACCCGGAGAGGAGTACAAATATTGTTGCTGTTATTAAAAAAGTTTTCATATTTATCCTATTCTTGAGACGAAATTATATCTTATTAAACTCTTCTTTTGTATAATTACCATAAATTTTATATAGGCAAAAAAGTTGAGTAAAAGATTAGCAGTCGCGTTTACTGGTCCTTCAAACAGTGGTAAGACAACTCTTATTGTAAAAGTTGCAACCAAACTTATGGAGGAGCACCATTTTAAAGTAGCCATCATTAAACACGACCCAAAAGATAAGGCTCGTTTTGATGTAGAGGGTAAAGATAGTTATAAGTTTAGTAGTACGGGTGCGGAAGTTATTGTAACCTCCCCTACTCGCACAACATACTTTTCAAAAAAACACTCAGAGCTCAGTGATCTCATAAATATGTTAGATGATTTCGACTTTCTTTTAGTAGAGGGACTTAAAGATTTACCTCTACCGCGTATTAGTGTTTTTAGAAACACTTTAGAGAGCGACTATTTTCCCTATATGAATGCTTTAGCTATAGATGAGAGTATTCACCTTAAAGAGTACTCTTTAAGTGATACCATAGATATTTTAGACTTAAATGACCCCGATGCAATCATTGAGTGGATATTTAAAAATGCAAAAAAAGTTTAACTAACAAAGGATACAAATGAGAGATATATTTGATGCAATACAAAAAAGTGCGAAAAGAATTAAAAATGCGATAGATGTAAAAGATATTGGGTACTCACAGCAAGAGAACTCATCTGGAGAGACACAACTAGAGCTAGACATTAAATGTGACATGATTATAGAAGAGGAGTTCTCAAAAGTAGCTTCTATTCATACAATTGCAAGTGAAGAGAAGACTCATGAAGAGCTTTTACATGAAGATGGTAAATACTTTATAGCTTACGACCCACTTGATGGATCATCTTTAGTAGATGTTAACCTGAGTGTTGGTTCTATTTTTGGAATTTATGAAGGTGAATTTGGTTCAGCTAAAATGGTAGCCTCTTGTTATGTTGTTTATGGACCTCGTGTTGAGATGGTATTTGCTGAAAACAAAACAAAACTTTACCTTCTTCAAGCAGGAGAGTTTGAGTTTGTTAAAGAGATTCGTCTTGACTCTAAAGGTAAGCTTATGGCACCAGGTGGAACACAACAAAACTGGGCACCTTACCATAAAGAGATGATAGATAACTTTTTTCAAGAGGGTTATCGTCTTCGTTACTCTGGTGGTATGGTTCCTGACTTGCACCAAATTCTTCTTAAAGGTGGAGGTCTCTTCTCTTACCCAGGTACAAGTGATAAACCAGAAGGAAAACTACGTCGTTTATTTGAAGTTTTCCCTTTTGCATACATCTATGAAAAGTCAGGTGGACAAGCTATTGATGGTGCTGCACCACTTATGAGCTTAGGACATGCACATATTCACGATACAGCTATCTGCTTCTTTGGTTCAAACTATGAAATTGAAAGAGTAAAAGAGGTTTATGCAGCAAATGCATAATGAGAACAAGGACAAGTTTGAACTTTATCTCGATGAGATGATGCTTAAACTCAAAAATTGTCAACAAGAAAAAAACCATACGAGTTGCAATCAGTGTGAACACTTTTTTGGGTGTGAACTTAGGAATGAGTATGTAAAAGCAGTCTATAACTCAATGTCTAAGGGTGACACCGGTGGCTTTGAGTTTTAAAATAATTTACAAAAACTATTGTAAACTATAAGTCTATTTCGATAAAATAACATCAATATATTTCACAGGATTATAAAATTGAGTAAATACATAACAACACCTATATACTATGTCAACGGGGAGGCTCACATTGGGCATGCCTACACTACTTTCATTGCTGATACAACAGCTAGATATGAGAGACTTAAGGGAAATGAAACATATTTTCTTACTGGTACAGATGAGCATGGACAAAAAATAGAAGAGTCTGCTCAAAAGCATAACAAACCGACACAAGAGTTTGCAGACGAGATTAGTGCTACGTTTAAAAACCTTTGGGATGAGTTTGAAATCAGCTATAACAAGTTTATTCGAACAACTGACGCTGATCATATGGCAGGTGTGCAGAAAGCCTTTTTACATATGTTTAACAAGGGTGACATTTACAAAGACTTTTATGAAGGTCACTACTGTGTAAGTTGTGAAACATTTTTTCCTGAAACACAACTTGTAGATGGCGAATTTTGTCCTGACTGTGGACGTACTACAAGTGTTGTAAAAGAGGAGAGTTACTTCTTTAAACTCTCAGAGTATGAAGACAAACTACTCAAACATTATGAAGAGAATCCTGACTTTATAATGCCTCGCTCACGTGCTAATGAAGTAAAAAACTTTGTAAAAGGTGGTCTTCGTGATCTCTCTGTTACTCGTACCTCTTTTACATGGGGTGTGAAAATGCCAGAGAGCTTAAATGATGACAAGCATGTAATGTATGTATGGTTAGATGCGCTTTTAAACTATGTAACGGCACTTGGTTATGGAACAGATGAAGCAAATATGCACTTCTGGCCAGCATCAACTCACTTTGTTGGAAAGGACATACTCCGTTTTCATGCTATTTACTGGCCAGCATTTTTAATGAGTTTAGATTTACCTCTTCCAAAAACTATTGGTGCACACGGTTGGTGGACACGTGATGGTGAAAAGATGAGTAAATCAAAAGGAAATGTTGTCTCTCCAAAAGAGGTTTCTGATGCTTATGGTGTTGAAAATCTTCGTTACTTTATGCTTCGTGAAGTTCCTTTTGGTCAAGATGGTGACTTCTCTCAACGTGCTTTCATTGACAGAATCAACTCAGAGCTCTCAAATGACCTTGGAAATCTTCTTAACCGTATTATTGGTATGAGTGGTAAATACTCTGCGTTTGAAATTGACAGTGTAGATGTTGCAAAGTACCATGAAAAAGAGTTAGATGCTATGAATAAAGTACTTGACTCACTTGATGGTTACATGAAAGAGATGCAAATGCATAGATATCTTGAAGAGTTATGGAGACTTTTTTCTATTGGAAATACTGCTATCACAGAGCATGAGCCATGGGTAAAAATTAAAAACGATCAAAAAGATGAAGCATTAGCAACAGTAGCTCTTGTAGCAAACATTTTAGCAAAAGCGGCAATAATGCTCTCTCCAGTTATGCCTAAGACAACTGCAATAATTGCAGATGCTTTAAACTTTGAAATCAACAATAGTAGCTATAACGAGCTAGTTATAGATAAAAAACTTTTAAAACTATTTAATATTAAAAAAGTACCACCTCTTTTCCCACGTGTTGAAGAGCCACTTATGGAAGAAGCACCAAAAGCAGAACCTAATCCTCCAAAAAAAGAGGAAAAAAGTGCTAAGAAAAAAGAGAAATTTGAATCTGAAGCAAACTTTGATGATAACCTTATAGAGATTGGACAATTTTTTGAAACGTCTCTTAAAGTGGGAACAGTACTTGAAGCACAAGAGGTACCAAAGAGTAAAAAACTTCTTAAACTCAAAGTTTCTCTCGGTGAAAATGATACACGCCAAGTAGTAGCTGGAATTAAAGAGTTTTACTCTGCTGAATCTCTTGTAGGAACACAAGTGTGTGTTGTAGCAAACTTAAAACCTGCCAAACTCATGGGAATGATGTCAGAAGGTATGCTCCTTGCTGCAAAAGATGATGATGGACTCTGCTTAGTTCGTCCAGAAAAGCCTAAGAAGGCAGGCACACCTATTGGATGAGACTAGAAAATGTTCTTGCACTTACACATGGTCAACTTGTTAACGACCCATTTGTAAAAAACTTTACTAACACCGTTTTTGATGTAAAGGCTGTTAAAAGGGGTGACCTTTTTATGGCTTTTCATGAAGAAGATATAGAAGAGGCCATTTTAAATGGTGCCTATGGTATTCTTTTTTCAAAGCCAACACAAATAAGTGACAGTGAAATTGCATGGATTAAAGTACAAGACTTAGAAGAAGCACTCAAAAGACTTCTTCGTTTTCGACTTATAGAGAAGAGTGTTACTGTCTATGAAACAAATGAAATAGTACTCAAACTAGCACTACAAGTTGTTACAGAGAGCCGTTTCATTGCCATAAACGGGAGCATTAAAAATATAGCTAAAGATTTATGGGACATAGAAGAGAGTGCTACTATTCTTTTTGCACCCTCTTTAGTGGATAAAAATATTTTTACTCATACCATTGAACTTTCACAGACACCACTTCATAAAATAAACATTATAGAGCAGACTCTTTTTGAAACATCTTTTATTTATGATGACATCTTTTATGAAAGACAGCTTATTTCACCCTTTTTCATGCCCTACCTTGAGACATTTTTAAACCTTTTAAAAACGCTTAAGGTGAGCTACCGTCTTCGTAAATTTACACCTATAGATCACTTCGAAGCTGTCTTTACAAACAAAAAGTTTGAAATTAGAGAATTTGGTACAAGTGATAAAGTACTTATTTTTGAAAAAAACACAGATCTCATAGCAGCAGAAATTAATTTTTTAGAGAGAGAAGCAGCTTGGGCAAAAATTATTTACCTTCTTCCCTACATAGACAGTAGCATTGAAGAGCGTATGAACAAGAGAGATTCCCTTTTAATCTACACGGACGAAGAGGAAATTTTCACCCTACTGCAGAACAATAATTTTCATTTTGCATTTATTGTAGGTGTCGACAAACAGATCCTTACCAAAGTACGAAAGCCACAAGTGCAAACTTCACTTTTTGACTTTTAAGCATATAACAAAGAGAGTAGAGAGATGAACAGAAGAACCTTTTTAAGTACAGCAACAATTACATCAGCATCTTTAGCCTTAAACGGCTGTAATGAGAGTAACCGTCAAGCAATTGACTACTCTAAGCACCCTAAACACGATGCAAAACAGAAACACGTCAACATAAATAGAAATAAAAAGACGACTATAAAACTTGCTACTTCATGGCCAGCCCACTTTCCAATTATGGGAACAGGTGTTGAAAAGTTTGCACAACGAGTTAAAGATGTGAGTGGAGGCAGTTTAGAAATAAAAATCTACCCTAAAAATGTTTTAGTCCCTGCACTCGCTGTTTTCGATGCTTGTTCAAGTGGACAGATTGATGCTTTTCATTCAGGTCCTTACTACTGGAAAGGAAAAAATGTAGCCTTCTCTTTATACAGTGGTATTCCTTTTGGTTTTACTGCAGAAGAAATTAACTCATGGATGCTTTTTGGTGGAGGACTAGAACTCTGGAGAGAGCAGTATGCTAAATACAATCTTCACCCTTTTTTAGGGGGTAACACAAATATTCAAATGGGTGGATGGTTCCGAAAACCAATCCATTCCTTAGCCGATATGCAGGGACTAAAAATGAGAATTCCAGGTTTAGGTGGAGAAGTTTTCTCAAAAATGGGTGTCAACCCTGTACTCCTCCCAGCTGGCGAAATTTATACTTCTTTAGAGAGAGGTGTCATAGATGCAACCGAATGGGTAGGTCCAGCACTAGATATACGTATGGGATTTTATAAAGTTGCACCCTACTACTACTCTGGTTGGCACGAACCTGGATCTATTTTAGAGTTAACATTTAATAAACACGCATGGAATAAGTTGGCGTTTGAGCACCAGTCTATTATTGAGGTGTGTGCAAGTGAAATGAACACAAATATGACCTCAGAATTTCATCATGAAAATATTTTTGCCCTCAGTAAACTAAAAGATTTAGGGGTAAAACTTGGTCATTTCCCTCAAGATGTTAACGATGCAGGAAAAAAGGCACTTCAAGAAGTTGTAGAAGAGATGAGTATGAAGAGTCAAGACTTTGCAAAAGTGTACGATTCTATAGAAAACTACTTAAAACTCTCCAAAGCATGGAGCGATGTAAGTTTAGGTCATTTTTTAAATGAAAGATAGTATATTTTTTTACTTTACTATAGTAGTATTGCAAAAAAATTACACAATAGTGAGAAATATATGAAAAATAGACTTTTACTACTTCTTCTATCTCCTTTTGCACTCTTAAATGCACTTGATATACAGATAGTAGATGCCAATAGTTCCCAACCAATTGCAAATGCAACTTTGAGTAACAAGAGTACAACACTCCATACAGATGCTAATGGAACTGTTCACTTTGAGAAAGAAGAAGAGAAATTACTTCATGTAAAAGCTTATGGTTATAGACCTCTAAGTATTGAAACAAATACAACACAAAAAACATTTTATCTCTCACCTATTAAAGTAAAAGCACTCTACTTAACTTTTTGGGGTGCAAGTAACAACTCTAAAACATCCAAAAGAGTTATTGAACTCATTAAAGAGACAGAAGCAAATGCTATTATAGTAGATGTAAAAAACGAGTATGGTTCTACCTCTTTTTGGACAGGCTTTGCACAAGCAAATAGTTATGGAGCGTATAAAAAGCGAACAAATAGAGATATTGCAAAGTTTATGAGAACAATGAAAGAGAACAATATCTACACCATTGCAAGAGTTGTAACTTTTAAAGATGAACTGCAGGCTTCGAACAATCCAGAGTATGCAATTAAACGTGAAGACAATAACTCCATCTGGAGAAACCATGACAAAATGGCATGGGTAGACCCTTTTGACTCTCGCGCTCATGACTATACAATTAGTATTGCAGAAGAAGCAGCAAAAGTTGGTTTTGATGAAATTAATTTTGACTACATTCGTTTTCCTGCAAAATCTGGTCTAAAATACTCTCAAAAGAATACGCAAGAGAATCGTATTAAAGCCATAGAGACATTTTTAGATACAGCACAAGATAGACTTCGTAAATATGGTGTTTTTATATCGGTAGATACCTATGGAAATATTTTATGGAGTAAAAATGATGACAATAACATTGGTCAGAAGCTGGAATCTTTAGCTGAACATGCGGACTACTTAGCACCTATGCTCTACCCTTCTGGTTTTGCTCGTGGTTCTTTTTATTTTAAATACCCAGCCGACCATCCTCATGATGTTATTTATAAAAGTCTTAACAATATTAAAGAGAGAGTGGACATTCAACGTGTTCGTCCGTGGCTACAGTACTTTCGAGACTACAAACATAAAAAACGAGAATATAAAAAGTTTGAAGTCCAAGAACAGATGCGAGCAACTCAAGAGATGCATGCAAATGGTTGGATGCTCTGGTCTCCATCGAGTAAATACCATAAAGAGTACTTTACTAAGTAAGGTGTATCTGCTTTAACTCTTTTCTGGACTCTTTTGCCTCTGGCAAATAGTTTTGTACTAAGCTATGAAATGCTTTTGAATGGTTCATGTGTATTAAATGTGCCAACTCATGAACCACAACATAATCAATTAAGGGAGCGGCTACTTTTGTCAGCTCACTATTAAGTACTATTTCGCCTCTACTATTACAAGAACCCCATCGACTTTTCATTTTACGAAATTGTAACTTTGTGTATGTAAGTTGCATTTTTTTTGCAAAGTACTCTACTCTCTGAGTAATAAATGCTTCGCTATAAAGAGAGCTTAAAGAGAGTTGCTTTTTGTTTTGTAACTTTTCTAGCTGTTTTTGAATCCATGAAGATTTTTCTTGAAGCACATTTTGAATAAAAGTCTCAGACTTAAAGGGTGTTTTAATAGAGAGAACACCCTCTCTACTTATACTGAGGTAGGTATGTTTAAGTCTTGGCTTGTGAATTACCTCTAACTTATAATTTTCATATGATTTAATATTACTCATATGGTATAGGGTCTTGAACTCCAGCTTTTTCAAAGCCATTTAAACGCAGTCTACAGCTGTCACACACTCCACAGGCTTGCTTCTCATTTTTGTAACAAGACCATGTAAGTTCTAAAGGTACATGAAGAGCTAAAGAGGCCTCTACAATTTCTGACTTCATTAAATGCACTAAAGGCATACTAATTGTTATGTTTGTCTCCTCTTTTGTTCCCATATTGATGGCATTTTGCATAGATTCTATGTATGACTCTCTACAGTCAGGGTAACCACTACTGTCCTCTTGAACAACACCTATACTAATAACTTCTGCACCCTCTTTTTCAGCGATTGCAGCAGCCATACTTAAAAAAATACCATTACGAAAAGGGACATAAGTTACAGGAACACCCTCTTCGACTCCAGATGTTGGTACCTCTATAGATGTATCTGTTAAGGCAGAAGCACCTAAGTGTTTAAAAAAGTCTAAATCTAAGACATACTTCTCCTCCACACTTAAAACATCACAAATCTTTTCAAAACATTCAAGCTCTTTAGTTTGTGTTCTCTGATCGTAATTAAAATGCACACCAATAATCTCATACCCAGCATCTTGCATCATAAAGGCACTAAGTGTCGAGTCCATACCACCACTCATAATACAAACAGCTTTTTTCTTCATAGGTTTCTTTTTCATGTCCTAATTCTAACATATTTTTTTAACCTAGATTAAAAGAAATAAAGATTACAATATGAAATATATAATTTAAAAGGATTTATTATGGTATCTTCAACAAGTTCATCATCTGCAAGTAATGCTTCAACAATGGCTGTAGATGCACAAAAAAAAGCACAAGATGTGCAAGCACAACAAGTTACAAAACTCCTTGATGGAATGCAGCAGCAAACGCAGCAGCAGACACAACAAGTAACTGCACAAAAAACAGGTATGGGAAATACACTCAACATAACTGGATAAAAACTCAGTTATATAAAAAAACTTTCCAAAACCTAAGTCTAGTTCGATATAATTCCACTTATGATTGAACTAGACAACAGAACCCCCCTCACATTTAATGAAGAAATTTTCACAAACATTACAGCTCTTTTAACTGACAAAGAGATAGAACTCATTGTAACAAATGACACTCAAATGCAAGAGATAAATGCAGCACAACGGGGCATTAACAAGCCTACAGATGTACTTAGTTTTCCTTATGAAGAGATGCCGATGTCCCCTTTAGGAAGTATTGTTATCTCTCAAGAGTTTGTCGAGAAGAGAGCCAAAGAGTTTGGACACACTATAGAAGATGAACTTTCACTCCTTTTCCTCCATGGTCTTTTACATCTTCTAGGGTATGACCACGAAGTAGATAATGGTGAAATGAGAGAGAAAGAGCACTCTATAATTGAGCGTTTGGGACTCCCAACTAGTTTAATAGTACGAACAGAAGGATAAACATGGATTACATGATTTTTTTAGCTGCAATGGCAGCCTTAATTTATGGTGCAGACTTTATTATTAAAGAGTCTGAGCGTATTGCACTGCACTTTAACATCTCTCACTTTGTTATTGGTGCGACACTTGTTGCTTTTGGAACCTCTCTTCCTGAAATGGCAGCATCTATGATGGCATCCATGCATGGTAAAAGTGACATGGCTGTAGCCAACGTAATAGGAAGTGTTGTGTTTAACATTACACTTGTTTTAGGACTTGTTTTTTTCATTGCAAAAAGCATGAACCCAGATCGTGATCTTTTTTCTAAAGATAGTGCATGGGTAATTGTTCCCGTTCTTGTCTTTTTACTGATGATTCAAGATGGTGTTATTAGTAAAATAGATGGTGTCATTTTCCTTTTCATAATGGTCTCTTACCTCATTTTTCTTTTTACAAGTTCTAAAGATGATTTAGAGGGTGAAATTGATGAAGAGTTAGCAAAAGAGAAATTTAACTGGGGTAAAACTGCCCTCTTCCTTTCCATAGGCTTTCTTTTTACTATTGGTGGAGCAAACTTTGTTATAGAGAGTGGTACCAACATAGCACGTGCACTTCATGTAAGTGAGTGGGTTATTGGTCTTTTTCTCATTTCACTTGGAACTTCTCTACCAGAGCTTGTTGTCTCTCTTACTGCTATTAAGAAAGGAAATGCTGACATGAGTATTGGGAATATTATTGGTTCAAATGTAGCAAATTTTTCTATGGTTTTAGGGGCATCATCACTCATTAACCCACTTACAATTAATGTAGCTGAAAATAGTTTTGATATTTTCATTATGGTAAGTGCTTCTGTCACACTTCTTTTTATTCTTGCAAACAAGCTTTACAACAAAGCTGGTGCGATCTTTCTACTTGCTATTTTAGCACTCTTTATTCAAAACGCACTTCTGTAGTGCTTTTGAATACTATCTTTTTTTTCTCTTTGTTTTAATGTAACCTAGCTCTAAAAGTTTATTGTAAATTTTAGAGACAATACTTCCTGCTGCATGTCCACCATGCCCACCATGTTCTACCATTGCCATAACAACATACTGAGGATCTTTGTAGGGTCCATAAGATGTAAACCATGCATGCGAACGACTATAGTAAGAGAGTTCATGTTCTAGCTTTCTCTTTTTAATATCCTGTTTAATCCCAATAACCTGTGCAGTACCTGTCTTTCCTGCAATGGAGACTTTGGTATTTAAGAAGTGTGTCGCAGTTCCTTTTGGATGGTGACACACCTCATACATAGCTTTACGAATAATAGGAAGCTTTTTCTTCTCCGCTTTTGTAAGTGGCTCTGTAATACTTTCCTCATAAGGTTTTTCCCCTATGAGCTTTGCTAGGTGAGGCGTAGGTAATTTTCCTGTTGCAACAAGGGCTGTCTGTTGTGCAATCTGTAAAGGTGTCACAAGAAAGTCCCCCTGCCCTATAGACATATTTACAGTCTCTCCAATATTCCACATTTTATGGTACTTCTTTAGTTTCCACTCTCGAGAGGGAACAACACCAATAAACTCATTTGGAAGATCAATGCCTGTTTTCTTACCAAGACCATAGCGTTTAAGACCATCACTCATCTTTTTATTTCCAACAATAAGACTTGCCTTATAAAAGTAGTCGTCACAACTCTCTCTAATGGCTTTTATAATCGTTGTTGGACCATGCCCCTTTTTCTTCCAACAACGGTAAATACGACCACTTAAAGGAAGAGATGATTTACAATCAACACCCCATCTAGGACTTAAGTCATCGGAAATGTAGAGTAGTCCAAGTAGCGGTTTAATGGACGAACCAGGAGGATAAAGACCATGTGTGAGCTTATTTGTAAAGGGGTGGTCTAAACTTGATGAGAGTTCATCATACATTTTATAGGACATACCAGATACAAAAATGTTTAAGTCGTAGTTTGGAAAGCTTCCTGCAGCTAAAATGGACCCGTCAACACGCATAACAACAATAGCGCCCACCTTACCCTCAAAAAGTTTCGATATGTACTTTTGTAACTCCATATCTACCGTGAGGGTTAACTTTTTGTCTTCATTGGCCTGCTTGTAGGAGAGTTCTGTCACCTCTTGGTTATTGGCATTTACCTGAATTTTTCTCTCTCCAGGTGTCCCCTGTAAATATTTGTTGTAGTAACGCTCAATACCTGTCTTACCTGTGTAACCAATGAGCTCTAAAAGTTTGTCTTTATCTATATCTTTTTTATTGGCACGAGAGACATAACCTATCATGTGTGCTGCTATATTTTTGTAAGGGTAGTAGCGTTTAGGTGCAGGGACAATCTTTATGTCATTATGTAAATTGAGTCTAGAGTAGACAGGTAAAATCTCTTCATACGGAATGAAGTGCACAACGTCAATGAAGTTGTGGTTGTAATAGGACTCTTTTTTAAAGTAGTTCTTCTTCATTTTTTCAATGTTTAAAGAGGGAAGTAACTCTTTTAAAAGTGCCAGTTCATCTTCTAGTTTTACTTTACTTTTTTTGTAGTTTAAGTGTGGTGCAAGTTGAATTTTAAAACCTAGTTGGTTTATGGCAATGGGTCTGTTGTTTCTGTCAACAATTTCTCCCCTTACAGGTGCTATTCTTTCATACTTAATTGTATTGCGTTCTGAAAGTTTCGTATAGAGACTATTCGACTCAATACTGAGTGAAAAAACCCTAACAATCAGTGCTAGCCAGATGGAAACAAAGATAAAAACAATGAACTTTATTTTCATATAAGACTCACTAAAAAGAATTCAATTACTATATAGTAAACTATATAGTAACTCAGCTCTGGTCTTGGGAGTAAAAAGACATTTGAGAGCAGTAGTAAAAAGAGATAAAATCCCACATAAGCAAACAGAACATAAAAGATTTTAATACACTCAGAGCATGAAAAGTTTTGTAATATTTTTGGCATAATTAACTTGTAGACTATGTAAAAATAGAGAATGGAGCTAAAAAGAAAATAGCCATTATTTGCTTCAAAGACAACAAGACAAAGAGAGACAATAAGAACATTCAATACTTCTTGCTTCTCTAAAGCACGAGTAAAAAGTAAAAAAAGCACCGCAAAAAGTGGTGGTAAATAGGGATATATTGTACTTAAACTACTGTAGAGTACAAAAAGTAATATATAGACTATTACTTCTAAAGGTTTTTTATGAGAGATACTTCGTTGCATACTGGAAAGTGTTTACATTTAATACAATCAGCCCAAATTTTCTGTTCTGGGAGGGACTCTTTAGGAATTTCTACAAATCCTAAGCGTTCAAAAAAACTCTGTTTATATGTCAAGACTAAGACTCTCTGCAGTCCTAAATCTACAGCTTCATCTAAAGCATTTTGAACAAGTCTTTCACCAATTTTCGCACCACGTAAACCATCTTTTACTATTAACGAACGAATCTCTGCTAGGTAGTTTGTATGAATATGAAGTGCTGTAAAACCTACAAGTTCATTCTCTTTAAACGCGAGTGTGTAAGAGCGTATATTTGTAGCTATTTCATCTTCAGATCTATCTAAAATTACACCACTCTCTATTTCTGGTAAAATGAGTTCTCTCATCTCATGAATATTAGAAAGTTTTGCTTTTAGAAATTTAATCTTCATTCTCTACCTCTTTTAAAATGTCGTGAATAACCTTGTTTACTTTATGTGTCCCTCTTTTTTTAGAACTAGAGACCATCATAGCGTTTGGAAACTCTCTACGGAGTGCATTTTGCTCTTTTTGGTTCAGTTTGTCGATTTTTGTAAAAATCTGTAAAATCACTTGGTTCTCTCTAGCATTTTCAAAGAGAAACTCACTCACTGAGGTATCTATATCCAAATGAGGATGTCTACAGTCAATAAGATGTATGAAGAGTTTAATCTGCTCTCTTTGTGCTATGTAATCTGTAAGATTTTTCTCCCAGTCATACTTAATAGACTTAGAAACTTTTGCATATCCAAATCCAGGTAAATCCACAAACTTAGCAGTGAGCTTTTCATTGTCATTATCACGATCAATAAAAGTCACATCAAAGTAGTTAATTAAACGTGTTTTACCGGGTGTAGAGGAGACTTTTGCCAACCCTTTATGATTTGTCAAAGCATTTAAAAGAGAACTTTTACCTACATTTGAACGTGCCATAAAAACAACTTCGTTTTGTTCGTCAGACTCAGGGGCTGCGTTTACATTTGGTGCAGATGTTATAAACTTTGCTTCTACTATTTCAACCATTACTTCTCTCCATCTTCAGCTATATCAAAAATCATTATGACAGGCTCTTTGTGTAAACCTTTTGCATATGCTTTTCCGTCTTCTATGCTTAACACAACTTCGTCACCCTGTATCTCTTTTTTTTCATCTATCTGTCGTAAATGAACATTTTTGTAAAAGTAGTACTCTTTTTTACTAGGTATGTAAATGACCTTATTTGCTGTACCTTCATACTTTGCCGCTGTTGTAGTCTCAATTTTAAAGGAGACATTTCCAGTAGCAATAAATTTTGTTGGTTGGTTCTTCTTATTTGTGTAAATAGTTACACTCGATGCATTCAGTTCATCTGACTCTTTTACAATACTTACATTGCCACTAAAGACTGAAACACCCTTCCCTTCATCTGCGTTAAAAGAGTCTGCTGTAATTTTCAGCTCTTGGGAGAAGAGTAATGAACTTACTAAACTTGCTAATACTAATATTTTTTTCATATTTTTTTCTCATTTATTTGGTAAATAACTTCTACCTTTTTAGATAGAATCTTTTTTTCTTTTGCATTGTACTCTAAAGAGGTACCATAAATTTTATTGTCGCCCATATATGCAACAAAGGGCTCTTTTGTAACAGCCATAAATGTTTTTCGGTTGTAGCGCATATTTTTTGCATCTATTGCCAAACCATCTTCTCTTATGTAAGTCACATTCCCATCTAAGTCTACAATTTCATTTTTGTAAAGACCAGAGTCTGCTTTCATATTTGCTATGAGCTCCTTAGAGTTGTCAGTAAAGTCAATTTTCTTTACAATATACCTGTCAGCATATCGTAAAGATTGCTCTCCTGTCATAAGTGTCTCTAATCCCTCTTTATTTATTTCGTACATTGTAAAATCTTTAATATTAAAAAGAGGCACATCAATAAACTCTTGCTTTTTTATGTTCATTGGCTCAAACAGAAAAAAGATCATAAGAAGACCACTAAGAATCAAACTAAAAAACAGGTTAATATTTATGACAAACTCCTTAAATCCAAGATGCTAAAAATGCTTCTCTTTGGTTGTTTTCCTCTACAAGTATCTCTATCATCTCACGTACAGCACCATCGCCACCCTTAGAACAAAGCACATTTTGTACAAGTTCCTGAACATCTTTTACCCCATCAGCAGGTGTAAAACTACGCCCAACAAGAGAGAGCATGTTGTAGTCATTTAAGTCATCCCCAATAGCTGCTAACTCATGAAAGCCGAGCCCTAAAGAGTCTACTAATTCTCGTAAGACTTTCTGCTTATCACGTATGCCTTGAAAAAGATGTTTTATACCAAGCTCTTTGGCTCTACGTTTGACAATCTCAGACTCACGCCCTGTAATAATAGCTACTTCATTTCCAAGTTTTAACCAAGTTGTAATACCTAAGCCATCTTTTACATTGAAGTTTTTACTCTCAATGCCATTAGAAGTGTAAGTGAGTTTTCCATCACTTAAACAACCATCTACATCTAAAACAATAAGCTTAATCATAAAACATCTTTTGTACTTGGAATACCTACACGTTCATTAAACGCAGTCGCACGACGAAGTGCCACAGCAACTGACTTAAACGCAGCTTCTATAATGTGGTGTTTATTTTTCCCTCGTAACTCTACTATGTGCATACTCAAACATGCATTAAGGGTAAAAGCTCTAAAGAACTCCTCTACAAGTTCTGTGTCAAAATTACCCACTTTTCCTACTGGAGAGAGTTCAAAGAGTAAAAAGGGTCTATTACTTAGATCTAAATCACAAGAGACACATGCTTCGTCCATAACAATATTTGCAGAGCCAAAACGTTCCATATTTTTTACGGGGTAAATTGCCTCAGCTAAAAGAGAACCAAGCACTATACCAACATCTTCAACACTATGGTGGTCATCTATGTGCGTGTCCCCTTTACAAACGATGTTTAGGTCTATAAGTGAGTGTTTTGAAAAACTCTCTAGCATATGGTCTAAAAAACCAACACCTGTCTCT
>Ga0256843_1001261_pt1 | contig 20319 bp, 18 predicted proteins | sample AlvinellametaG_FD_191572 | JGI IMG/M metagenome (GOLD analysis project Ga0256843, IMG submission 191572) | Pompeii worm associated microbial communities from hydrothermal vent at the East Pacific Rise, Pacific Ocean - Alvinella | ecosystem: Host-associated > Annelida > Integument > Unclassified ... | reverse complement strand
TGGTCGACGGGACCATCACCTTCAAAGGCGAGGTGACACCAACCTTCACCACCACCTGGTCGTAAAAGTCTCAGCTTCGGCGCATCTTGCACTGGAGTTCACCTCTCGGCGTACCGATGTACACTTTCGGGTTCACATCCAGCACAACCTACACCAAATCTGAGACATTTACAGATGTCAGAGAGTTTTTGCGATACGCTTTGCTGTCGTGGAACTTCTGTCTCCGAACCTTAAGCCGTTCACATCTTTCCCACACTGTTTTTTATTATAGTATACTGAAACAGGGTAGCGGTATTACAATACCCTGATCGAGGGAGTCGAGATGAATAAAATATGGATGATATTGGCACTGTTGCTGTCGCTGAATGCAGAGGACAACATGGCCAAGTATGATATCTCGATGAAGATGTTGGGTGAGATCGGTAAATCGACACTGATGATGAATGCGACCGATGACAAGTACACGATCAAGATGCATCTGCAGATGGACAAGTCTCTTTCTGATGTCGAACACAGTTATGAGAGTTATGGCTCGATAGAGAAGGGTATCTATAAGCCTGAGCGTTTTGTAAAGTATATCCGTGAGGGTGATAGGGAAGAGACCAACTACTATATCTTCGATTATGAGAAACATCAGATCCAGAAATATACGACGATCAAAGAGAACAAACCTCTCTTTGTCGGCCTCTTCTCTTCTGATGAGAAGGTAGTGACCGAGACCTTCGAGCTTATGCAGGTGTTCACTCCAAATGACACTTTGACGACGTTCTTAAATGCAGAGCAGCTGCTTGCAGGAGCAGATGAGATACCGGTCGACAGTGTCGGTTTTAGGAAAGATGAGCGTAAGATCTCTCTGTTGCGTGAGAACGGTGCGTACAGGGTCAAGGTCGTCGACAAAGACGAGAACGATGACTACTCCATCATCGTGGCGATATCACCGGACGGACTGGTCAACCAGATCGTGATCCAGGAGTATACGATGCTCGGCACCATAAGTGTCGCCAGAAAGTGATACTGAGATACCCTTGCATCCCAGTAGGGAATATAGGTCAGTGGAGTGTGCTGTGTTATACTTTTTCTATCCTAAAGGGAGAGAGCGTATGAGGGTGTAATGCGGATTTTATGGATATTGCTTGTCATGATATCGCTTTCTCAGGCACATACGGTAGAGATGTATGAGGATTACAGCGAAGCTCTGGGTGCAGCTAAGGTACAGCAGAGGCCGCTTCTGATCTATCTGTATATGTTGAACTGTAAGACATGTGTCTATATGGATGATGCTGTCTTTGCAGATGAACGTGTTGTCGACTATCTGCTGGACAACTATATCGTACTGCATCTCTATACCAATGATAGGAGCTTGCCTCAAGAGTTGAGAGTCGATATGTCACCTGTCTTTCATTTTATAGACCCTAGCGATGAAGGGATGATAGAGTCGATCATAGGCGGGCGTGATCCGGAGCATTTTTTGGAACTGCTTGAGAGGGGCCATAGACTCTATTTGAAAAAGAGACAGTAGACAACAGCAGATCCTGATAAGAACGCTGTCTTTGGTAACATCTGTACTGCTTTCTTCCCTTGGGGTCATGCTTCGAAGAGATCCCTTAACATTGGGCTAATGGATTGATACTATAATAGTGATTAAAAGTGATAAAAGGTCGTGATGTCGGTGCGTTTGATTTTGCTTATCTTGTTGACAGCGGGCCTGATCCATGCAGCTACAGCCATGCCAGATACCAACAGCAGTACTGCTGCCTATGCTATGCAGGAGACAGTTGGCGGAGATGACGGATTCGGAGCAGAGTTCGATGACTTTGGAGATGATGAGTTTGGTGATGAGTTTGCTGTCGAAGAGAAAGAGGAGGTCTTTGACCCTTTGAGCGGATACAACAGAGTGATGACGGGTTTTAACGATGGACTTTATGTCTATGTACTCAAACCGGTGGTCTTTAAAGGGTATAACCTTATCCCTGAACAGGGTCGTGTCTCAGTGAACAACTTCTTTAAGAACCTCTATTATCCGGTCAGTGTGGTCAACAACATCTTACAGCTGAAGATCAAGAACACAGGGACTGAGACCCTTCGTTTCCTTATCAACTCCACGGTAGGTGTCCTTGGCCTTTTTGACCCGGCACGAAGCTGGTTTGGTCTTGAAGAGCACCAGGAAGACTTTGGACAGACCTTAGGCTATTATGGTGTTGGAGGTGGATTCCATATCGTCCTTCCCTTCTTTGGTCCGACCAATTTGCGTGATCTCAGTGGTGACTTTATTGATTTTTATGTCAATCCACTCTATTATGTGGAAGTACGTCCTGTGAACATCTTTACCAACTCATATCAGGGTTGGGGTGCTATCACCTATAAAGAGTTCAATAAGATGTCTATCTATACTAAAGAGTATGATAATATACGAAAAGATGCGCTGGACCTCTATCCGTTCTTGCGTGATCTTTATGAACAGAACAGACAAAAAGAGATTGAGGAATAGAATATGTTTTTTAAAAGAGTGATGATGGCTTTGATGGTCGTGATGCTGTCAAGCGCCGTTGCCAGTGTGGCTGATGATGCGACTGTTGAGATCAAGGGTCTGATGAAAGAGAAGATCGGTGCCGTGACGAGTATCATCCAGGACAAGAATATGGCTAAAGAGGTCCGTAACAGAGAGATCGAGACACTGGTCAGACCACTCTTTGACTTTGGTCTGATGGGACGACTGAGCCTTGGGAAGAAGCAGTGGAAAAAGCTTACGCCGCAAGAACGAAAAGAGTACAGCCGTCTCTTCGAAGCACGTGTCATGCAATCTTACATGAGCAAGCTCGATCTCTATACCGATGAGGTCGTGGTCATCGATGATGCCAAACGTGTCAAGAGCAGGATCCATCTGCCGACCCACCTTGTCCGTAAGAACGAGAAACGTGATATCCTTTACAAGTTCTACAAGAACAAGCAGGGAGAATGGTTGATCTATGATGTCGATATCCTTGGGGTCAGTATCATTCAGACCTACCGGACACAGTTCGCCGGAATATTAAAAGAGAACAGTTTTGAGACCTTGATAGAGAAGCTAAAGACCTCTGAATCATGATACCACTCCTGTATCAGAGCGTATGATGCTCAAAAGGGTCTATCAGCGTTATCTCCTTGCTTATCCTAAGAGTCTGCTCTTAGTGCTCTTTTTGGCGGTCGCATTCCTGGGGACACAGGCCTTTAAGATGGAGGTGGATGCCTCTGCAGAGACGTTGCTGCTTGAAAATGACAAAGACCTTCGTTTTACCCGTCTCATCAGTGAACGTTTTCATTCACCTGACATCCTGGTCATCGCCTATACTCCTAAGAAAGAGGGGCTTTTAGCCCCTAAGACACTGGAAGAGATAAAAACATTGAGCGTGGCTTTGAGCAGGCTTCCACAGGTCACTTCAGTCACCTCTGTGCTAAACGTACCTTTGATGCAGAGTCCTGCCAAGCCTCTTAAGGAGATGCTGGAGAAGATCCCGACATTGGAGTCACCTGACGTCAACAAGACGATGGCCAAGTATGAGTTCCTGGGCAGCCCTATCTATCGACGCAACCTGGTTAGTCAGGACTTTAAGACAACAGCCTTACTGATCAACCTCAAGAGCGATGAGAAGTATCGTGAACTTTTGCACAGACGTGATGCACTGCGTGAAAAAGAGCAAGACGGGACTATAACGGACGAAGAGGTGACGGTCTTGGAGGAGACGTTGCTCAAGTTTAAACGCCATAGGGATATTCAGCGTATCTTGGCCCATGACACGATAGAAGATATCCGCAGTATCATGGATGCGCATCGTGAACATGCAACACTCTTCCTGGGCGGAGTGAGTATGATCTCGGATGATATGGTCAGTTTTGTCAAAAACGATCTCAAGACCTATGGCGGTATCGTACTGTTCCTGCTTATCCTGGTCCTATGGACGATCTTCAGAGCGATTCATTGGGTCTTGATACCATTATTGATCCTGACGGTCTCGATCATCGCGACCATAGGTGTGCTGGGTATCTTTGGCTGGGAAGTGACGGTGATCTCTTCGAACTTCATCTCTCTGCAGCTGATCATCACGATGTCGATCATCATCCACCTGATCGTACGGTATCGTGAGCTGGCCGCAGAACATCCGGTGATGTCACAACATGACCTTGTCCTGCATACGGTCACTTCTATGGCGAAACCGACCTTTTTTGCGGTCGTTACGACGATCGCAGGTTTTGCCTCTCTGATATTCTCTGATATCCTGCCGGTGATCAACCTGGGGTATATGATGAGTCTGGGCATCTCGATCTCTTTTCTCCTGACCTACTTGATCTTTCCTGCGATCGTTGTCTTGATGCCGCGTACGGATGTTGGTCTCAAAAACGTTAAGGCAGGCTCACCTACAAGGGTCTTTGCCGTGATCACAGAACGTTACGGAAACCTCTTTTTGGTCTCAACCATGTTGATCATAGTTCTAAGCCTGTGGGGTGCATCACGTCTGGTAGTAGAGAACAGTTTTATCAGTTATTTCAAACCTTCTACCGAGATCTATCAGGGTATGGCCGTCATCGACAAGAAGCTTGGAGGGACGACCCCTCTGGACGTGATCATCGATTTTCCTCCTGAGCCGACACTGCTCATCGAAGAGGCCGCCTCTGAAGATGATGCGTTCTCAGAGTTCGATGATTTTGAAGAGGAGTTGAGTGCCTCGCAGAACGAAGCACAGTACTGGTTCACAGCTGAACGGATGCAGACGGTCAGAAAGGTCCATGAGTATCTTGAGGGTCTTCCTGAGGTAGGAAAGGTCCTCTCTTTGGGGACGATGCTGGAGCTTGGTCGCAGTTTTAATGATGATCGTTGTCTGGACAACTTCCAGTTGGCGCTGCTCTATAATGAGCTTCCAGAGGAGTTCCGAAAGATCATCCTGGACCCTTATATCAGTATTGAGAACAATCAGACGAGATTCTCTCTGCGTATCATCGATTCGAACGAAGCCCTGCGGCGTGATGCACTATTGCAGCAGATCAAGCGGGAGCTTGTGGAGAAGGTCGGTATCAAAGAGGAGAACATACATCTATCCAATGTGATGGTCCTTTACAACAACATGCTGCAGAGTCTCTTTGGTTCCCAGATCATGACCCTGGGTATCATGGTGCTGCTTTTGACGGGGATGTTCTACCTGCTCTTCAGGTCTCTGCGGGTCTCACTGATCGCGATGGCTGCCAACCTCATGCCGATCAGTGTCCTCTTTGGGTTCATGGGGTGGTATGGGATCCCGCTGGATATGATGACGATCACGATCGCTGCGATCAGTATCGGTATCGCTGTGGATAACACCATACACTATCTCTATCGCTACAGGATCGAGTTCGCCAAAGATGGCGATTATGTCGCAGCGATGTACCGTTCCCATGAGAGCATAGGGTACGCGATGGTCTACACTTCGGCTGCGATCATGCTGGGGTTCTTCGTGCTGGTGCTCTCTGCTTTCATACCGACGATCTATTTTGGACTTTTAACGGTATTGACGATGTTGATGGCAGTTGTGGCAGATCTGTTGTTACTGCCAAAACTGATCTTGATGTTTAGACCTTTTGGACCGCAAGGAGCGTTATAGTCTGCTCTTTTGGAGCTGGTCGGAAGCTGTCATTTATATATCATCAAGATATCCTATACTCGAAGATGGAGAGTACTTTATAACTAGACATGATTCATATCATAAGTTATTAATCTCTTTGAACTTAAAAAGTTATATAATTTTATGACAGAACAGTGATCAAGACAGCAATGCTCTTATCGGTTCTGCTATTGGAGAGATGATGAACAAGACCACAAACCTGATCGAACTGGTAGCTGAGTTCCTGGCTGTAAGCGACACAGCCGTCACTGAGAACATCGTGAACAAACAGCATGGTGTCACTGTCGATGGGGATATGGTCATCTTTGATTTTCCATCGATGCAGGTCAAGTATGAGGGGTGCCGTAATCAGGTAGAGAGGGAGGAGATCGACTTTCTCTATAATATCCTGGATGTACACCTGCGATCGCTTGAAGCGCTTGGAAAGGACGATAACTGTCTCAGTACGGTCAGCAATCATGAGCTTAAGAACATCCTCTCTTCGGCCAAACTCTCTTTAGAGATGCTCAGTACTTATGACTTTGACAAAGATGACCGGACAAAGCTGCTCTCACAGGCGTTCAATGCGGTCAGTCAGTCGGTCTTTCTCTTTGATGAGATGATCTTGATGGAGAAACTGCAGCATCAACAGCGCAGTAATGGTGTAGAGATAGCGCTGATCCAGCTCATGCCGATCATAGAGTCGATCCTGTCGACCCTCTCCTCAGAGATCAGTAACAAAGGGCTGAAGGTAGAGCTCGAAGATGAGAGTGAGGGTATCTACATCAGTGCCAATGCCTTCTGGATGGAGAGAGCCCTCTTCAACCTGATCTCCAATGCGGTCAAATACAATAAAGAGAACGGGGTACTGCGTATCAGACTCTATGCGGACAAGAAGAACCTCTATGTCAGTGTCAGTGACAGTGGTATCGGTATCAAAGAGTCTGAACAAGAGAAGGTGATGGAGAAGTTTCAGACCAGTGAGGCGACACAGAACCAGGGTACGGGTGTAGGACTGGCACTGGTCAAGGCGATCACAGATGCGCATAAAGGGCGACTGGAACTGGAGAGTGTCTATGAGCAGGGAAGTACGTTCACTCTGATCTTACCGAGAAAGATGAACACCAGTCGTATACAGCATCCGATGGCAGTGATGAACGCAGCAGCCATTCTGCTGCTGGTCGGTGTCAGTTACCTTTTCCCTGTGATCCCTTCGTTCAATGGGGTAGAGACGAGCAGTGCCTTTGACACCATAGAGCTTGACAACGGTTCGACGATCAAGATCAAGAGTGGTGCAGAGTACAGCTTCTGGGACCTCCACAACCTTACGGGGGAGAAGCACTACAGACGTCTCAATCTTGAGAGTGGAGAGGCTGAGGCTGACCTGCATCAGGTCCATGTGGCTTTCAACACACCGACGGCTTCGTTCACCAACCTGGGTACGGAGCTTGCCTTTGGGCAGAAGCCGGGCAAAGGTGTGGTCTCGGTCTATAAGGGCGAACTGGCAGTAGCAGAGCAGCATGTCTATGAGGGAGAGGGGTTCGCGAGTACAGAAACGGGTATTCAAGTCGTCGAGCTTCTGGACCCGCCTTATGGTATTAACGCTAAAAGTACAAAGGCAGGTGAGCTGCTTGTGACGTTCGATCCGGTCAAGGATGCGAAAAAATATCGTCTCACACTGGCAGATGATGAAGCGTTCTCAAGTATCATCTCTATCAAAGAGAGCAGTGAGACAGAGGTGCGTTACCGCATAGAGAAGGATGGCTACTACTATATCAAGATCGCTGCGCTCGACGAGAACGAGATACTTGGGCTTCCTAATACGGCACTTGTCACCAGTCAATATCACCTTAATCAGGGCATCATCGCAAGAGACAGCGGGGACTATGGTAGGGCAGCACAACTGCTTAAACAGTCCATTAAAGAGTTTGGTCAGAAGAGCCAGCAGCCGTACTCGGCCCTGGCATGGAACTACTATCTGCAAAAAGAGTATGCTCAAGCAGTCCGATATTTCAACAAAGCGATCGCCATGCGTGACAATGAAGGTGACCGTGTCCGTCTGGCACGTACTTACTACCACCTTAAGGAGCATGAGAAAGCTCGCAAGATCTATGAGAAGCTGTTAGAGCAAAACAGTCACAACCTCGATGCCTTGTGGGGTGAAGCGGAGATATTGATCGCGAAGAACGAATATCTGAAAGCGAAGCGTCTTCTTGAGCGCCTTTTGAAGTTAGAGAAGGGGTATCCTCTTGCCAACTATGATATGGCAAGGGTGATGTTCTTGATGAAACAGAAAGAGAGAGGACTTCACTATCTGAGACAAGAACGCCGTTATAACCCAAATAACAGGAAATTGGCGAACGAGCTTGAGCATCAGGTCAAAAAAGGAAGTCTTTGAGATTGATAAGCGGTCTTTTACTATTGCTCTTTATATCGCTACAGGCTGCAGCTATCAGTGATGCTACTGCGCAACAGGGGTTGGAACAGATCAGGGTACTGATCCATGATGACAAGATCGAACAGGCAGCTGATGCTGCTGAAGCACTCTTTTCACAATATCCTGATGATGAAGCGGTCATGCTGCAGTATGCGACACTGCTCTTTTGGCAGGGTGAAGCAGAGAAGGCACAAAAGCTTTTTGATGCATTGATCGTAAAGGAGCCTTCAGTCCGTGAACGTAAGGTCTACCAGCAGAATGAGACCCTTATCAAGGTCCAAAAGGCACAAAAGCTCTTGGCTGCGTCACCAAAAGAGGCGGCCAGTTACCTTGAAGGTCTGAGTCAAGAGGCGCGTTCAGACTATGATCTGCATCTGCTCTATGTCCAGTCTTTGATACGAAGCGGTGAGCTTGAAGCAGCACTGAAAGAGGCGGAGCGCTTCTACCGGGACTTTCCTGAAAGTGGTGAAGTCCAACTGCTTTTAGCCGACCTGCTTTTTTGGCAGGGTCACTATGATAAGAGTCTGCAACTCTACAGATCACGCTACGACAGTGCACCGACAGAGCAGTTGCAAGGACGTATCGCTGAGGTAGAAGCGGCCAAAGAGGCTGCCGTAAAAAAGATGGATAAAGCAAAACAGATACTTTTCTATAAAGCGCGATATGAGGCAGAGAAAGATCCACAGGACGGTCTGCAGTTGGCCCATCTCTATCTGGAGACAGGTGCTGTCGAACCGGCTATGGAGCTGCTTGAGAAGATGTCCGAAGCATATCCGCGTGACCTTGAGATCACAAGGCTCTATATGGCATCTTTGATAGACACTTACCAAAAGAGAGAGGCGAATCATCTGCTTTATGAACTTGATGATGACGCTGTAGAGGCACTGCGTGAGAAGTACCCTCTTCTCTACTGTCGTACCCTTGTCAACAAGCTGGAGGCAGGCGGGATCTTTTATGACTACTCGGATGACCGCTATAGTGACAATACGGCTTATGTACAGTATGAGACACCTATAGGAGAGTATATCCTGGTAGGGCTTCTGCAGGAGATCTGGCGCTATGGGCTTCGCGACACAGATATCGGTGCAGACCTTTACCGGGCCTTTGAGGAGAAATGGTGGGGGTATCTGACCTTCTCTCTCTCACCTGAGGCTAACTTCATGCCACAGATAAGAGGTGGTGGGCACCTTTATAAGGGTCTGGGTGATTTTGAACTGGGGTTCGGGTATGAGTACAGCCACTATAAGACGACCGATGTCCATATGTTCATCCCGGAATACTCATACTTTTTCTTGGGTGGTTTTACCTGGACACAAAAACTCTACTACGTCCCGGACTCTGAGAGCTACGCACTGGTCACACAACTGGGATATGAGTCAAACTGTCGCTATAAGGTCAAAGGAGAGTATACCTGGGCCAACTCGAATGAACGTATCGAGAACATCGATGCCTTTCAAAACGCAAAGAACAATGGTGTCCGTCTTTCAGGAGAATATCGCTTGAGACCGGAGTGGACCCTGGGTGGTGCGGTATCGTACGGGAGCTATGCGACCGATACCGGTGATTACACTCAAAGTGGTCTACAGCTCTATGTCAGGAGGGCCTGGTGATCGATATACAAGCGATGTATCAACAGGTCGTTGTCGAGAACTTGGACTTTATCGTGATAAGTACGATACTCTTCTTTGTGTCAGCGATGCTCCTGCTGCTCGTTTTATCACTGATCCAGATCTATATAGAGAGACGGCGTAAGCGGATGGAGATCCGAAGAAAAGAGTATGTGGAACAGATCAACAGCTATATATTCTTTGGACATTATGAGATCGTATTGACGTGTCGTGATGACTATTATGCCCTTGCAGATGCGATCATTGAGCTGAATAACTTTATCTCCAAAGAGGATCGTGGTCGCGTCTTTGATACTATGGAGAAATATGATCTCGAGGGCTTTTTGCTAAAACGTTATCATCGGAGTGTGCTGACCCTCTCCAAGCGCTTTTTCCTCTCTAAACTTCTCTTTATCTCGTCACCTCGTCTGAAAGGCTTCTACCTGGAGCAGATACAGCAACAGAATTTTGAGGGAATGCTCTATGCCATCTACAGCTACGCAGAGTTGAGCGAAGACCATGAGGACCTTTTACGTATTACTGAAGCGCTTTCTGAGAACTATGATCGAGGTATCAGTCTGAAGTTCTGTGAGTTTGTCTTTACCGAGGCGTTTAAAAGTGCATCGACCGAGGAGGTCAAGAGGTTCCTGGGCGAGATCTATGAGAGAGGGTACTCTCTGTTACTGTTAAAAGGGATCATCTCTGCGATCGGTGATATGTACTATCATGAGCTCAAAGAGGATATCCTTCCCTTCTTTGCGCGTCATAAAGACGATACCCTCTTTCTTGTGACCTATATTCGGACACTGCACAAGTTGGGAGCAGAAGATTGCGGGCTGATCAAAGAAGCGTACCTGCATCAGGAAGCAGTGATCCGTATCAACCTCTCTAAGTATGCACTTGGACTCTGTCCAGGTTCATTGGAGATGTTATATCTTTATATGTTCGATCAGAACTACTATGTACGTCGGAATTTCTTTGAAGCGCTCAAGGCAGAGGGTGTCTCTCGTGAAGAGATAGAATCACTTGTAGATAAGCATGCCCCCAACAAGGCTAAGGACAGATTCTTTCTGGATGCTTTGAATGCATTTTTTCCAAAGGAGGCTGCATGATCGGTGAATATGTCATTAGTTTTTTTCTCTTCTTGCAGTTTCTCTATCTTTTTTTTCTGCTCTTGACCAACCTCTCTACAACGTTCTTCATCGTGATCTCGTTGAGAAGGGTGATCGACTACTTCTTCTCCTCTATGGACGTTCTGGCACACAAGATCATCAACTCCAACAACTACCGTCCGGTCTCGATCCTGGTACCTGCCTACAACGAAGAGAAGACCATAATCACTTCAGTCCACTCTTTTTTACGCCTCCATTTTCCTGAGTATGAGGTGATCGTCATCAATGACGGTTCGACCGATACTACGATGGAACTGCTTATCGAAGAGTTCGAGCTCTTTGCCAATGTAAGACCGATCAAGATGCAGATTCCGCATGAGGAGATCCGTGGGGTCTATCTCTCTGCAAAGTATTCGAATCTTATTGTGGTCGATAAAGAGAACGGTGGTAAGTCAGATGCTCTGAACTGTGGGATCAACATCTCACGATATCCGCTCTTTTGCAGTGTGGATGCTGATACGATGCTGGAGTATGATGCTATTATCAAGAGTATCATCACATTCTCAGAAGACCGTCGTGTCATTGCGGTAGGCGGAAAGATCGGTATTATGAACGGTTGTGAGATCAAAGGGAGTAAGGTGGTCTCCAAGCGGGTCCCAAAGAGGCAGATAGAGGCCTTTCAGGTGATCGAATATACCCGTGGCTTTCTCGCGGGACGGACGGCATGGGACCAGATGGGTGCACTGCTGATCATCTCGGGGGCTTTTGGTATCTTCAGAAAAGATATCGTCTTGAAGATCGATGGCTATCGCCACACGATAGGTGAGGACTTTGACCTTCTTATCAGGATGCACCGCTACAGCTATGAGAACAAGGTCGACCATGAGGTGCGTTTTATTCCGGATACGATGTGTTGGACACAGGCCCCCAACGATTATGTCTCTCTTTTAAAGCAGCGTAACCGTTGGCACAGAGGGCTTTTGGAGACACTTTATCATAACAGGGGGATGCTCTTTAATCCGAGATATAAGAAGGTGGGACTGCTTGCGCTGCCTTATTTTCTGATCGTTGAGGCCTTCTCACCGGTCATCACGGTCTTAGGGATCATCTCTATCATCGTCTTCTACCTTTATGGTCTTTTGAGTAAAGATGCGATAGTCATCTTCTTTCTGCTTGAGTTCGTATGGGGTGTACTGTTGAATATCGGTTCGCTCTCTCTGGAGTTCTTTGTCAAGCACCGGTTCAGAAGTCTGAAAGAGATATATATGCTGCTGTTATTGAGCTTTCTCGAACCGATCATCTATAGACCGCTGCTGAAAGTCGAGAGCTTTTTGGCGACATTCAACTTTCTTAACACCTCCTGGGGCGAGATCAAGAGGAAGTCGATATGAGTGCCATCCGATTCTATGGTATACGGCTGATCCTTCTTTCGCTCTTCTTCAGTTTCTATCTGATCATGATCGCGATCAATATAGATCGGATCGAAGAGTATCTTGACCCTCTCGCATCTTTCAAACCCGATATCGTAAAGATAGAAGAGGGGGTCTATGTAGGTGGATATCCCAATGAGAAGGTATTGCGAGTTTTGAAGTCTGAAAAAGGGGTGGATCGTGTCGTCTCTCTGCTGGATCCGCACTTTCCTGTCACACGTGAACTGGTAGCGCATGAGAAACAGAACTGTGAACTGCTCGGTATCGAGTTCATCTCATTACCGGCACAGGACTTCCCCCGTTACCGTGATATGTTACCGGTGATCGATGAGATCCTTAAAAAGGGGAAGAAAGTGACCTACATCCACAGTTACTTTATGAGCGATCGCCTGGAGAAGCTCACTGCAGCCCTTTCGCATGGTGCAAGACAAAACCTTCAAAAGCAGGATACTCAATAGGGGTCGCCAAAAGGGTCTCCAAAGAAGCAGGCTGTCCATAAAGGCTCAACGTACGCCCTTTGACAATATAGTGCTCTTGCTCCTTTAGCATATGGCACTCCTGCTGCAAGTGCTTTTGTGCGATACAGGGTCTGCTCGTTTCGATGGCATAGAGGGTATGTCTCTCGTCGGCGATAGGCATCAGCTCGACCCCTATCTGTACCTTCTTGCCTTGAGCACTTGCATAGGCAAGCTCGTCGGCTGATATCCGCAAGACACTGTTTGGATCACTGCGATAGCTCATCAACACCGTCTCATCAGCAGTATCTATGACATGATAGACAAGGGGTCGTCCTTTATAATATAGGGTATCGTACCAAAACGGTGTTACCACCGAGAAGGCAAGTGTGTGTCGATGGGCAAGTGCTGTCAGCTCTGTGACCATAGTGACAAAGGCATGAAGATAGCGCTCCTGTCTGATGTTAAAGTCTTTAAGGACATGAGGCTCGACATCGATCTGAAAGCCGCTGATGACTCTCTTTGCAGCATTAAGCCGGGCAATACGTCCAAGGTCTTTACGAAGACGTTTCGGATCAAGAGTGTCATGAGGGTCTCCATCGAGCCCGTAGACCTCAAATCCCTCATCAAAGAGTCTCTTGGCCTGTTGTTCGAATCCGTCATCGATCTGCAGATAGACACGTCCGATCTTGTTCTTATGGAGCAGGGCATGGTCGATATCTTGGCTCTTCCAGATCCAGACACTCTGTTTCTCTTTGTGTTCAGCAGTTTGGGCGAAACGGTTCTCAAAGGTCACGGAGGAGAGATCGAGAGCATCTCTCTCTTTGGTGATGAGGACAAGGTACTTCAGATGGCGCAGGTCAATACGCTTGCGCAAAGGGTCCAAGTCTATCGTCTGTTGAAAGTCACCTATGATGTAGTTGTCCTCTTTTGAGAAGAGTATCTTGTCTGCCAAAGCGACTTTGCACCCTTTACAGCTGCCTTGCAGTGAAAGGGTGTTGTAGAGGCTGGCATTGAACCACTCTTGTGAAGGGGCAAGTTCTGTGACAGCGATGACCTGACCGGAGGCCTGATGCGGATAGAAGTTCCAGTGTGGTGTGAAGACCGCCTTGTCCAGGGGTGTTGCGACATAGTGCTCATGTCGGGGGAGCTCTTTAAGGTAGGAGATATAGCCTGTACCCTCTTTGAGGGTGACGACATCGAGATAGTTGCTTTGTGAGAGCAGCTTCATATCGAGCTGCTGAGCTGAGAGCAGAAGTGATATAGAGAGTATCAGTAGAGATCGAGTTCCCAATGGTTCATCCCTTTTTGGACATCGATGATCATGAGACCATCTTCGACGTGTACACCTTGCTGCTGCTCTTTGAGCTTGAGTCGTGTCACTTTAAAGCTGAGCTCCTGCATCGCGACAGCTGAGTAGAGGTCGAGGATGAGCTTGTCTTTCACGATATTGTAGCGAAATATGATGCGGTCACGTTGGTCCCAGAAGGTACCTACCGCTTTCATCGTGTCGATCCAGACATCATCAGGGAGTGCGTCCACAAAGGCCTTTTGAAAATCGATGTCGAGGTTCTTGAGTCTCAGGTAGGTGAGGTCGGGATGGGTCAGGAGGGTAAAGACCCCGCCGTGGCGGTAGAGCTTCTTGAAGAGCTGCAGCGCATCATCGACTCTGAAGTAGAGTGGCGGAAAGGCCTCATCTTCATAGGTGAGCGGCAGCTCCCAGATCTTGCTCTCATGAGAGAGCCTCTTGTAGTCATAGACATAGCGGTAGGGAAAATAGGTAAGGACATCTTCGGCAGAGAAGCAGGAGCTGAAGCGGTATCCCAGCTTCTCCATGACCTGTGGGAGCTTGGGGTTATAATAGAGATGTCCGCTGCGAAAAGAGACCACTTCTTTGATACCGCTTCCCAGTAGCAGCTCTTTGGAGACCTTGAGCTCACCGCACAAGGTAGGGTGGCCGCTGTCTTCGAACTCGCTCATAGAGAAGGGTCGGTATGCAGGATAGTGCTCCTGACAGTCACCCATCGGAAGGGTGAAGAAGTTCTCTGTATGCAAGACGGTGTGTGAAGCGATTTCAAATCCCTCCTCTTGTGCCGTCAGAATGTAGGGGATCGTATCTTTTTTGAAGAAAGGGTTGTCCTTATAGTCTTTGATATACTTGGTCTGTATGGTATAGGTCGTTTTGATCGACTGCTGGCGCTCAAGTGCCATGAAAGTCTCGATGTTCTTGACAGAATACTCAAAATCGACATCATGTGTGATCACGACGGTGGCGCGGTTGGCCCCTTTTGCAGTGTTAAGCATCATCGTGCTGCCGACTCTTTTGGTGTAGATACTCTGTAGCAGGAAGACGATCATGTCAGAGAGGGGTTCATAGCCGTTGGCATAGAGCTTGTTGGCGTTGTAGTCTTTGCCAAAGAGGTTCCGATAGCGCAGGTCAAAGAGAGAGACTCCGAGTAGGAGGGCCTCACCCTCTCCATAGTGGTTGAGTGTGATCGCTGCAGCTCCATCTTCATAGGTCGCGAGGACCTCTGCAGTACCGATGTCGATACTGTTGGTATAGGGCCCTCTCTGTATACCTGAGAGGCGGTAGTTCTGCTCCTCTTCTTGTTGCAGGTAGAGGGAGTAGGGGGTGCGTCTCATGAGCAGCTTTTTGTGCTCTTTGGAGGGTTGGTAGCTTCGGTACCCAAAAAGAGCCTTGAGACTGCCGTAGCGTGTGGAGAGGACCTCATTACCGATCAGCATACCGCCGTTTGAGACGAAGTTGTAGAGCATCTTACGCTCTTTTTCTGAAAGCGTCACCGGATGGTCCATAGAGAGGTCAAGAAAGAGTATGGGAGCCTCTGCTGTCTCTTCGAGGCTATGGCAGAGACGGTATGGAAGACCGGCGGTTTTGAAGATACGTTCAAGCATGGAGGTGTCAGGAGCTACAGAGTATACGGCGATGGTATGTCCATCGATAGGAAGCAGTCGCGAATCTGCCTCTGCAAGATAGCTCACAGGCCGGGCAGGTACGCTCTGTAGTCCATAGACAAACTCAGCTGAGGGGGAGAGCAGGTTGATACTTTTGGTGAGGATCGTATAGAGCACAAGAGCGGTCAATACTGCAAAGAGTATGACGGCACCTCTTTTGATCATTCCAGATACTCTTTGATCAATGCCGTGAAATCAGCAAAGACGATAGGCTTGATAAGATGGTCTGTGACACCAAGGGCCTTTGTCTCGTTGTGGTGGTGCTCTTGACGCAGTGCCGTGATGACGATGACGGGTATCTCTTTGTACTCCTCCCGTGCTCTCAAAAGAGAGAGGAACTGAATACCGCTCATCCCTGTCAGGTTGATGTCGAGTGTTATGAGGTCGATAGTGGTACCTTCTTCAAGTACCTTGAAGGCATCTTCGGCACTCTCGACAGTGATCACTTCGTAACCTTGTGATGTGATGGAAAAACGCAGGAGACTGGCTTGAACCTCATGGTCTTCGATTACCAGTACTCGTTTCATAGTCGTTACCTTTATCTAATCGGGTTATAATATCTAAAAAGAAGTATAAACCCTCTCAATGATATCAATATGACAATTCAGAAAATGACGATCGTTCTTGTAGAAGATAACGATGCCTTGAACTTTGCGATCACTCTTTTGCTTAAGAAGAACGGATATAAGGTCCTCTCGTTCACAAATGCCGATGCCTTTGTCGAAAACATCGACGTCGATGATGTGGACCTATTTATCCTGGACATCAACTTACCAGGGATCGATGGATTTGAACTGATGCGAGAGATCAAACTGACTTTTCCCAAAAGTGATTATGTCTTTATCTCCTCTTATGTCGATCTTGATCATATCACTAAGGCTTTCTCTCTGGGATGTGAGGACTACCTTAAAAAACCGTTCGAGATCGAAGAGCTGCTGCTTCGGGTCAAGAAGATAGAGGTTCGGCGATATCATTCAGGGACTGTCAATTTGGACAGTGAAGGTCTTTGTACGTATGACTTTGACACGATGACACTTTACTGTCATGGTGAGGTAGTCCTTTTGACGAACAAAGAGAGTCAGCTGCTATATCACCTTTTAAAGTATCGCGGTACTGTTGTCACTTTTGATACACTGCGTGATGAGATCTGGGAGAAAGACGTTGCCAATAACACGATCGTAGCAGTAGTGAGACGTCTGCGAAAGAAGCTGGAGGTCGATCTGATACAGAGTATCAGGGAGATAGGTTATATCATCGTATAGAGTGACAGGAGAAGCTCCTATAGAGAACCGCCTTAGCCTAAAGTGTTTGCCTCTCTTGCCTGAAGTCCCATAAGTGCATGTTCAAAAGTATCAAGTTGTCTGACCAAGGTGTCAGATACCTTCTTAAGCTCTTCACAGCACTGCAGGGCTTCGAGCTGTTTTTGAGGGCTGATCGATTTACGGCTATCCATAAAGAGCAGACGCTGGAAAAACCCGGCTTTGGATTCGACAAAGTAGATACGATAGATCTTAAGATAGATATCATGCAGTTGATGGTGGGTCTCTTCGATCGCTTCGAGGATATGGCTGGCCATATGGTGGCTTTTGTACTTCATTCCCTCTTCATAGAGCCAGCATCCGAACTTACACTCCGTTGAGTCAAGCGGGATCATCTCTTCGGTGACTGGCAGGTTCTCTACCAGGTGTTTTGCCCGACGGACCCATTTGGCATGGGCCTTCTTTGCATCACGCAGTTTTTCTAAAGTGTTATCGTTGTTCATGGTACTGTCCTGATAAATCGTTTTCAGGATTATAATTAATTATAATGACACAAGAGTGACAAGAGTACTATTAAGCATAAAGGTCTTTGAGTGGAGAGGGAGAGGAGCTGAGTCGTGGCCAAAGGGTGTTCAGCGTTCGAGTTGAAATCCTGAGAAAGCACTCTCAACGCTCAAGGAACTTTTATAGCGTGTCTGGGTCAACCGCACCTGCTTGCTGTTGAGGTCGCAGACTGCGATACGAAAGTTGGACCCCATATAGGGTTCTACGATACAGATGATCTTCTCTCCGAGCTGCCTGGTGGCGTGGATGTTGCCCTGAAGGTTGTGAAAGAAGTATTTAGGGTAGCTCAAAGGGGTGATCTCGACGACCTCCACACTCTCTCTCTTCTCAAAGCTCTCTGCGACCAACAGGGCATCTTCAAGGTTGTCGAACTGCACACACCACTCATCGAACGCCTTGTTAAAGTGCTGCATGTCCTCATCAAGAAAGCCACCGGCAGGTGACTGTAAAGCAAAAATACTCATCAAAACCTCAAACATGTTTGGTATGGAATCTCTGTGTAATTATATTATGTCCACCTTTCAACTCATCGATGTCCTTGCAAGAGTGTCTTCGTTGACCCCGGATTGGGTTCTCTGTGCTATGCTTTTAGAAGCGAGGATCGTATCTTGATATGAAGAGGTTATGATGAGACAGGTACTGTTTGTGATGATGACACTGATGGCTTGGATATCACTGTATGGTGATGACGCCGAGCTCTACCCTCTGGCCAAGGCCTATCCTCCTCCCTCTCCATGGCTGCTGGCCAACTCCTGTGCAGCCTGTCATGGTACCAATGGCGGAGCAGAAGGGAGTGAGATGCCCTCTTTGGCGGGGATGGACAAAGATGAGTTCGTCGCTATCATGCAGGCCTACAAGTCTGAGCAGATCGTCAAGTCCTCTGTCATGACGATCGTGGCCAAACAGCTTACCGACGAGGAGATCGCTGCGATGGGCGGTTTCTTTGCCAAACAGAAGAGCGGTGTCTGGACGAAGAAGGGGTGGAGAGACGATGTCGTCGCACCGGCATGGAGCAAAGAGAAGGAGAAGAGATGAGAGACCTTGACTTTATAGATGACCTTGGACGCCGTGAGGCTATCAAACTGCTGGCTGCCTGTTCACTGGGAAGTCTCTTACCGCTCTCTGCAGCAGCTGACCCAAAGAACAGGATGCATGTGGTCATCATTGGTGGTGGTATCGGGGGTGCTTCGACAGCCAAGTATCTGCGTCTGCTCAACAGCCATGTCAAGATCACCATCATCGAGCCCAACAAAGAGTATATCTTCTGTCCCGGCAGTAATGAACTGCTGCCGGGATGGAAAAGTGTCAAGGACCTTACAGTCACCTATACGACGCTGAAGACGCGTTACCGTGTCGATGTCATAGAGGACCGTGCAGAGCATGTCGATTACAGTAAAAAAGAGGTCTCTTTGGCAAAGGGCGGCAGTGTCACCTATGACAAGCTTGTCGTCTCACCGGGTCCGACCTATGATTACAGTGCGATAGAGGGTTATAGCACGGAGCTGGCCAACACCCGTTTCCCCTCTGCCTGGCATGTCTCCAGGCAGAGCATCATCTTAAGAGATCAGATCCGGGCACTGCCTCGTGGCGGTACGGTCCTTATTTCGGTACCAAAAGCACCTTATCGCTGTCCGCCTGCCCCTTATGAACGGGCGACCTTTATCGCAGGGATGCTCAAAGAGAGCGATCCGACGGCCAAGGTGATGGTCCTGGATGCCAAAGATGACTTTGTCTTCAAAGATGTCTACAGTTACTACTGGAAAAAGAACTTTGGTTATGGTACGAAAGCAGCGAGTATAGAGTGGGTCAGTGGCAGTGACGGCGGGCATATCAGTAAGCTCGATGCCGGAGAAAGCAGTCTGGTCAATAGAGAGGGAGAACGTTTTAAAGGCGATGTCCTGAATATCATCCCGCCACATAAAGCAGCAAAGTTCGCGTTGGAAAACGACATTGCGACAGGGGACTGGTGCAGTGTGGAGTATCAGGACTACACATCGACACGCCACAAAGATCTCTATGTCATCGGTGACACTATAGAGAGCGACCCTATGCCCAAGACAGGTTATGTCGCGAGCAATCAGGCTCGGGTCGTCGCTCAGGCCATCAACGACCAGATACATGGTCGTCCTGTCGGTACACCGTTCATCGTCAATGACTGTATCGCTATGGTCGAAAAAGGTCTGGGGATGACGCTTTCAGAGGTCTTCCGTTACAACGGAAGGGGTAAGCCCCTGGTCGAGAAGTATTATGTCCCTGCAGTCGACAAGAACCCACAGCAGGAGCTGATGCTCGAAGCGTTGGCACAGGTCTGGCAGAGGAACTTCCGTCGTTCTGTCTTCGGCTAGGGCTGTCTCTCTCTAGCGACTCTGAACCCTATGGCGTAGTAACGACTTTGAGAGGGCTTTGCCCAGCGTGAGGCGATCGGGGTGATATTTGTCACCCAGGCACCCCCTCTCAGTACTTTGGTGTTCGAAGAGACTTTGGCCGTCTCTCCGTTCTCGAGGGTATAAGGCTCATAGGAGTCTTCACACCACTCCCAGACGTTACCGCTCATATCGTAGAGACCCCACGGGTTGACCTTCTTGGTGCCGACAGGGTGGGTCTGCTTGCTGGAGTTGGCAGCATACCAGGCATGGTCACTGTAGGCTTTTTTATCGTCACCAAAACTCCAGAGTGTCTCTGTACCGGCACGTGCAGCATACTCCCACTCCGCTTCCGTCGGCAGACGGTATTGCTGCTGACTCTCCTGGTTCAACCATTTGACATAGTTCTGGGCATCGTTGTAGCTGACACAGACGACCGGCTCGTTATCTCCCTGAAAGAAGGGGAGGGCGTCCCAAAAGAGACCCTTTTGCTGCAGGTGCTTGCCGTTG
>Ga0256843_1001260_pt1 | contig 20330 bp, 17 predicted proteins | sample AlvinellametaG_FD_191572 | JGI IMG/M metagenome (GOLD analysis project Ga0256843, IMG submission 191572) | Pompeii worm associated microbial communities from hydrothermal vent at the East Pacific Rise, Pacific Ocean - Alvinella | ecosystem: Host-associated > Annelida > Integument > Unclassified ... | reverse complement strand
CAACAGCTAGATCAGCAATTTTTGCTGTAGTAATTGCAGCATCTCTAATATATACACTTTCAATAACTTCACGAATTCTTAAACCCTGAACTTGATAAACTTTATTTTGATTACCGTCGCTATCATAGTTAAGTATAAAACCTAATTGCATATGAGTAGCATTATCAGGAAAAGGTTTATCGCTATTAAAACCAAATACACCATGATAATATGTAAATTCTGTCGGATTATCTATAGTAGTTGGGTAATACCACCAAGTACCATCTCCAGAAATATTATTACCATCTTTATCCATTAATTTGACAGCTAATAATGCAACTCCAATATCTCCACTTATTTGTTTAAAATACCCCTCAACAATATATGTTCTATCTTTTTGAATAGGTATTGGTGTTTCACTATAATACCAACAATCTTGAGTATTATCAACATTTTGTGCTGCTTTACTACCTGTTTTTGGGTTAGTAGCAGTAACAATTTCTATATCGCTACCTTTATACTTGACCCAACCAGCACCACCATCATCAAAATCGCTATTGATAATAAGGTTATATCCTTCTGGAGTGGAATCTAAAACAATATCATTAACATTAATTGAAACTTCTGTCGAACAATCGCTAATATTTCCAGTAATATCATATGCTTTAACTTTTATATACCAAGTGCCTTCATTGTTAGCTAAAAATGAACATTTTGTAGCACTACCTCTCCAAACTAATGTGTTGTCATCGCAAGTAAATCCACTAGTCTGGCTAGCGTATACTTCATATCCAGCTACATCAGGCTCGCTATTTGGTGACCACCTAACATATATAGTTTTAAAATTAGATTCTACAAAAACGCCAGCAGGGGCTGAAGGCGCTAAATTATCAATAGCTGTTGTAATGCTTTGTTCAGTTGACCAATCGCTTACTAAACTATTTTCACTAATTGCTCGTATAGCCACATAATAAATTGTGCCCGGCTTCAAGCTGCCAAATTTATAGCTTGTTTCAGAAACACCTAATTTAACATAAGTATAATTTGTAGAACCATTTTCCCTTATTTTAAGTTCATACTCAATAACTTTTGGGCTTGGGTGTTGATCCCAAGTTGCAATAATATAAGCAGTTACTAAACCACTTTGGTTAGATTCTACTCCAGTTGTTAATGATAGATTAGTAGGTGCTGATGGTTTTTCTAGTCCATCGGGTAAATTAGTACCGTAACTTACTTGTGTTACTAAATCAGTTTTAGAATCATATAAGTCTGCCGATTCTTCTATTACAGTTATCCTAAAAGTATCATTTTCTAACGGAACAATACTTTCTATTCTAACTATCTCATTATTAACTCCAAACGAAGGGAAATCGATTGTTATCATATCCCCAGCTTCAAGAGGCAAAGCTTTGTGGGTAGCAGTAAAATTATATCGTCTATTTCGTCTTATTCTCTCTAATTGGTAGCTTCCTACAGTTCTGGCCTGTTTTAAATTATCACAACCTAAAAGCAAAAATGATTTTTCAATTCTTTCACCATCTGCGTCAATTTGCGCTTTATTGTATAGAATTAAATCATCGTAAATATAATAGTTATTTGGGTTTATCCATCTAACTTTTAGAGTATTTGGTAAATCTTGCACTGTAGGATATATTTTAGAAAAAGATTTTTCAATCAAATCTTCTTCAGTTAATTTCATAACAGGGCTGTCATATTGTAGAGGAATCAGTTTAAATACTCCCCCATTAAATACTACTTGCATTCTTGCAGTAGCAAGCATATTTGTTAAATTATCAATAGCCGCTTGTTTAGTATTAATAACCCCATTAAAAGTAAATCCAATATTATCACACCAATCAGCAGCGGCTTTAACAGAATCTAAATCAACTAATGCGCTGTTTAACCCGACACCATATCGTTTATTAATCATAAAATCGTATATACAAAGTGCTGGGTTATCAGTCCATTTTATTGTGTCATCTCTAGGATCATATACTTTTCTACCTTTAACAATAGCTGTAATTTTAGGTATACTAGTAAATTTCTCTCTATCATATGTTAACCTCAAATACATATACGCTGTGTAACGCAAGCAATCTACCCAATTTGGATCAACATTATGTAAATCTGTATCATAAGTTTGAGTAGCAGATCCAGAATGAAAATTTACAATATACTTTCCAGAAAATTCAGATGCGGCATCTTTATCATTAAAAAATAATTGTTCTAAACTTTCAATTTCTCCTTCTGAAATTGTTTGAACAATATGTAAATACTTATTATCAGTGCCAGAAGTAGAAATATAAACTTGCCCGCCACCAACTTTAGTTTTACCATAAACAATAGGCAGCGGAGCATCAGTCGATTTTGTATTTGCTAAATGTCCTGTTGGGTTAAAATCTGCCCTAAAGTCCGGTATTGTCGGTATATCTGGTTGTAACATTTCTGATAAAACAAAAGATGTTACAGCAACTGCTATACCAACAATAACAGAGCCAGTAGCTATACCAGCGGCAATACCTACAACAACAGCTTGTGGCATTACTCAATCCTTCTTATTTCTGTATAATTTGTTTCAATACTAGATAATGGCAACACTATATTACCTAATTTAACATCATTAAACAAAATATTATTATTTCCTATGAAAATGGCGAACATATATTCACCATTATTATTTTTCATTATTAAAATATCCCCCTTTTGTGGTTTATCCGCTTCTTTAGTAAAACTACGAATATAATCAGCAAAAATTTCTTTACCTTTTGCGCCCATTTTCTTATATATCTCTGGATAATCTATGAATTTATATGTGCCTAGCCCCTCTGGTAAATCCGCTCCATATAATTTGTAGAATAAATAAATGAAACTGACACAATCCATTCCTTTAAAACTCATTCCGCCTAATTTGTAAGGAACATCTAAAAATTTTGCTACCAATTCTGCAAATTTAGCATCATTGATAGTAAAAGTTACTTGCGTCCCCATCTAATCTCCTTATCTTGTAGAGAAGGCAAAAATCTAAACCCACCAAAATTACATTCATTACCTAATTGTTTACATCTTTCAAATGTTTGGTCGCATTCTGTTTCAGCTCCTGTATAAGCACATTCAGTACCTTTAAATTCCCACATACAAGTTGCTTGATGAATTCTTCTCGGAGTTTTTATTTTCCAAAGAATAAAAGGGTTAGCAATACGAATGCTTGCTTCTTCTTCAGTAATTGTTATATTATCTAACAATCCTCTAAAAATCATAGTATGAGCTACAATTTTAGCAGGATCTTGCAAAGCAAATCTATAAATTGTCACTAATGATTTACGAACATCATAATCTTTTGTCAAATTGGTGAAAAATCCATCTCTATTATCAATTTTAAAAGTTACATAATCAACTTCACTTTTTATTGTCATAATAGCATTATCATATTTGAAGCTTCTAGCTTCCCATTTTATACCATTATAAATCAAATCCATATCAAAATTTAAAAAATATTTGCTGCCATTTGGAAAATCAAATTCAATCCCGTCAATCAAATAGCTATATTGTTTTGCAATTTCTTCTTGTATTTCTACAGGTAATCCTCTCATTATCTCACCTCAATTAATTTTAGTGAAGCATTATAAATCAAATAATGTATCATTTCACTATCTAAATTGTCATCAAAAAATCTCATTGTTAAAAAAAGTTTTCCTTCAAAATCAATAGTAATAATAGCTCCATTGGCAGGAGCAGAAGTGAAAGTAATTTTATCTTTTCCAAAAGTGCCTGTCCCTGTTTGAATAGAATATGTTGAAGTATCTTGCAAAGTGCCATCAATATACACAGCCTTTAGTGTTGTTTCTTTAGATGGTAACTCAAATTCAGTAGTACTTCCATCTCCTGTTGCAACATACTCATCAAACCAATTTCGTTTTGTAGGGTAAAAAAACCCAAAAGGCTGAAACGCACCTTTTTGTTTTCTATAAAATTGCCAAATAGTTTCAATCTCTTCTTGTTTAATTGGTTTATGGTTTAATTCAACAATTCGTTTAGGGAACGCCCACTTGCGTGCCCTAAACTCTTTACCATCATCAGTATTTGTAACTAATGTTTTCCATTTTTCAGTAATTCTTATAGGATAACTTTTAAAAACATCTTCAGGAAATAAATCCATCACACACTCCTAACTTCATAACGCAAAGCGCTATTCATTTTTAACGCTCTCATAATAGGCATAACAATAGCATCAGGATTTCTATTAACCAATTCATAGAAACTTTGAGCATCAACAGCATCAATTTTCACAATAATCGTTTCTTGTTTAGTTGGTTGGTTTTGTTGAGGAAGCTGACCACTATTCAATAATGCTAACATCTGCATTCCTCGTCTGCTTAACACACCCTCACCAACTTGTAAAATAGCAGGAACTTCATCGTCAGCTAATCCTCCAGAATGATATTTTTTGATTGTACCTCCAGTATGGTATTTTTTGCCATAACTACCAACAACACCGCCTGTATGAAACGCTGGTACACCAAAAATCCACATTAATAATTTATTCATGGCCAATCTTGTTAAGAAATCGGCCAAACTTCTAGCGAAAGATAAGAAAAATGATCTAATATAATCTTTAAAAGTTTTCAACCTACCAGTTATTGCATCAAAGAACAAATTATCCATAAGTTGATACATAGATAATAAGGCCGGCCGAATAACACCAACTATAACTTCTGCTCCAAATTTTTCTATAAACTTTTTCATAGATAATAATTTTTTTATAAACCTATCTACAATAGCTCGACCAGATAAATTCCCCATTTCCATAAATTTATCTATAGATTTTTTCTTGATTACTTCTAGCGCATAATCAAGAGCTTCTTGTTGAGAAATAATTCCTTTAGCTAACCACTCATTTATTTTCTGGCCGATTTGATAAAAATAATAGTCATCTTTTTCTAGAGTTAATTGCATATATTCATTATGAAATCTCAATCTGTCTTCTTCAAACTTTTGGATATATCTTTGGTTCAACTCATCAAGTCTTTGGTAATACCATTCATCAATTCTTTGCAAAGCTTCAGCTCGTTTTTCTCCACTTAATTGCATAGTTTGTTCTTTCAATTTCTCATATTGAGCAACCAACTTATCGTAAGGATTGCTAGAAGCAGTTTCAGTAGCTGATTTTATTCTATTAAAAATTGAATTCTCTTTACGAGCATTTTCAAGTTTAATCAATTCTTTATATTCTTTTTTCAACCTCTGCAACAATGCAATTTCTTCTTTTGTTTTGTTATTCTTTTCTTCTAGAGCTTGAATTGCTTTACGAACTCGTGCGTCAAATGAATTGTTAACCTCTCCTCGCAACACCGCAACTTTTTGTTCAATTTGTTCTAACAATCTTTCATATTCTGAAACTTGTTTCTGAATTGTTTTTGTTTCTTGTTCAGACAATTGTGTTGACAATTTCTTTCCATCATTTATGATTTTCTGCAAATCTAACAATCGTTGCAGACCACCTATTAATTGGTTCAATAATGCTTTATCTTTTTCTGTTAATTCTACTTCTTTATATTTTCCTGTAACAAGCATATTTTGTGCTTCAATTAAAGCATTAACATAATCTCTAGAAACAATCAAAGAGTGCATATACTGCTCAACAGCATCTGTCATATCTTTTGAATTTCTTTCAATAACACCCAACAATGCTTTCTGTTGTTGAGCAATCAACAAATCAGCATTTTGGCTGATATCTGTAATTTTACCTGTAACATAATCTTGCCCAAGCATATCTTTATATGCTCGCAAGGTGGACATAACACTTCTTAAAATTTTAATTTGCTCATCAGAAATAAATTGAAGAACTTCAAGATTTTTTCTATTTTCTTCTGTTATCTGTTTTGTTGTATTGAAGTGTTGCGCTAAATAGTCGCCTTCAACTTTATGCCACAAAATTCTAGAGTTCACTAAATCATTATATTTTTCGTTTTCCATAACAATTGATAGCATTTGATGAGCAATCTTTCTTGCTTCTTCATTTTGTGACATCAAACCAGCATTAATAGCAGATATCACTCTTTCAATGTCGTTTGAAGCAAGAGCATCTTTCATCAAAGCAATATAGCGTTCAGCCGCAGGGGCAATTGCAACATTATTCAAAGAAGCTACAATATAATCAAAAGTATTTGCTAATTCTTTTGTTGCTTCAATTTCAGCATTCAATGTTTTCAATTGCTCTTTCAAATTTTCAATCTCTGCGTTAACAGCTTTCAATTTTTCTTTGTATTCCTCGAAACCTGTTTTCTGAACCAATTGCTCTAAAATTCTTTGTTGGTCTATCAATTCTTTATATTGTTGTGACAATTCAGTTATGCTTCTAACTTTATCATTATCAAACAAACTCAAAATAACACTCAATGTTTCAGTTAAATTTTCAAGACCAACATCAGCAATTTTAGCAGCCAACTCACCAATTAAATTTTTGAATCGCTCCCAAATTTTAACATAACTATCGGCAATAACAGAAGCACCTTCTAATTCTCCGCTTGTTGTGTTTATTAGATTTTGTAAATGTTCTAAAACAGCAGAAGCATTATTTTTCAAACCAAGCAATGTTTGTTTTGCAAGAATATCCATACCAGAAATAAGTTTTTGAAATTCATTATCATTTATATCTCTCAACAATGCTACGAATTGCGCAAATGCTTCATTTGCAACTTGTCCGCCTTGTTGCAATTTAGCTAAAAGAATATCTTGATTCACACCTAAACCAGCGAATAACTCTTTAACATCATTTTGTTTTGAAGTTAAGATGTTGAAAAAGCGTCTTGTCATTGTACCAGCAGTTGACGCATTATTACCAGCATTGTTAAATGCAACAGCCATTGCACCCAAAATATCAACAGTAGCGCCAGCCGCTTTAGCCGCCGCAACAGCATAGTTAGCAAATGTTCCTATATCTTGAGTAGTCATACGAGAAGCATTTGCAATATATGCAATTTTATTCCCCAAAATTGTTAAAGCGTCTTGTCCTTTATACATAGACGCAATAGAAGATTCAAAGTTTTCTTTAAATGTGATAAGAGCAGATGAAGCTACTTGATAACTATCCCCAGTTAACATTGCCATTTGAATAACAAGTTTAGTAGCTTTACTTAAATCTTTTGTTGCAATTCCTGCACGACCTAATTCGTAAGCAACTTTATTGATATCTTCCAGAGTTCCGCCAAACACTTGCCCTAATCTTATAAATTCTTCTTCAAGTTGTTTAGCTTCAACAGAAGAAGTTTTCAAAACGCCTTGCAATGTTTTAAACGCTAAATTGATTTCCGCCGCATATTTTGTAGCATTTTCGACTGCTTGAAATGTGGCATAAATACCACTAAAAATACCAGCATACGCAAAAGCTCTTTTACTAACTTCTACAAGCCATTTCATTCTTGAGAGGGCAGACATTTTTTCAACAGTATCTCTAACTTGTGTCTTATAATGAGAAAGTTTAGCCGCTTGTCTATCAATTTCTGTAGATACTTTTTTCATTTCATCTGACAATTTAGCAACAGCTTGTGTATCTCCTGCTTTAAAAGCAGCCTCTCTTGCTTTTGATAATTCTAAATATTTTTGAGCCAGCTTTTTAACAATAACTTCTTGTCGTGAAAGTTCTTCAGCCAATGCTCTAGCTTCAGCAATGTTTTTTCCACTAGTCCATCGTTTCTTAACTTCTATACTCTTTTCAATTGTAAAACGAAGCCTATCATAAGTATCAACTACTTTTTCAATTCTTTTAGCTTCATCAGTAAAAAGACCTTTAGCAGTAGTGTTAACTTGTTTTGTTAAAACATTTATTTCAGAAAGTTTAGCGGCCATTTCAGAAAGTACTTTAATTCTGTCTGCTAAAGGCGCTTTCTTTTCACTTAACAAAGAATATTGTTTTTGTAGCTCATTAAACTCTCTTAATTTTTCACTAGCTTGCTCAATAGCTTTACCATATTTCGTAGCATATGAAGTATTCTCTAACAAACCAGATAGCTTCATAAGAGCAGCAGAAGCCCTATTACCTTCAGCTTGAAGAATTTGCAAAACATTTTTAACTTTTTCTCCACCTTGCTCACGAAATATGATATCGGCTATTGCTTCAACTCTTATTCCAGCCATATCTATCCTTTACTCTCCAACTTTTGCAATTCTTGCTCTTCTTTTTGTTTTATAAGAGCAAACATTAAAATAACAGATTCCGTAAAAAAGAATGTTTGATCGACGAAACCACCTTTTTCAGGTAGAGTTCCTTTATCAAACAACAAATACGCCTTAAAAGCAGTGTTTATCAAATCTTTATTTTCATTCAAATCATATACAGGGCAATAAGTGTATTCTCTACCACCAACTACAAACACAAAATCGTCTACTTTTGTGCCTTCATATGGACAAGTTCTTGAATATTGTAATCTTCTTTCTCTACAAACATCGCAAGAAAAAGTATCACTTTTCAACTCATCAGCTTGACTTAACCAATACAATTCTTCAAGTTTATCAAAAACTTCTTTTTCAACTAAACTCTTTTCAAGAATGAGATTAAATAACTCTTCTTCTTGCTCTTCAGTCAATATATCTAATAACACTTTGCTTTCAGGTAAAATAGAATATTCCAAAATGTAAAATTTATATGTTTCTCCATCTAAAGCTTTTTTGTCTTCATTATAAGCTTTATAATAAGCATCTTCCAATTCCCTTTTTGACAAAACAGTATACAAAATCTCATTCTCTAGTACTTGATCTGTGTTCTTAAATTTATAAACAAATGTTGCTTTGTAGATAAAATATTTATCCATTTAATTATACTCCTTTGTCAAAAAGGTTTGAGCCAGTCTTATGACTTGGCTCGTTTTGTTCTTTTTGGTTTTTCATCAACTTCTTTATCAAAATTGCCCAAATACAAATCAGCATTTGCTGGGTCTTTTGATACAGACACAATAACTTGCCCCAACTCTTGAACAATTTCATCAGGAAGCAGTTCAATAAAACTCAAACTAACTTGCCCATTTTCAAAAGTAGGTTTGATTTCTTTACCATTTTCATCAAACAAATTTTCTACATCAAGCAAAGCCAATCTAATAGCACCGATAAGAAAACTAGCATTAGCAATATAAATATCTTGATCTGGTGACATAATAATAAGTCTATCTTCAAGTTTCGCCTTTTCCTCTTTTGTTAGAGGGCGAAATTTAAATTTAACTGGTTTGTCTGAAAGACGCTCTGAAATTGGAATGTATTCATATTCTTGTTTTTTGGAAACAACTGTAATTGCCATTTATACTCCTGTAAGTGATTTTAAACTAAATTATAACATATTTTCAAGAAGATGTCAAGAGGAATTAGAAGAATTTTGAAGAAATTTTTAAAGAATGTCAAGAGGAAGCCCTCTTGACATCAACTATTAGCCTTGACAAGCAAGCATAAACGCTTCGCCGACAGTGCTATCTTTTTGAGCCATAAAGTTAACTGAGCACTCTATAAGGCGGCTACTGTCATCGTTTATAGCCACATCCGTTACCAACACAGAAGGCATATACACAGCAAGCTTTTCAGAACCGTTTGCGATCTCTAAATAAAACTCACCAATAGTTTGATTTCTCAATTTATCAATATAACTCATATCTTCAAGAAGAACAACAAAGCTTCCTGAAATTTCTTTTTCAACAATCTCTTTATCAGTATAACCTTCAGTTGTAATAGACTCAAAGTTAGTGATAGTATTTTTGATGGTTACAGCAAGGTTTTTAGCATCAACAGCATTTCCATCAAACTTAAATTTAGCGTTCTTTCCTACAAACGGGACTTCTCCTGTAGTAGAACAAGCTGGTTTTGTCAAACCAGTCAAAGTTGTATAGTTAGCCGCTTCAATACCAAAAGCAGCAGTCAGAATATCTGCTTGAGGAAAATTCAAATCAACCTGATTGATAACATTCCCTGTTGTCTGCATAACGACATCGCCACTATCATAAAACTTTCTAACAGCGAGTGAAATCTTTGGCAAACCATCTGCAACAGTATAAAGAGTTGCTGTTCCGTTCACAGAACTATCTGGTTTGCTGATTTTATCCGCAGCAGTTGTACCATCACTTTCATAACCAATCAAAGCACCTGCTCCTGTTCCAGGCGCTTCTCTAAAACCAAGTCCTGCCTCATAAAGAACAGAACCATAAAAGTCATTTGTACCGCTCTTGACATCAATCTCAACAGAAATAGAACCTTCTGCTGTAAATCTAACAGGAATACCAGATTCTTTAATAATAGAACAAGAAAGAGCTTTTCTATCAACCTTGTCAACTTTTGGTGCAAGGTCTGCTTTTTCTGTAATAATAGTATCAGTATCGCTAAATGTTGGGGCAGTATTAAAAGTAGTTTCTTTTGCTACTTGTGTAACAATACCACGAGTTCGCAATGCCATATTTTTCTCCTTTGTTTATTTCTAACTTCAATCTTTTCGGCGATAAATAGCTTTAACTTCTATTTCCGCCACATAATTTGGGTGTAAAATTCCACCATCTTGAGTTATCTTACTAACCCAAATATCAATCACCATATCATTCAATTTTTGTGAATTTTTAACAACATCTTCAACAACATCAATCAAATCACTTATTCTGTCTTCAAAATCGTGAGAACGATTTTGTTGATAAAGCATAACAATCAATGTCAACTCATTTTCAAATCTACAACCAGCCAAATCTGATTTGCTTCTTGTTTCTGTATCAACAGCTACAGCAAATGCTGGGTGTCTTTTAACAATAGCTACAGCAGGAATAACATTTTTATAAGATTGTTTAAATTTATTTGTTGCATTAAGTTCATCATACAATGTGTCTACAATCTCTCGTCTCATCACATTCCTTCTACTGACATACGACTAACTTCTTTTTGTATCAAAGAATTGAGTCGTTTTGCTGAAAAATATTCATTAAAAATAACTTTAGCTGATTTAACTCCTGCTCTGCCATTACCTAACAACACATCTTTTGCCCAATCTTTCCATTTACCTTCTGGAACTTCTTTAGGTGCTGGTTTTCCATAGTTAGTGTAGAATGCGGCTCGTGTAGCCATCTCAAACCAAGCAATAACCTGAAAATGATTTTCGGATAGCCTATTAACATCTATATCTATTGAAATATTATCTCTCATTTTTCCTGTATCCCGATAGGGAAATAACCTAGATCGGGGCTGACGCACTTTGTGCCTCAAATGTTTAGGTAAAGGATCATTCAATTTTTCTTTCAATTTTGCTAACCATTCATTTTCCAATTCTTTAGCAAAATTGGCGGTCAAATCATAAACAATAGCTAATCTAGCCTTTTCACTTAACTTTGTAGAAAATACTTGAATTTGTTTACTTATCTCGGCAAAAGCTTCAGCTACATCTTTAAATTCAAATTTAGCCATCATATCACCTTATAAATAAACGCTAATATAAGGAGATAGCAAAAGCATAGCTTCTTTAGGCATATTTTGCGAAATAACCATTCTGCCACCAGTAGGGTCTGTAACTGAACTTACAAGATTAGCGTTATTTTCCATCTTCTCAAAAAGCCTATCAACAATAATGAATAATGCTTGTTTCAAAGCAAAAGGAATTTCATCAAACTCAAACCCTAATTTGTAAGTTAACTCAAAATTATAATCACCATCTGTCAAATCATTATCTTTACTATAGGCTATATTCCCAATAGTATATAATTTCGAGACATCATAATCTTCATCATTCAATTTAGCAGAAATAAATTCAATAGCAAAAGAAGGAACAACCACACTACCATTTCTAACTGAAAACTTATTTGTAATCGGATCACTTTTCTTAAAATAAATCCCATATGCCTGATTTAAAAAAGATTCAACTCCATACAAAGCATAGCTTATAGCTGTATCTTTATCGCTAGGATCTGTCCCCATACCTTTATAAATTTTATACTCGGTTAAAAGGTAATGAGGGATATTAACTTGAGTAGCAACAGCCATTATTTATCCTTCGTTGTGGTTTTCCTTCTCGTTGGTCTTTTGCTAGTTTCTACTTTTTGCTCTACAACTTTTTCTTTTTCTGCAATAAATTCAAACTCATCTGGAAATGTCTTCTTAAGATAATCATAAATTTCTTTGCTTACAACCACCTCTTTATCAAATTCAAATGTAATTCCTTTTGAAAACATTCTACCATTCGTTTTCTTTTTTACTTTAAACATATAAACTCCTTTCGCTATCTACATATATTAACCATCGAACAGATAGCTAATATATATAGATGCCCCAAAGGGGCATCAGACTGAAGGGACTACCTTCAGCGGGGTGTTACATTAAGATGCAACATTTACAATAGTTACAGCAGCAGTATCTTCAACAACTACTTTCTTGAAGTCAACATAGCGTCGACCAACAAGAATTTCAACATCACGAACAATGTTGCGGTCTCGTTCAGCTTCAACAGCGTTTCGTTTACCTACAAGGAAACCGCTTGTATTAACAAGTACAGCTGCTGTGAGTGTTCCAGGTGTAGTAGTGTCAACAACACCAGAAGCATTCAAATTAGTAGGAATAACTTCTGTAAGAACAATATCAATACCATCAACCATAGCGATAGTACCAGTTTTAATTACTGCTTCGTTACCAATTTTATCAATAGTTTGAACTTCAGGAATTTGAAGCAGTTGATAGAATACAGCAGGGTTAACAAGCAATTTAAGTTCACTTGGATCTACACCGAACACTCCCATTTTCGCACGAGCAGCACGAATGTTAGCAAGAGTGAGCGCACCACCACCATTATCTACTTTATTAGCATCTCCATACTTGCGGAGACCATCAAAAGCCATAGTAACATCATTAGCACCAGGGTTTCCATTAAGAGTTCCAGCAGTATCACCATTCACAATAGCAGTTTCAGTTCCTTTTGCAAGAGAATGTGCAATATCTTGGCGAATTACATCAAGAATAGCACCAACAACTGCTTCATTTCTAGTTTCATCAGCAATTTGAACAAGAGTTTTAAGTTTAACTGGCTTAATAGTTACTTTACCGGCAGTAACTGCACTTTCAATCGCATCAGTATCAGGAGCGATAAGATATGCAGTTGTGCGACCAGTTTTTTGAGGAATAGAAACAGCTTCTACTCCGTTAGGAATAGTCATAGAGTTAAAAAGTCTTTCAACTTTAAGTTCAAGTTCCATAAGCTCAACAATACTATTGCTAAATCGCTCATCCATCCAAGCAGCGATATCAGAAGGCTTAATAGCTTTTTCTACAATGCTAGCAACTTCTTTATACTCTGCGAAAGAATCTACTGGGCGATCAAGAACAGCCGCTTTAAGTTTAAGGTCAGCAGCTTTCTTTTCTGCTTCTGCGATAACACGATCGCTTACTTTTTCTCCAGACATAAAATCTTTTTTGCGCTCAAGCTCTGCAACTTTATCAGCAAGAGCTTTAAGTTCTTCACTAGAACCTTCTACATTTTTAAGTTGCTCTTTAAGAGCAGCAATTTCTTCGTTAAGTTGTTTAATGACTTCAAGTGCCATAAGTCTCTCCTTTTTTAGATTTAATTTTTATTAAGATTTATTAAGTTCAGCATCGAGTTTTTTATTAAGAACGCCTTCAATATCGGCATACAACTTCATAAGCTCTTCAACTTCCATAGTTTCAGCAAATTCTTTCATAGCTTCAATAGTAAGCTTATCCTCTTGAGGAGCATTTCCAGTCTCTCCTTGAGATTTATCTTGCTTATCTTCAAGAGATTTGGCAAGCAATTCAGAAACTTTTTTCAACTCATCAAGAACAGCATCTAGTTTCTCCATATCATAATCCTTTCTATTGGTGTAGTTAGTAGAACCAACCAACTCATCAATATTTTCTTTATTTTCATCGAGTGTATCAATGACTTTCTCAAATACCTTAAGGTTGTCAATAACAACGCTCAAAGCATTAAAAAACCAACTTTCAGCAAATGTTCTTGCTTGTAGCAATTTTTCTTGCTCATCTCCACTTTGTCTAGCAAGATATGTAGTATAAATCCAAGCACTAGCTCTAGAAACAGTAGACAAAGCCATTTCTCTCATATACTCACCAAAAGCTACAATTTCATTATCATTCTTATATTCTTGCTTCATCTTTTTGATAGTATCATAAAGCTTTCTGTATGGTTTGCTAGAACCAAGCTTATATTTAGAAGCAAAAGTAGTAAGACTTCCATCTTTCTTGTAAATAGTGAATTGCAAAAACAAAAGAATTTTTGTCAATACTCTACGAGAAAGTCCCGTTTCTTTTTCAAGCATTGACATAAAATCAGATAGAGCCTTTTCGTTCACTTCATCACTTTCTAAATATTTATTCAAATCTTCTGGAATACTATCAATCAAACCTTGACGATACATCTCACGATAATGCTTTGCAAGATGTCTAAATGCTGAAGCATAAGCACTTTCAGGAATATTTGGAGTATTTCCGTGCGCCCCTTTAAGTGCTTGATAGGCCGCAATAACACCACCTTTATTAACTACCATAGTGCCGTCAGCTTTAACTTCGTGGTGAGGACAACACCAAGTAGAGCGTTTTTCCAAATCCTCCACATAAAGATAACATTCTTTAATAGCGGCAGTAGCATTCAAGTCATCTAGCAATTGTGCCAATCGTGTCTTATCCACATCCCCCCAAGGTCGTGTGGAAATTTCACTATTTTTGATTGTAATTTTATCAATCGCCTTTTCCATATATTCTCCATAATTTTTTGAAAACTGTTTTCCAGCCAAACAAAAACCTTCCCCGCAAGGACTTTCAATAACCTGAAATGTGGCATTTGCATTAGCAGGAACAGAAACAACACTTACTTCAAGAAGCTCTCCTTTTGTAAAAATAAATGTATCATCATCTTCAAGATATTCTCCCTCTTTTCCTATAAAACCAATAGAAAAAGTTTTAAGAATACCTTCTTTCACCGCAGTGTACGCTTCTTTACTTAAATCTCTATATACCCTTGCTTTAACATAAATACCATTCCCATCAATTTTAATATCAGTAACTTTCCCAATTGGTTTGGATTTATCGTGCTGATACAACAAAATAGGATTTTTCATAAAATTTTCAATATCCATACCAAAAGGATGAACAATATCCCCATCTCTATCTTTATCTATTGTTGAGGCGTAACCCTCAATCTCAATATATTGAGGAGTTGTCGAAATCATTTTAGTAGATATATCAACATACCCCTTAATACCCTCTTTCAATTTCATATTAACTCCTTACTAAACAGGTGGCCACTCATTAAACATTTACACTCCTTATCGTTGTTCGCCATCTTGCTTTCCGCCTTCTGGGTTTGTAGACCCTTGAGGTTTTGGTTGTTGATTTGTTGGTGCAAAATTCAATGTTTCTCCACTAACCAAATCTAGTGGACTAGTACCATACAAGAAACTTGCTGCTAAATGAGAATCTACATAAGCACCTTGCAATTTATCATAACCAAGAGCATCTCTAGCTTCATTCAATGACAATACACCGATAGATAGCGCACTTCTAACAGCATCAATTCTTTCTGTTAATGCTGTATTAACTTCAGGAATATCATCATAATCAGCTACAATAACAATAGAATCATCTTTAAGAATTCGTCTAAAGAAGACTTCCCATTGTCTTGTCATTCTTGTAATCAATGGGCGAATAAAGTTATTAACATACAAACGCTTAAAGCCTTCAATTTCTGTTCCGTTAACAGAATTTTTAGTTCCTCCGCCCAACAAAACAGGAGGAATTCTAAATGCCTTATATATTCTATCTTCAGAAATATTAAGAGCTTCTAACAACAAACCATCTTTAGGATTAACTCTCATAGGCTGATATTTCAAATTATTAGGTGCAATAATATGCCCATGACGAGCCTCACCTTTCATTCCATACAATTGCTCAAATTGCTTTCTCAAAGATTCAATTTGTTGTTGTGTTAGTGGATATTCACTTGTAAAGATACCTTGAGCAATCAAAGAATTCTTATAAAACTCAATCAAATCATCAACAGCATAAGCTTCAATCTCTAAAGGGTCAATAAGAGATGCAAGCACACCTTGACCATAGTAAGGGTTAGCTACTGTAGGATTTCTAAAGAAAATAATTTCAGTATCCTTATAAGCTACTTCCTTATTATATAGAAATCCTTGAATATACTTTTTAGGGTGAGGCACAATTTCTGTTTTAGTAGGGTCTAAAACCCAACCTTCAAAATTCAAACCGACTTTTTCAAAAGTCAAATAGGCATTACCAGTCAACAAATGTGATTGTACATAAAGTGAAATAATTTCTGACATTGATTGAAATGGGTTTGGCGCTTCAAACCACTTTTGAATTTTTTTATCTTTATAAGGCTTTAATTCATTTTTACTATTTCGCTGATAAATCTTAAGTTTAACTTGCGAACAAATATCAGCCGCATAATTAACACAACTATAAACTATATCAGCTTTTTGATAAGCAGTCAGAAATTTTTCTTCACTAACATTATTAACATTATCTACAAATAACTTATTAGCCTTTGTAGCCTTTGTTTCTAGCGGCGTACTCAATCCGCTTGTTTTATCTTCTTCAGGAGGTGGATGAATAAGAAAAGAACTTTTCTTTTCTTCCTTCCCAAACAAACTAAAAATATTCATACTTTCTCCTATTCATTCTGGAGCTTTGTCAAAGTGAAATCCTTTATAAACATAAAACCACTTTTCCCTTATTATATATATTACCAAAAAAATCGCAAAATGTCCCATTTTTTAATGTGAAACCTTAAAAAAATTGCATTTTTTGTCAAAATTGCCAAAAACCGATGTGAAACCCTAAAGTTTTCTTAAAAAATAAAATTAATTTAAATCTTTAAGTTTCGTTTAAGGTTTATGTGAAACCATAAAAAATAAATCTTCATTTTCAAAATTATATTATATCAAAACTTTAAACTTTTGTCAAGAATTTTCGGCAAAATCGCAAAAATTTTTGCCAGCGTCGAGGTGGTACATTACCATATAAGTATAGTGTGTATGTTCCTCTATTGAGGTGTATAACTATAGAAACAAACTAATTTACAAATATCCTTAAAATAGGGGTTAAAAGTGGTACATTACCATATAAGTATAGTGTGTTAACTCTACTTACAAAAGTGGTACATTACCATATAAGTATAGTGTGTTAGCTCTACAAATACTAAATATAAGCTTTAGATAGAGCTAAAGATAGGCTTTAAGATAGAACTACAAATAGGGATAACTTTATTCTTTATATAGGGAGACAGAGACGGCGCGGCGGCGAAGCAAATCGTCAACCAACAAAAAATCAATTTTCATATCAAATCACTTGACAAATTTTTTTAAATGTGATATAATAAACATAAAAAGCAAGAATGAATGTTAATCTTAATACAAAATTAACTAATAAAATTAATTTTTTCGTTTAAGAAAACTTTAAGGTTTCACATTGATTTTTCATAAAAACACTAAAAAATGTAAAAATTTTAAGGTTTCACATTAAAAAATGGGACATTTTGCGATTTTTTTGGTAATATATATAATAAGGGAAATATAAAACTTGACATATTCTTAAAAATGTGTTATAATTATACGATGAATAAGAAAATGAAAGGAAAGGATTGTTATGAAGCTCGCTCAACTATTGTTATCCGCCTTACCTAAAACAATCCAATGTTCTAACTACAAACAAGAACAATATAGAAAAGGTGTGAATAAAGCTATTGCTATTGATGAATATAATTTTATTCAACTACAACACCCAGCATACTACAAGTTTTTATCTATAGACATCGATAACAAAGCTGAATTCACAACTTTTTCTGATATTATCAAAGTTTGTCAAGTTAATCATATTCCTATTCCTACAATTATTGTAGAAACAAACAAAGGTTGGCATATTCATTGGGCTTTGAAACAGCCTGTATGGAAAAATAACAAATATCTTACACATTGGCGGAGTGTTATTTTGAGCGAGCTTAATAACATTTTTGGCGGAGATAAACATTTTGCGAGTTTTATTGTAAGAAATCCTTTGAAACATAACCACTTTTATGTTTATTCTGAATATGACTATAAAGATTTTGATGTTATAGCATCTTTTGATGATATTAAAAAACTAAAATTCGCTGATAAAAAACACACAAAGTATAGAGGAAAAAAATTCTACGATTTCACTAAAGTAAAAGTCGGGGAAAGAAATACAAATTTGTTCAACTATTTACGACAATTCGGTTATGTTAACTTTGAAAATTGTAGTGTAGATAAGCTTACCAAAGAAGGTTTGCGTGTTAACAATCTAATGCAAGAACCTTTGCCTGAAAATGAAGTTATTTCAACTGCAAAGTCGGTGTGGAAACATGTTATTGAGACTTATGATCCAAACAGATATGATGAAGAGCAAATCAAGAAAAATAGAGAGCTTGCTAAAAAAAGAAAAGAGAAAAAAATAGAAGAAATAACAGAAAATGTTAGAACTTTGGCTATCAATGGAGCTATCAAATTTTATGATTTTTTCAAAAAGAATATCAGTTTCAGAAAATTGTCCAAAATGATTGGCATTGATAGAAGAACAATTGCAAAACATTTTGTCGTTGTTGTTAAAAAATTGTTAATAAAAATAAAAAGATTTTTCAAAAACGAATATGTTGTGTTTTCTATTCCTGTTATTTATGCAGATAAAAATGTTGTAGGTGTGCTTATTATTGATGATCCACCTACATAACGAAAGGTTAAAAATGTTTGTTGTTATTGGAAAGGATGAAATGTCAGGAAAAACGAAATATAGATGTTTTTGCGGAAAAGAAATATTGACTTTTAAAGAAAATCCTGTCTGTTACAAATGTCAAAAGATTATAAACAATATGAAAAACTATCAAGATTATATTGATGAGATAAAAAAGCTTGATATGTTGATGGAGTCTCTGTCAAGAAAAGGTGAGTGGAATGTCGAATATCGTAAAATTTAGTGAATTAGAAGAAAAAATACTTGAACTTTATACTAAAGGCTATACCAAAGAGGCTATTGCCATTGAGCTAGAGTTGCCTATAAATGAAATCAATAAAGTGTTCAGAAAACCTCAAATCAAAGAAAAAATGGCCGAAATCATTGAATTGAGAGAGTTGTTGCTGAAAGAAAAACAATTGGGAATTCTTGAAACAATCACACAAGAAATGATACAAGAAGCCATTGAAAAAGGCGATTTCAAAAGTCTTTTGAACAAGAACAGAGATATTCTCGATGTTATTTCATTGACTTCTCAAGTGACTAAAGAGATTGAAAAGAAACGATTGGGCACATCTGAACAAAATGTGATAGTTCAGATTTTGAACCAATTGAGTGGAGATGACGATGACTGAAAGCCAATCTATCAATGTCGTTAACGAAGGCATTTTGGCTTATAAAAGTATTGTAACAAACAAAAAGAAAAAGCCGAAACTGAAGAATTTGTATAAATTGCTTGGTATAACACCTAACAAAATGCAAGAAGAATTGATACGATTGTGGGACAAAGAGTACAAAAATTATTATGGGTTTGGGCTATATTGTGGTAGAGGAACAGGGAAAAGTGTAGCCGCTTCCACAGTTATAACATTGGATTTGTTGATACCAGGATCTAGTGTTATTCTAGTATCACCATCAAATGCACAATTGAAAATCATTTGGGATCAAGTTGTTAAAAACCTGAAAAGATTGAACATTCCAATTGCTAAAATAGACAACAACACAAAAGAGATGCTTTTAGAAAATGGAAGTGAATTTGCTGCATTTTCAGAAAAAAGTGTTGAAAATGCTGAAGGAAGGCGATGCTCTGTGTTGTGTGTTGATGAAGGCGGTTTGATACAAAGGCTAGATCAGATTATGCAATCATTGACACCAGCTTTAGGTCGTTATGGAACATATGACAATGGAATGCAGATTGGTAAAATATTGTTTGTCGGAACACCAAAACAGAACAATATTGCTTATTATCAGTATTATTTGAAAGGAAAACAAAAAGGGACTGGCTGGATAAGCTTGTCATTTCCTAGTTCAATCAATCCGTTGAACACACCAGAATTTCTAGAAAACCAAAGAAATATTCTAGACGAGAAAACATATTTGCAAGAATATGAAGCTCAATGGGTGTTTATCAAAGATCAACTTGTGTTCAAAGATTTTGATATTGACAAAAACATAAAGAATATGTCCGATTTGAAACGAATGATTGACAAAGATTCTGATTTGATTTTTGGACTTGATATTGGTGCTACTGATAGTACATCTTTTATTATGGTGTATCACGAAGGTGGAAAGTATTATGTGTTTGATGGGTTTTCTATCAATAATTCATCTGAAAG
>Ga0256843_1001259_pt1 | contig 20341 bp, 31 predicted proteins | sample AlvinellametaG_FD_191572 | JGI IMG/M metagenome (GOLD analysis project Ga0256843, IMG submission 191572) | Pompeii worm associated microbial communities from hydrothermal vent at the East Pacific Rise, Pacific Ocean - Alvinella | ecosystem: Host-associated > Annelida > Integument > Unclassified ... | reverse complement strand
ACCATTGGTTATGTGATGTCGGCTAAATTTTTGGTTTTTGTTAAGTGCTTTTACTGCACGAAAAGGAAAAAAATGAAAACAAAAAACAAAGATGTTCAAATGGTAGGATTGATTCTTAAAAGCAATATGTTGACTCATAGTGAGAAAACAAGAATAGTAATTCAGATAAACAGTGGTCTAACTAAAAATGAAGTTATAGATTATGGTTTAGAGAATTTAGGATTAAATTTAATCGGTTTACTGGAAGCTGTATGAAGCAGTTTAACGAGCTGGTTGAAAAAATCAAAACTTGGCATATACAAAAAGAGTTAGGAGAGTGTTTTGAAAAAAACATAACTTTTGTCTCTTTTGAAAATAATATTTTACAATGGAAATCTATAGCAGATGGAAAGTGTAAAAAAGTTCTAATTCAAAATTGGACTCTAATTCAACTTTATGTTCAGGAGATATTTGGACTAGAGACTAAGATTAAAAATGTGAAGTAGTTTTTTTACTGCACCAAAAAGCCCACAAAAATTTATTTTGATATGCCTTTATCAAAAACTGCTCGACTAGGAGCAAGATAAAGGCATTTTTAAATAAATCACAAATTCTAAACACACAGAGGTTTGGTGCATCGCCAAACTACATCTGTTTGCGAACCTCGCAGAGCCTTGATGTTACGCTTCGCTTCACATCTTCGTTCTACTCGATTCGCGTGGCACTACGCTTCGCTTCGTGCCTCAATAGCATAGCTCTAGTCGGTTATGCTCTTTAAATATTGATTCTTGTATGCCCTTTTCGGAGGGTAAATTGAGTTAATAAGGAAAAAATATGGGAAGTCCAACAAAAACAGAAGAGCAGAGTGAAGATTTTTTAAATGCCAATAATGGCGTTCAAAAGCAACTACTCGTAAATGAGTACAATAACTTATTGAATGAGCATGAAGCTCTTAGAAAAGAGTTAGTTGGTGCTGTAGAGCATTGTAACGCGTGGATTGATGATTATAATAATTATCCACATAAGAGAAGCAATGGAGATGCAGAACTAATTGAGGGATTACAAGAGAATGTCCAAAATCTACAGAGTCAAGTTGATGAAAGCAATATGATTCTTAATGAAAAGCTTAAAGAGATTGAATCTTTATAGATTGCATGAAGCAGAATTTTTTCTGTTTTGTGGAGTCTATCCACTTCTTTTTTGACTGAAAAACTACTTCTTTTCTGAAATAAAAGGGCTGGGTTCAAAGTGCGTGGGCTTCCTATATTGTGGTAACCCACGCACTTTGAACCCACTTCTTTTGTGAAAAAAAGTTTCCTTCTTTTTTGACCAGTAAAACTACTTCTTTTCTGACCAATAAAACTACTTGCCAGTGCCTTTTAGTAAATCTATATCAGTGGATTTATCAAAAGGTATTGAGCATTAAATTATGGAGTTAATATGGCAATAGATAAGAAAGCTGAAGTTGAAAAGTTAGCAAAAGAGAAAGCTGAAGCTGAAAAGTTAGCAAAAGAGAAAGCTGAAGCTGAAAAGTTAGCAAAAGAGAAAGCTGAAGCTGAAGCAGAGTCGGGTACAGGCACAGCTGTAGTAAAAGCAGACGAGATTAAAAAAACTGCTATGGGAGTAGTAACTCTTTTAGATGATGTTAAGAAAAAAAAGAAAGAAGACCCAAAAGAGGCAAAATTAACAAAAATTGATGAAGCCTTAATCCATCAAGGGTTATTGAACTTTTACAATGACAATGTAAGAGCAAAAGATGCTGAAAAGATTTCCGTAATAAACTTCAACGCTTGGAATGATATTGTTGATATGTTTGGGGATTCCCTTGGAGCAGAAGTTAGAGTTGGTTGGAGAAATAAAAGTGGTGGCAAAAGAAACTCAACCACTTTTTTTAATCAGCTTGAAAGTTGGAAAAAATCTTTCTGGGATATGAAGGTCAAAGATATTCATGCTACGGATATTGGGACACAACGTAAAATTCTGATGGGTATGATTATAGATGAAATATTCTTACAAACAGGTTTATCTATAGATTGGTATATGTCTAAGACATCAGTAAGCTACTTAGCTTACCTTAAAAAGTTTTCCCATAGAGATTTAGGTACAAATCACAAGATGAGTATCGCAGATATGAATATTGTCCAAACATCGTACTTTTTAAAAGAATAGCATGTTGAAGCTTGATGATAAGATTGATAACTTAGAGGAAGAGCTAAATAAAGACCACGAGAAGCATGGCTCTAAAACCCCATTCACAGCAGAAAACATTAAAACTGCTGGGGAGAATATAGACTCTGCTACAGGAGGAACAGAACAATCACAAGCATCTACTTGGTTGGGTCTTTTATCTCGCCGTTCATCGGGCATATTAGGACTACAGCAAGAGATAAAACTATTGAAAAGAGGAACTCTGTTTAACAAGGGGTTCTCTATTGTTGGCTCGGCAGGTGGGTTTGCCTTTATGGTAATCAGCATGTTGGGCATACTATTAAACCTCTCTTTTACCACTATTATTATTTACTTATTGGGCTTGGCTGTTGGTGTATTTGTGGAAACTATAGCAATGAGTAGTGAAAAAGCATTTATCCCTAAAGAGCTAGAGGAAGAGCATAGCTCTTTCGATAAATACGATAAAACTTGGTTCTTTGGAGCAAAATTATATGCAATTGGGATGCACATCTCTTTTGCAATGAGCATTGCCACGGTTATTGCTATGATTAATATGTCTAATATAGAAGACAATCCAAGCATTCAGGCTATGAATAAGCAAATAGAGCGATTATCTAATGCAGGTACTTCTTCTGTCTCTAAAGAAGATGCAATAAAAAGTTTAAATGAAGATATTGCATCTTTAAGAGCAGATAATCAAATTTTATTAAAAGAGAAAGAGGAATATATTCCAAATTCCAAATCAAAGCATGAGCGAAAAGCAAAAGATGCAAAAGATTCTATTGATAAGATTGTTGCTCAAATAAATCTCAATAAAAAAGAGATTACTAAAAAAAGTGCAAAAAGAACCTCTCTACAAAACTCTGACCCAAATATTATTTTGGAGGATAAAATCTCTAAAATAAATGAAAAGATTGAGAAAGAGAGAGTCAAGCTCAAAAAAGAGGCACTTGCAACAGCAAAAGAGAATAGTGGGATTGGCTTTACCCTTATGGTAGCTTTGCTTCTGATTCTAGTAGAAGTCTACGGCAGTTATAGTTCAATAAAAGCACAAACAAAAGTTCAACAAATGGTTGGACCTGAAATCGCCTACGGAGATAGAGTTGTTGAGAGTTTACACAGTCGAGAGATTGCACTGAATGAGAGAGATATAGCATTGAAAGCTCAAAAAGTAAAATCCTCAACAAAAATTGCATTTGCTCAAAACAAAATGACTGAATATGAAATTGCTATGGCGATGGAAACTCAACGCTATAAACAATTAACGCGACTTCAAGAGCATCGAATGACAAATGCAAAAAATAAACTGGACACTATGGAAACCGAAATTATGGTTGAGACATTTGAAGGTATGGCAGAAGGAATTAAAGAAGCACTAACTACTAAAAATAGAATTTTAGAGAGCTTCTAGTATGGATGATGTACCTGAAAAATTAGAGTTAACAATAGTCGGTCAAGATAATGTAAAAGCCCTGTTTGAACAGCCTAATTTTGATTATGAAGAAGATGAAATCTTTGGAAAATCAATAAAGGGGATGGCTCTTGCAGGGTCTGACTGTGAAGAAGATGTAGAAATTATCTCTTATCGAATCTATAAAACAACAGCAGAAGTAATAACAGTCCAAGGTAGAGAGCAAAGGTCACTTTGCAAGGCTCTACTTAAGGAGAAAGAGGAAGAGATTAAAATCTTAAACTCTAAGCTCCAAAAAGCTTATGAGATGCTAAAGCAAACCAAGGGATTAGTAGAAACTATCAAATGGTTTGAGCATCATTATGGAAAAGGGATTAAACCCTACATTGTTCTACAGCAATTATATAAAAGTGGCAGAGTCAAAGGCTCTGTCGGTGTAGATGAAAAAGGTTATTGGAAAGAGCAACGAAAGTTAGTCTCTCCAAGAAATTTCAAAATTTACAATACCAGTGATAAGACCATGAGAGATGGTGTAAATTACTGGTTAGGAGTATTTGAAACATTAGAAATTTTTGATTCAGATACCAATGAAAGATATGCTCTTGTCACGTATGGCAGAGCCAAAGAGATATTAAGGGCTTATTTTAGCCCACAAGGAGATGAAGATGAAAAATAATGCAATTGGCTATATGCCTGATGAGATTATCTGCAAGGGTGGGCAAACTCTTACAGAAGAAGAAAAAATAGAGATTGATGCAGAGATGGAAAAGAAGTGGGGGAATAATGGCTAGTATAGAAGAAATGTACGCAGAATTAAGCGTAATGACATCCGAGGTTAACAACTTAGCCGATGCGTGGAAAGAAGCACAAGAGGCGACAGAGATGGCTAGAGAGTATAGAATGAGCCTCCCTAGTGATACTTATGAAGAAAAAATGGCAATAAATGATGCTATTGACGATTGGATTGCATGTCAATCTGCCGAAGAAGAAGCAGAGAGTGCATGGAGAGAAGCAAGTGACCAAGCCCAAGAGATGTACGATATTATTCAGGAGTTAAAATAAGAATGCTTTACAGCTCCTCTTTAGAGAGGGGCGATAAAACATTTTTGATGTTTAGATTTTAGGAGAAAAAGATGAATAAAAATATAATAATATCACACAAAAGTGATATAGATGGAAGATTAGGAAGAGAACTTTTTTGCCACTTGGCAGATTTACCAACAGATACACCAACTCTATGGATAGAGTATGGGGCAGATGAAAAACAAATTCGTGAAACTGCATCGGAATGGGCAAGAGACAAAGATGTTTTTATTTTAGATTTTGCTGTTAGTCAAGATTTTTTTGATACTGTTGCGAAATATGCAAACAATGTTCAGCTCTTTGACCATCATACAGGTTCAACCGAAATAATTGGTACTACTATTGTAGATACAGATGAAAGTACAGTCTCTCTGCTATGGAATGCCTTTGGGATGGGAGAACAACCGAAACTTATTCAAATAGCAAAAGGAATAGATTTAGATATGATTCATAACCCAAGTTTATTGAAACATAAACTATTTTTAGACTCTATATTTATGGAAAACAGAGCCGACAAGCAAGAGCAGATGCTTAAGCTACTAAAAGATTATGTTTTGCCTATAAAGTTTTTGCACAAAGAACAAGAAATGTATAGCAGAATTAAATCATTGGCTTTCTCAAAGAAGAATATCATTTTAAAAGGTAAAAAAATTGGATATGTATTAAGAGAAGAAAAAGATAAAGATTTAGAGACAGATGTTATTGCAAATTTAATTTTAAATCAAGATAATACTTTGGATTTTGCAATAGTATGTTTTTATATATCAAAGGTCGGTTATATATATTCTGTTAGAAAGTTTAGAGGCATGACCTCTTCTTTAGAAAAATTTGTTGGCTCTTATGGTGGAGGAGGTCGAGAGACTGCTGGGGCATTTCGCTTGGAAATGCCTTTGAGTGAAATAACTATATAAAAGGGAGAGATAAGTGGAAAAAGTAATAGAACTTATCCCATTAGAGGCAGTTCAAGAAAAACTACAAAAAGCAGAGGCATTTGAGCCATTTGTAAAACATTTTTTAAATAATAAAAAAAATGTGGCTCTTTTCTTTGAGATAAGTGTAAGAGTGTTAAACAGATGGATGGAGCAGGAGATTTTAAAAGAAAATGTACATTATATAATAGATGATAATAAAATTATTTATTTGCATAATGCACTTTTTGAATTTAAACTAAATCCACCCTCTTTAAATAAAAGAGAGTATAAACCCCATAATATAGCCAAAAATTTTTTTAAATAACATTTTTAAAGCACTTAAAGGAGTGCTTACTAAAATGTTAAAGAGAAGTTATGAAAAAAAATAAACCAATATACTATATAAATGGCAACGTAAGATTTACAATACTTATTAAAAATAACCGTTACCATTTAGATTTCTACACTCCATCTGGAGAGAGAAAACGACAATCCACTAAACTACCTGTAACACAAGAAAATCTACAGCTAATTAAAAAAGTAATTATTCCAGATATTTTAATTATTATGGGTACAGAACAGACCCAACCCCAAGAGCCAACCGAAGTGACTCTTGATGAATACGCTCAAAACTTCTTTAAACTAGAAAAAAATAGAATCAGAGAGTCATCTTTAAAAAAAGATTTAAAATGGTACAACAAATATATCTATCCAAATTTTGGGAAAAGATTACTATCTACAATCAAAAAACAAGATTTAGAAAAGTGGCAAAACCATCTAATAAATGCCACCAATCCAAAAACAGGAACAAAATATAAAAGAGGGTATATTCAAAACTTACGCTCTCTTTTTAATAAAATACTGCAACAGGCTCTCTATGATGAGCTTATAGAAAAAAACCATTTCACCAATATTCCAACCCCCAAAAATCTTAAAAATATAGATGAAGAACAAATAGAGAGAGAAATTAAACCTTTTACTCCTGCACAAATGAGATTGATTTTGAGCAAAGCAAAAGGTTTCCTACGAAACTTCATCCTCCTGATGTACGCAACAGGTATGCGACCAGGCGAAATTATTGCTCTTGAATGGAGCGATATAGATTGGGATAGAGAAGTAATCTATATCACAAAATCAAGAGCTGGAGGAAAAGACAGCAAACCGAAAACCAAAAACTCCACTAGAGAAGTAGATATTTTCACAAATGCCAAAAATGCCCTAATTTCACAACTAGAGCTAACTAAGGGAAAAGAAAAAATATTCTTAAATACAGTAAAAGGGAATCCTTATCATTCTCACAATCACATATCAAGACTCTTCAAAGAACTGCTAAGAGAGCTTAATATAGAAGGTCAATATCTATATAATCTAAGACACACCTTCGCCTCGGTCATGATTTCTATCCCATATATAGATATGTTAAGCATAAGCCGAATGATGGGACACAAAGACCTATCAACAACTTTAAAAATATATGCAAAATTCATAAAACAAGATGAAGATGTAAGAATGAAGAAAAAAAGAGAGATAGACAAACAAATAGACATACTTTAGATTTATTGTCTTTTAAATGGCTATTTTATGGGGGTTTGTTTGGTTTAGGGGAGATTGTAGTATAATCTTCCTTTTGTAGATATTTCCTATAAAAAGCTACAATCCCCACTTATTTATCTTTAAAAACCTAACTTTTTTTAAAAAAACAATGTTCTATAGACACTTTTGTAGACACCTTTTTATATTTATATATTTGTCTAAATATAAACTTTATTCAAAAAAAAGTTCATATTTAAACTTTATATAATAAAAATATCTATATAATAAACTTATCAAACATAAGGATTAAAAAAATGGCAACAGCTAAAATGAAAAATAACAATGAGACTATAGAGGGCGACTTTGTACGAGTCGTATCAATCTTTGAAACTAATCTTACAGCGTGGGATATTGAGGGGCTGTCACAAGCCACAATTGATGCAATGATGGAAGCAGATGATATTGAGGAGTTTGCAGAGGAGAATGAAGTTGAACAAATTGAGATTGTTCAACTTCAATACAAAGGTTATGGCTCGGATATGTGTGATGTTGATTCACAGTCTGAAAAAAAGGCGTTGATTGATGATATTGAGATTAGAGAGGTATATGATGGAGGCGTTAGGGAGTATATGAATGACTTTGATGAGATTGTAGATGGCGTTGCCTATTGGGATGGAAGAAATTTTACATTTATTTTGGAAAATGAAGAGGAAGGTGTAGAGATTTATGAATAGAAAAAAGATGGAAGAGGAGCTTGTGGCGAAAGCCACAGGCGAAAACCAAAAAACAATCAAATCCATGAGATATGGAAAGCCAATGAGATTTGAAACCCTTCTTATGGGGGCTTTAGCTCTAAAAGCAGGGTTTAGTAAAGAGATGCTTGTAAAGCAACTTGACACTAAACCATTAAATCAAAGACTAAAAGAGTTCTCTGAAAAAACAAATTTGACTGCGAATTTTAATCTGTTATTAGAATTGGCAGAGCTAGAAGTTGAAAATGAGAAATCTATTTTTATAGATGATGAATTTTATGAAAATCGTACTCTGATTGAAAAAATTAGAGTAGCAATAAAAGGATAAAGAATGACACAGCATCAAAGAATATGGAAACTTCTTCGTGCAGAAGAGTTTGAAACTATTGAAAAAGCATCAAAAAAGCTTGATATTCCTGAAGCTTCGACAGCACTCTATATTAGAGCGTTGTTTAATGCAGGTTATTTAGAGGTGGAGACACCTCACAGCAAAATCAAACATAACCATAGTGTTACTCTTGTTCGAGCAACTGGAGAGAAAGCTCCAAAGCTCAACAAGAACTCAAATATGATTACTGATATGAATACTTTAGAGGAGTTTTTCATTACCCCGAAAGGGGAGAGTGAAAAAAATGAAAAGCACCATAAAAACCTGATACCTATTATTCAGGCGATTATTAAGCTTGGAAAAAAAGAGGTGTATAAAAAAGAGATTTGGCAAAAAGCCAATTTTGATATGCCGACCAAGCTCTCCAGATGGCTACCAAAGCTTATTGAGCTTGGAGTACTTACTGAAACTGTAGAGAGCTATAGAAACTCTCCTATGTACTTAGCTGATGTTGAAGGGGCAGAGAGACTCCTTCAACTCATAAATAAATTCAAGAGCCACAGATTGGCTTTTGAGGCTTATTTAAAATAAAATCTTTTACAGTATCTCTTCCGAGAGATACGATAAAACATTTTATAAATGTTTACCAAAAAGCACAAAAATACCACCTCTTGTGCTTTTAATCTAACAACAAGGAATTATAATGAAAAAAAATAGAGTTATTGCTTATATTCGGGTTTCTACAGATACCCAAGATACTCAAAATCAGAAAATTAAAATTTTAGAGTATGCTCAAAAAAGCAGTATGACCATAGATGAGTTTATTGAAGTTACTATTAGTTCTACCAAAAAACAAGACCAAAGAAAAATAACCGAATTAAAAGACAAGCTACATAGTGGCGATACTGTTATAACAACTGAATATTCTCGTCTTCATAGAAATCAAGTTGAAGCTTTTGTGTTTTTACATGAACAATTAAATAAAGATATAAATTTTATCTTTGTAAATCAGCCCGAATTGACAACTTATGGTGTGCCTACAGCTCTTAAAAGTTTATTGTTCAGTATATATGGGTATGTAGCTCAAACAGAGAGAGAGACAAATTCAACCAGAACTAAAATGGGAATGAAAAAAGCAGAGGCAGAGGGAAGATTTGCAGGTAGACCAGTTGGCTCTAAAGGTCAATCAAAACTAGATGGTCTTGAAAAAGATATAGCAGAGATGCTAGATGCAGATTTTAATAAAGCTCAAATCGTAAGAACTCTAAAAAAAGATTTTGATATGAAAATATCAAGACCAACTCTTGATAACTTTTTAAAAACAAGAGCAGAGAAGATAGAGAAGTTTAGAAAAGCTAACGCAAGTTAAACTCCTCAATCATCTCCTCATAAAGCTTCAAGACCTTATCATTTTGAAGCCCTCTACTCTTCATCTTTTTAATCCACAGTGACAACTCTTTTAAATCCTCCAGTTTAATTAAAACATCTTCTCCATCTCTTTTTAGATGTAAATTTATCTCTTTTTTAAATATAGATATATTTTTATCTCGATTAAAGATGGGTAGTTTTGGTTTAGGGGTTTTTAAATAGACTGTTTTCTGTCCACATCCCACCGAAAAAATTAATATCAACACACTCATTATCAATATAAGTAACTGTTTTAAATGTCTCATTTTTATCCTTGGTTTGGTTATGCTCTTGGGCTTTTGTTTGCCATTTTGTTTCAAAAGTTTGAGTTTTTATTTTATCTTTTAAAATCTCTTGGTTTTTGTTGCTATTGGTCAGCTCTTGGTCTAAACTTTTTATTTTAAAAGTTTGATAAGTAAAAATTAGTAATAGTCCAGATAGGATTATGGATAATATTTTTATATTAAACATAATCAACTTTCACGTTTTGGGCGTATCGTGCTATTTTTTCAGCTTTGTCTTTACCATTTATAATGGCTCTTGCACCGATAAAGTTTGAGCCTTTTTTATTAAAGTAATCAAAAAGCTTTTTACCTGTAAAAGTTCCATTTTTCATTCCATAAATCAAGATAAATAGTGAATTGTCAAAATCTAGGGCAAGGTCAGGGTTATTAACTAAATCAATTCCCATAATGTCTGAAAACTTTTGATAGTTGGCTTTCCAAGTGATTTGTGAAAATCCTCTGCCGTAATAGGGGTAGTATCTTTTAGTGTTTTTATTGGTCCTTAGATATTTATCATAATTTCTAAGCCATCCAGCTTCTCGTACAGGTCTAAAAGTTCCACCTGTTTCATGCCAAACTGTGGCAATGATATATTGAATCTCTTCTGCTTTGGTTATGTTGTTTTCGTAACATGCCAAAACTATCTTTTCTATTGCCTCTTTGCTCATTACAACTCCTTCAAGTTAGTTCACTCCGTCAAAACGAAATGAAGTAATTAATTATTTAAATACATAAAGACCAAAACTTGCAACCAATGCCGAAAAATAAAGCACAAACCGTAGTTTAAATCTTTTCTTACACCACTTCACGGCATCCTCCACATAATGAGTCTCTTCCTCTTTTGTTAATAGATTTTTAATCAACATTAATCTAACCACCTTTTTATTTTTTCAGAGATATTATCCATTCCCTCCAGAACTTCATCTTCAAATTTTAATAGGATTTTTAGCCCTATAAAAGCACCAAGCAGACTAATAGCAATGGTTGCATACTCATTTAGACCAATTGATTTACAGATTAAAAATACAATAAACCCCACAAATCCATGAGCAAAGTATTCAGATATAAAGATTAAAAAAGAGAACTCCTCTTTCATTTTTTTGATATATGCCAAATATTTAACCATTACTCCCCAAAACGTGCCGACCATTAGCACAACTAGAGTATATATATCTCTGTTATCATTATTAAAAAAATTATTCACTCTTTTTCCTTTTGATATACTCTTTTACATAAGAGCTTCTGCAATGCTCTTTGTCTCGAAAGAGCCAATTTATTATTTTTTCTAGTTTTAGATATTTTCTTTTATGAGCAATGGCACTTATGGTATGTGATTTTGTTGCAAATGTCATACTCGCCAAAAGATAATCTAAACTAACACCCACATGATAAAGATAAGTTGTTAACTTATCTTTTGCATAATAGAAGAGAATTCCAAAAATAATAAAAATCGTCCAGAAAAAAGAGAGAAACCCAAAACCAACAATCATCAAAATAACCGAGGCATAAGGTCGCTTCTTCAGATACTCCTCTTCATTTTTCACAAAAACTCCTTTTAAATAGCTATATAGATAATATCTATAAAAAGGGCAGTTTTGAACATGCTGTAGCGTCCAAAATAAGCACGTTTTAGAGTTACAGAGGTACTCTAGCACCCTAAAAGGGCTTATTTTGAGTGTTGGTTTTGGGTATAATTATTAAAAAAGGATTTAAAAAATTATGGGAGATGATTCTAAAATAGATAAACTTTATATTTATATTATGTACAGCTCTAAGATAGACGCATATAAAATTGGAGAATCTCGAAATGTTTCAAGAAGACTAAAAGAGATACAAAGAGGTTCATCCCATGGAGATAGCAGTGTTGTCTTAATAGATAAATTTGAGGTAGATAATAAACTACTAATTCATAGAAAAAAAAATAATGTAGATAGCCTATTCTATCCTACACATAATAAGCAACATCACTTTAAAGACAATAAATGGTCTGAATGGTTTGATATATCAGAGGATGAGGCTAGGAGAGCAATAATATTTGGATTCAAAACACTAAAAGCAGAATCGGAATATTTTCGTAGCTCTAGGTTAAAGAAAAGAGTAAATAAAAGAATAAATTATGCTATATCTATTGCAATTCACAAAAAAAGAAGACACTCCGAGATTATAAGTCTCTTAGAATTTATAAATAAGTGTATAAAAAGATGTAGTGAGCTTTCAATACCAATAGAAACAAAGATAGATTACATAAGGGTTCTTACTGTATATAATCGTTTATATATAGACAATAAGGCTCTATTTGATATATTTATTACCAGAGATATGTTTTTAAAAGGGGTGTTGCTTACTGCAAAAATGTACAAAAGTAAATTATATTTTAAAGCTCCTTCAAAATTAGATATTTTTTATATTAAAGAATATCATGCTTTAATTATGAGAGATATAAGTTATATTAAATCAAAAATAAAAAGTGTGGAATTAATAAACGATAGGTATTCTAGCCGAAAAGCTATTCTTCCGTTATCATCTAGGTTGGCTTGGGAATCTTCACAATTTGCAGATGCTGTTCGTGAAAATTCGCATCTTTTATCACTAGAGCATTACTATTCATATAATGATAGAAAGCATAATGATGATTTGTATTTTTTATCTTTGGTTCATAGATTTAAAGATTTTAGAATTAGTGGATGTCGTTAATTTCTCTCTTTATCTCTATTATAAATTATCATTCTAATAGTAAAATATGGTAAAATATTATCAAGACAATAAAGGACTGATTTATGAGAAATAAAGAAAATATAGTAAAAAAAGCTTGTAGGGTTTTAGGTTGGACACAAAAAGAACTGTCTGAAAAAATAAAATCTTCAAAAAGTTCTGTTGATAGATGGGCTACAGGAGAAGTTCCTGAAGATAAAGAATTCTTATTATCTATCTTAATAGAAAATGAAAAACTAAAAAAAGAGAATTTTGCTATTAAAACTGCATGGAACACCCTTAATCATTACGCTTCAAAAGAGGGTGTGAGTATTCCTCACACCCTTTAAGTTACTACAGTAACAACAAAAATCACTTTTTTATTACTAAAATAACAATATATTTAAGTGTATTGTTATTATAATAATAATATTATGCCTTTGTAAGTTACTATTTTAGTAACAATAAAAGATAAAGGTTGTAATTATGGAATTAGCTGTTCAAGTCAACAAAGAGATTGTTTTTTTATTGGATAAAAAGTATGGTCACGTTTTACCTTCTAAAGATGTAGCGAAAAACTATGGGGTAAAATCTGATACAATTAGAAGACATAAAGTAGACCATTTAGATGAACTATTAGAAAATGAACACTGGGTAAAATTAGAGGTTCAGACAAATAGTGGTAAGCAAAAAATCACACATTGGACTCTTGATGGTATTCACATGCTAGGATTTTTTATTAAAAGCCCAAAGGCAAAAGCTTTTAGAAAAGTTGTTGCAGGACTTTTAAGAGATATTAGAAATGGCGATAAAGCTATAATCACTAAAGAGCAAGTTGAGAGAATTAAAAGAGAGTTAAATTCACAAGTATCAGCTCTTACACAAGAGCTATATAATACTAAACGTGAATTGACCGAAGCTAGAAGACTTTTGGGGCGTATTGAGTATAATAATAGTCAAGTTAAACCTGCTGTTATTGAGGGGCGAAGAGGTGGGGCTAATGTTACTTTGGATTTCTTTAGATATGAAGAGAGACAGGCACAACAGTTTGAGCTTTTATCTAAAGCTTATCAAGAGTTTCAAGGGATGTTTATGAAGATGGAAGAGGCACAGGGGAATTTAAAAATAATGAAACAGCGTTTTCATGGTGTTTACCCAGAGATTAAAAATAAAATCTCTGATATTAATGTGATTGGGGAGGCGAAATGAGAAAATTAAAATCATGTCCTTTTTGTGCTGGAAAAGCCGAGCTCATTCGAGTTGGAAGCAATAGAAAAAGCTCAATAGTATCGTGTGAAGATTGTGGATGCACGATTGAGTCATCTAGTACAGGAGATAATTCGGGGGATGCTTGGAACATGAGAGCCAAAAAAATAAACCTTAAAATGAAAAAAAACAGCATTGTAGCCTTGATGGCACATTTTGAGGGAACTCATACGGCAATTAGTTTAGATCAGCATCGAACTACAGGTATCTCTTTGGAACTCTATACGAGACATAGAGACAATTATCAAACCCTTGCTTATTTTGAAGGGTCGACTGTAAAGGAATGCGTGAAACAAGCATTCAAATGGGATGAATCATCAGAACCGATTGGTAAAATGTGTAAAAAACAATTTTTCTCTTTTAAGAGAGAGGAATTATTTAAAACTGCATCATCTTTGGGGATAGATGATGGGGTTATTGAGTCTTTACTGGCTCGTTTGTAACGTTTATTTTTTCTCTGGTGCGATAGCAATCGAACCCTACAAGTATCCCAAAAAATCACTGTATTCATCTGCAAACGCAATGACCACAGCATCTGCCATATTTGGGGATGCCACTCCCCTTTTTCTCATATCCTCTTTAGATTCTATTTTTAATTTACCATTATCTCTATGAAAATATAGTGGAGATGAAAGTTCACTTATTAACGTTGGGTCATTGGGGATTGAGATTAACTCATAATGTGGGTGTTTTACATTTTTAGTGACATACTCAAAAGTTTTTTCAAATCTTCTTCTCATCTTCCACCATAGTTCAGCTCTTTTATTGATGAATTTATCAATACAGAGCTTCTCTTCATGCTCAAAGTACTCTTCACTTGCAGAGTGACGTGAATCGACTCCATACCAATCGAAAGGTGGGGGATTTTGTCGAAGTGTTCCTACAGCTCCATCTCCAACTCCTATTGGGTCCAGGTAAAGAGTTTCTATCTCATCTTCTGTTCCAAGTCGCACAGCTTCATGGGTTGCTGATACACTGTCACTGTCATTCCATTGGTGGATTTTTAAAATAGTGGAGTCTTGTCGCAGTGGATAGGCGTTTTTATCTACTCCACCTCCAGCTACATCGAACGCTCCTATTTTTGGTTGATTGTCTCTTATCTTTAGATTTAGAGCTACGGCACACATTACCCATTTGTTGGGGATTACTACATTGCTTAGAGAGGCTTCATAGTTAATGTCTATCTCTTGGGCTACTACGTGTGAGCCTAGTTTTTTGACTCTTTCGTTGTACCATTTTTGGTCTTTTCTTGGGTCATCTGTCCACCTAAATGTAAAAACTTCTATATTGCCACTAAATCTTTTTTTGTGAAATGGGTTTCCTACTCCATTTGGGGTTGATATGTCTATTTGAACGTCTGTATTTTCGCTTAACGCTGCTTCTATCTTGTCAGCTCTTTCATAAAATGCAGATTCATCTTTAAAATAGATACTGTTTCTACCACCCCTACCAATATTATCTCCACCCTCTCCTGTAATCGAGTTTTGATTTTCGGGGTTGATTATTCTCATCTCTGGAGTGTGTTTTTTGACTGAAAATTTAAGGGGTAAAAGTTCTGGAGGGATATTACGCAGAACCAATCTTATTTTTTCAAATATGGAATCTAAATCGCCTTGTGTATCGACAAGAGAAGCTTTACGAGAGCCAAAGCCTATTTTTGAGTTCTTTCTATATTTCCAAGCCCATACACTCCATGCAATCGCCATCCAAGACATACCCACTTCTCTTGTTTTCTCTACTAAACCACTCTCTTTGTTCTCTAATCGAGTAGTGACCCAATCTATAAACTCTATCTGTTTAGGAAATAGAATAAAAGGGGTAATTCCTAAACCTCTTTTTGGGTCATAAGTGATTATCCAATGCTCTATATAATCTACAGCATTATGACTATACCAACTATCGGCTATTTTTAAAAATCTTGGCTCTTTTAGCTCTTGTTTTAGCTCATATTTAAATTGAAAAATCTCCTTGGTGTGGTTTAGAGGGTTTTTGAAATCAAAATTCTCTTTAATCTTATGCCATCTCTTGAGATATTCAAACCACTTTTTAAGCGTCTTATCTTTAGCCATTTTTTAGCTCTTCTAAAAACATCTGCTTCATCTCTTCGGGAGTGACATCAATAATCTCCTCTTTGCTTAGAATTTTTGTCTGCATCGCTTTTAAATCTGCTCCTATATCTATGCTCTCTACATATCCTCTATCTTTTCCTTTTCTAGCCAATACAAACTTTGCTGCATCAATTGCCTCTCTGCTTCGCTGTTTTACACCATCTACAGAAATTACTTCTCCACTTTTATCAGTTTTATAGCCATTGATGATGGTGTCATAAAGAACTGATTCGGCTGCATCAATAAAACCACTATCTATAGCAGAGCGCATTTGAGAGAACTCTTTATCATCTTTTTCCCAATCATACGTGGTTTGTCTGCTAATTCCTGCCTCTCTTGATGCTTTTGACCTATTAAAATGAGAAGCGTATGATTTTAGAAATAGTCTCTTTTTCTCTTCCATTTTTTACCTTTCTGTTTACATTAGTTTTTGATAAATATTTACTGTTTATAGTCTATAGATTTTAATGATTTTTTTGAATAAAAGTTTAAAACTTTAAGTTTAATTAATTAGAATATATTAGTTTTAAAATTTTATCTCTAATACCACATCAAACTTTTTTACAAAATAAATTTTCAGAGGACTTTTTTAGTCCTCTTAAGGAGAATCGTGTGTTAGATTTAAATAAAGTACTTGAAAAACCCTCGTTATTAAAAATTTTGACTCTGCATAATAGAAGCGAATTTAATTTGAAATTGGCAAAATTTAGCAGAGTTGACAGAATGCAGAGCATCAAAAGTGCAGAGCATCAACTTCTTTTTAAACTTATTTTAGAAAATATTAATTTGACTGATAGTGTTTCGGCTATTTTGTTTGGGGCTTCCAGTAAAAGAAGACCTCACGATTGGCGAAAAAAACTAAATGTAACACGACCATCTACAGAAAAAATTAAAACTATTGGTGCTTTTTTTTCGGCATACCCTTTGGCACAAGAGGCTTATTTAGATACAGGCATCTATCTACCTGTGCAACTTACCACCACACCTACCCTTGATGAGATGAGACGCTTAAAAATAGTGGCAACCACCGAAGACCCACGCATGAGGGTACTTTTAGAATACCGTTTGGATATAATGAAACAAGTAGAGAATGAGCCTATAGATAGGCTTATCTATAGGCTATATAGAGAGAAATATAGGGATTTGCTAGAAGAATTATCTAATAAAGAGTTGGCTTATCTGTGGGGTGTGTCTGTGGAGTATATGACGCGAGTTGCCAATATGTTTTTAGAGAAAATAGGCTATAGCGAAGAGGATTTAAAGGAGAAACTGCTTTATGATTATTAATTTAGCTGATGGCATAGAGAACTTAATAACAGGGCTTGGTGGCTTTAAAGATGCAAGTAGTGCCACCACCTTTGCAGAGGTGCTATTGAATCAAGATGATATGGAGACAGCCTATCGATATGATTGGATTTTTCCAAAAGCTGTTGATATACCAGCCAAAGATGCTACACGCAAATTTCTAAGCCTAAGTGGTAAAATAGCTAAAATCTATAAGCAGTTGAGAGTTAAATATATTGTTCGCAAAGCACTGGAGTATAAAGCTCTGTATGGAATTAGCTATATTGTTGTAGAGTCCGAAAAAAGGCTACTTAAGACCCCTCTTAGAGAGGGCGAAACAGTAAAAAAGCTACATGTTTACCATAATTTCAACTTTGATAGTGATGATAAAGAGGTGCATGATAGCAGAGTTTACGAGATGAGACAGAATGAGTTTGGAGACTCAATTTTGTATAAAATTCAAGAGTCTGTTTTAAATCTGCTTACAGCTCTGGAGATACCTGCATCTCTGTTGCATAAAGCAGATATGGACTTTTTAAGTATCAAGGGGTTAGCCTCTGCATTGGCAAAATGTAAAAAAGATAAAGATTGCAAAGAAGCCGAAGAGAAGATTTTAAAGCGTGTCCAGACCATGTATGAGCAGATGAGCATGTTTAAGATAGGGATAAAAGATACAGAGGAGCAGTTTGAAAACTTCTCTAAAAATATGGGTGGATATGACAAACTACAGCAGATGTATATGTATATTGTTAGTGGAGCTGTTGATATACCTGTTACTCGTTTCTTTGGTATGAATCCAAGTGGAATGAATGCTACAGGACAGATAGAGATGGATATGTATTATGATTCGCTCTCTTCTATGCAAGATGAGCTTATAGAGCCTTTTTTAGAGAAAATTAATGGGGTAATGGGGTTTGATGAGCCTATCGAGTTTTTACCGATTAGGGATAAAACGAAAAAAGAGAAGTTAGAAGATGAAGAGATAGAGGCGAATATAATTCAAAAATTTGCAGATTATATTGATGGAGAGAGTTTAGCAGAGGCTCTTAGTCGACTAAGCGTTTTTAAGGACATAGAGCTAAAGATAGATGAGCAAGAAGAGATATAAGGTTGCAAAGCCAATACAACCCAGCTATAAGGCTCAAATGGCTTACAATAAGGCTATAAATAGCTTTATTGATGCTATAGAGAGAGATATAGCAAAAGAGTCAAAAAAACTAAATGATGGCATATTTGATATAGTCGGCTCTATTTTAAATAAAATTATCTATTTTGTAGATAAAGATAGTTGGATAGAGAAAACCATTGATAAATTTTTAAAAACTGCTGATAACTATCATAATAAAAAGTTTAAAGAGGGTTTAGAGCTGATAGGCTTTGATGAGATACACTCTCCTGATGTAGAGAAGCTCTTAGAGAGCTTTAGAGATAAAAATATAGCTCTTATTAAGTCTATCCCTAAAAAGATGCACGATAGAGTAAAAGAGAAGCTCTATGATGCCTATAAGAATGATAAAAATTTGCTTGAGATATTAGAAAAAGAGTTTGGAGTAAGTAAAAATAGAGCAAAACTAATAGCCCGTGACCAATCGGCAAAACTAAACTCATCTTTAAATCAGATACGAGCTATTGCGAATGGCTCTATATATTATATTTGGAATACAAGCAAAGATGAGAGAGTTCGTGATGAGCATGGAAAATTAGATGGAAAAAAGTTCAGGTGGAGTGAGGGGAGTAAATGTTGTGGACACCCCTCTGATGATGTGGGGTGTCGGTGTTTGGGGAGGGCTATCTATAAGTTATAGAGCATCTTTTTTTGCTCTATAACTAAAGACAATCTCTCTCTTTTTCTCTCCAACTTTTCTAAGAGCCTCTTTTAATTGTTCTCTAGTCAGCTCAATTTGCTGATTATCTTTTGTTAGCCAAATTGTTTTTTCGCTATCCTCTAAGGCTAAAATAGCTGTTTTGATGTTGTCTTGGCTATCTTTGTCTGCATCAAGAGTTATCTCTTTTCCATCAATGGAGATGGAAACTGTGAGAATTGATAGTTTTTTGTCTCTTTGCTTGTTTAGTTCTGCAATTTTTTCTTTTTTTTGAATATTTTGTAAAAAATCATCTCTATCAGTATTTTTTACAAACTCTCCATTAATATATTTATAACTTTGCCAATCTTTAGGGACTAAACTATCTACTACTTCTATCTCCTGCCCTGTTGTATTTTCTCTTGTTTTAGAGGCATTAATTATTTCACTGTTTTTATTTATATAAATAAACATTATTGTTCTCCTTTACCTATGAATGTATTTAGATATATATTTGCAAGAGGTGATGAAGATGCAAAATCGGTTAAATTTTCGTATAACCTCCCTTTTCCATCTAAAGTAATTAACATATAAGCACTTCTGTAACCAAAATCATCTTCAAACATATTTGCTCTAAGTGACAACATAGATGCTTTTAATTCATCCGTTAGTCTATTTGCAGATGGTTCATCCCATGTGTTCATAATAAATAAGTACCCATTTCCTAGATTAGCATTAATATCATCACTAAGTAACTTTGCGTTTGCCACATCCCCATAAATATCATAGGATTTTGCATGAACAAGTTTACTATTTAATATATCCCATACAACTAAGCCATAGCTTCTCCCTGTTGTAAGTAAAGTTTGTTCATTTATTTTTACGCTTCTAAAACCTGAACTAAGTAATCCAACACTTCCAACCTCTAAATGTAAAAACAACTTCCTAAAATCTGTCTTCCACCCCTCCAACTCCTCAATCTTCTCATCTACTTTCCCCTCTAACTCCTGTTTTTTCTGTTCAATAGCTTGTTCTTCTTGTAGAAAAACATCTGTTAATCTAGCATTTGTATCTATCAACTGTGTTGTTTTTTCAGACTCTACACTCATTTATTTTACCTCTCTTAATTTTATTACTCTTGTTACTGCATGATAATTAGCAATTGTTATTGCAATAGCTAAAGTCAAAAACTGCTCATCACTATCTTTTTTATTGCTTTGCATTTTTCTAAACAAGCCCATTATTGATGAGCTTAAATTTGATACTCCATTTGAAATATTTAGAAATGATAATCTATTTAGCTCTTCATGATTTTCATTCTCCTCTCTAACTT
>Ga0256843_1001258_pt1 | contig 20341 bp, 20 predicted proteins | sample AlvinellametaG_FD_191572 | JGI IMG/M metagenome (GOLD analysis project Ga0256843, IMG submission 191572) | Pompeii worm associated microbial communities from hydrothermal vent at the East Pacific Rise, Pacific Ocean - Alvinella | ecosystem: Host-associated > Annelida > Integument > Unclassified ... | reverse complement strand
GTAGATAGACAAATCCACCTTGTAAATGATGAAGAGTGTGTAATGCTTAGAGGTGGATTTAATAGAGTTTTAAATGGAGAAATTATAGGAAGAAGTGCAAATGGATATTTTTATGTATTTCCAAAAGAGATAGCAAAACACAAAGAAAAAGAAAGCGAATTACTAAGTAAAAAAGAAGAAATTGAATTTACTTATGCAAAAGAATTTTCTTCTATTTTTTCAAAATGGGTAAAATTTTTAACTTTTATAAATAAAGAGTTTGATAGATTTGATAGTTATAATGCAAGAATAGAATTAGCAAAAAATAAAAATTTAACATTTATTACTCCAACTAAAGATAAAAAAATAATACTTAAAAACTTTTGCCACCCTGCCCTAAAAAGTTGTAAACCTATAAGTTTAGAATATGAAAAAAACATTTTACTTATTACAGGGGTAAATGCTGGTGGTAAAACTATGCTTTTAAAATCAATCCTAACTTCAGCATACATGGCAAAATACCTTTTACCTATGAAAGCACATCATGAGACAAAGATAGGACATTTTAAAGAAATTATAGCTATCATAGATGATCCTCAAAGTGTAAAAAATGACATATCTACTTTTGCAGGTAGAATGAAAGAATTTGCAAAACTTTTTAATACAAAAGATGCTTTAATTGGTGTAGATGAGATTGAACTTGGAACTGATTCAAATGAAGCTGCTAGTTTATTTAAAGTAATTATAAAAGAGCTTATAAATCAAAAAATAGTAATAACAACTCACCATAAAAGATTAGCAAGCCTACTTGCAAATGATGAAAGAGTTGAATTATTAGCTGCCATTTATGATGAAAAAAACCAAAAGCCTACATACGAATTTATAAAAGGAACTATTGGTAAAAGTTATGCTTTTGAAACTGCTTTAAAATATGGTATTCCTAAAAGAATCGTTGAAATGGCAAAAAAAGATTATGGAGATGATTTAGAAAATCTAAATCTTTTAATTGAAAAATCTTCAAAACTTGAACTTGAATTAAAACTAAAACTAAAAGAAGAAGAAGAAAGACTAGAAAATATTAAAAAACTAGAAGAAAGTTTAAAATATCAAAAAGAAGAGTTTAATAAAAATATAGAAAAAGAAAAATTAAAACTTCTAAAAGAATATAACGAAGCTATCAAAAAAGCAAAAGAAGCTTTTAAAGCAAAAAATGAAAAAGAATTTCATCAAAAACTAAATGCAGCACATGATGCAAAAGCAAAAATAAAAGTAAAAAAACAAGAAACAAATGAAAAAATAGAAGTTGGGGATAGTATTAAATATTTTAATTCAAAAGGTGAAGTGATTTCAATTAGTGGCAAAAATGCTATTATTGACATAGATGGAAAAAGAGTTACAGCTCCTTTAAATGCTTTGAAAAAATATATAAAAACTAAAAAATTAAAAAAAGTAAGTATTTCAAAACCAAAACCATCTAAAGCAGATATAAAATTAGACCTTCATGGTATGAGATATGAAGAAGCTATGGAAGAAGCTGATAAATTTATCAATAATGCTCTTTTAGCTAATTTAAATGAAATTGTTATTTATCATGGAATGGGAAGTGGAATATTAGCTAGTGGTATCCAAAAACTATTAAAAAAACATCCATTAGTTAAAGAGTTTTACCCAGCACCACCAAATATGGGTGGATATGGGGCAACTGTAGTAAAATTATAATCTTTCTGCAATCAACTCAAGTGGATGTTTGAAATTAGTTTTTCCATCTACTTGATTTAAAGCTTCAGTAATTTGAATTCTACAAGCACTACATTCGGCTGCTACAAAATCACTATTTGTTTCTTCTATCATATCAGCTTTAATCTTTCCTGCTTTTTGTGCTAAATGAAATTTTTCTGTTTGAATAGTAATTCCACCAAAACCACAGCAAATATTTGGATCACTCATTTCTGTAAATTTATAATTTTGTTTTAAAAGTTCTCTTGGCTCTTGCCAAATACCTTGTACTTTTCTAAAATGACATGGATCATGATATGTGATTTTTGTATTGCTTTTTTCTTTTGTTTCTAGAATTTCAAGTAAATTTGTTTCTTTATAAAGCCATTCACTAGCTCCAAAAATTTTTTGTTTAATTTTATTATGTTTTTCTAAATATTCTGGTGCATATTTTTCAAAGTAATGTTCATAATCAACTTTAAGCATAGCACTACAAGTAGCTTCAGGTACTAAAATAGCATCCACCTCATCAATCCATTCACTAAAATAATCCATATTAAATTTACCAAGTTTATCTACAGTATCAAAATCCCCAGTAAAATATGCAGGTGCACTACAACACATCTGTTTTTTAGGAATAAAAATCTCAATATCAAGCTCTTTTAAAATCTTTACTAAACTATCCCCTACTTCTACAAAGTTATAGTTAGCCAAACAACCTATAAAAATAGCAACTCTTTTTTTTGGATTTTTTGCTGGAATATTTTCAGGATATTTTCTTAAAAATGATTTTTTCTTCATACTTGGAAGTAATCTTCCTTTTTTTACAAGAGGAAGAGAAAATCTACTTCTCATTGCATTTTTTTCTTCTTCTATTTTAAATCCACAAGTTTGAAACATATATCCAAATTTAGCTACTATATCAAAAAGTGTTCTATTTCTAAGAAGCATAAAAAACGCTTTTTTATACCATGCTATACCAAATTTATCTGCAATATCTTTTCTTACATTTTCAATAGCAAAATCTGTTTGAAGATGATTTGGACATACTTGAACACAATTTGTACATAAAAAACAACTTTCAAAAATATCTTTTGCATTTTTATCAAGAGGAATTTCTCCCTCTTCTACACCTTTTAAAAGATCTAAAAAACCTCTAGGAGAAGTAGTTTCATCTGGATTTATTCTATGAATTGTACATTCTGGGATACATTTACCACATTTTATACATAAATCACTAATTTCACTAAATTTAAAATTATCCATAAAAAATCCTATATTTATTTTTTTCGAATTATATCAATATTTTTTATAATTATACCTGAATATAAATTCATTTTATTTAAAACTTGCTACTAAACTTTGAACTAACAAATTCCACCCATCTACTAATACAAATACTAAAAGTTTAAAAGGCAAACTTATCATAACAGGTGGAAGCATCATCATACCTAAACTCATCAAAATTGCACTCACTACCATATCAATAATTAAAAATGGTAAATATATTAAAAATCCTATCTCAAAAGCCGTTTTCAACTCACTTATCATAAAAGCTGGTACTAATATACTTAAAGGAACATCTTTAATAGTTTTTGGATTAGGCATATGACGAATTCTATAAAACAAAGCCAAATCTTTTTCACGAGTATTTTTAATCATAAACTTTTTAAAAGGTTCTACACTTCTATTAAAAGCTTGCTCATATCCAATTTGTTCATTCATATAAGGTTTGATACCATTTTTATAAGCCACATTAGCATATGGTTCCATTATAAAAAAAGTAAGTACTAAAGCTAAAGATATTAAAAGTTGATTTGGTGGTAATTGTTGTGTCCCTAATGCTTGTCTAAGAAATGAAAATACTACTAAAAGTCTTACAAATGAAGTCATTACAAGTACAATACTTGGTGCAAGTACAAGTATTGTAAGTAAAATCATTATATTTAAACTTTTTACAAGTTGTGTTGGTGTTTGTGGGGCATTTAAAGTCAAATCTACTACAGGAATAGGAGGTGCATTAACTTCAGCTGCAAATAAAGGCAGTAATAAAAGAAATAAAATTACTATTTTTTTCACTTTTTCATATCCAATACTGATTTTTCTGTTTTACTTTGTAGTTTTTTCTTTTGAGCAAAGAAAACAATATCAACTCTCCTATTTTTTGCTCTACCTTGAGGTGTCGCATTTGTAGCTATTGGATGGAATTGTCCATATGCTGCAGCACTAAGTCTTGTAGGTTTTACTCTATCTTTTATAAGTTCTTTTACTACAGTAATAGCTCTTGCTGCACTAAGCTCCCAATTATCTTGATATATAGAACCAGCTGGAGGTGGTACATTATCTGTATATCCTCTTACTTGTACTTGTACTTCAGGATCTAAAGTTTTTATAATTAAAGCTAATCTTTTTAAAAATAAAATAGAATCTTCATTAGCAATTTCTGCACTTCCACTTTTAAAAGTGATATCTGCTGGTAAATGAATTAAAAAACCTTCTTCCCCTTCTTCCATAGATATAGCATTTCCATTTGCATTTTGAGACAACTCTTTAAATTCTGAAATTGCTTGAGAAATTTGTTTGTCCATATTATTAGCATTTGTTGGTGATTGAGAAGTTGGAGTACCTTTTTCTTTACTAGTTTTAATAATAGTACCTCCATCCATTACCCCCATACTACCTGCTAAACTACCTACAGCTTCTGCTACTTTTTTAGCATCCATTGTAGCCATTGAAAGAAGTAAAACGAAGAAACATAAAAGAAGACTCATTAAATCCCCAAATGTAGCCAACCATTCTGGCATACATTCAGGACATTCACATTTACATTTTTTTGCCATTATTTCCCTTATTCAAATTGTGACTTTCTTTGAGATGGTGGTAAGAAACTAAGTAATTTTGCTTCTAATGTTCTTGGATTATCTCCTGATTGAATAGACATAATACCTTCTATTATCATTGTTTTAGCTAATACTTCATCAGCATTTCTCAGACCTAATTTACCTGAAATTGGCCCACCAAAAATATTACCAATCATAGCACCATAAAGTGTAGTAAGTAAGGCAACGGCCATAGCTGGACCAATAGCAGCTGGATCTGACATATTAAGAAGCATGGCAACAAGACCTACAAGTGTTCCAATCATCCCCATAGCACCTGCAAGTCCTCCCCAGTTACCAAAAATACTTCCCATCTCTTTATGTCTTGCATCCATTTGTTCTAAATCTACTTCTAAAAGCTCTCTAATAGTATCAGGTTCATTACCATCTACTGCCATAGAAAGTCCTTTTTTTAAAAACTCATCTTCTTCTGAAGCTGCTGCACTCTCAAGTGATAAAATACCATCTCTTCTGGCTTGAGTAGCATAATCTACAAGTTTTTTAATAAGTTCTTCATAATTTGGAACATAACTTGGTTTTATCGCTATCATAAAAACTTTAGCAAAAGACTTCATATGCTCCATCTTAAAGTTAATAAATAGCGTCATAATAGACCCAAGTACAACGATTAAAACTGACTGACCATCAATATAAGGCCCGATACCAACCCCCATCGCCATAGCAGCGAAAATAAGACCTAATGCACCGACAAGTCCTATGACTGTAGCTAAATCCATGCAAATCTCTCCATTTTATTTTTTTTGCTATAATTATACCAAAAAAAAAGGATTTTATATGTTTTCTGTAATTATTATGGCTGCAGGTGCTGGAACAAGAATGAAATCACAGCTTCCTAAAGTACTCCATAAGATAAGTGGAAAAGAGATGCTTTATTATTCTATAAATGAATCTAAAAAACTAACAAATGATATAGAAGTAGTAGTTTTTCATCAAAAAGAAAAAGTAATTAAAGAGATGCAAAAATATTTTGACAATATCACTTTTGTTACACAAGATCATATTAATTTCCCAGGAACTGGTGGTGCTGTAAAAAGCTGTAATCCAAAAAATGAAAAAGTTTTTATATTAAATGGAGATATGCCTTTAGTAACTGCAGAAGAACTTAAAAAATTTGATGAAATTGATGCAGATATTGTAATGAGTGTAATTCATCTAGAAAATCCAGATGGTTATGGAAGAGTTGTTATTGAAAATAATGAAGTTGTTAAAATAGTAGAACAAAAAGATGCTAGTGATGAAGAGAAAAAAATAAAATATGTAAATGCTGGAGTATATCTTGTAAAAAAAGATATTTTAGAAGAATTTTTACCACTTTTAAGTAATGAAAATGCACAAAAAGAGTATTATTTAACAGATATCATAGATTTAGCAAAAAAAGCTGGAAAAAGTATCAAAGCTATTGAAGTAATTGAGGAAGACTTTAAAGGTGTAAATTCAAAATTTGATTTAGCCAATGCTGAAAGAATTCATCAAAATAGAATAAAAGAAAAATGGATGAAAGCTGGTGTAATTATGCACTTACCTGAAACTATTTATATAGAAAATGATGTAGAATTTATAGGTGAATGTGAGATTGAGAGTGGATGTGTGTTTAAAGGTAAAAGTATTATTGAAAATTCTTTTATAAAAGCACATAGTGTAGTTGAAGATGCTAAAATTATAAATTCTGAAATAGGTCCAATGGCTAGAATAAGACCTGCAAGTGATATAACTGATAGTAAAATAGGAAACTTTGTAGAAATTAAAAAATCAATTCTAAATGATGTAAAAGCTGGACATTTAGCATATCTTGGAGATAGTGAAATTGACAGTGGTACAAATATAGGTGCTGGTGTAATTACTTGTAATTATGATGGAAAAAACAAATATAAAACAATTATAGGTAAAAATGTATTTGTTGGAAGTGACTCTCAACTAGTAGCTCCTGTAACTTTAGAAGATGATACTATGATAGCAGCAGGAAGTACTATTACAAAAGATGTGCCAAAAGGAAGTCTTGCTTTAAGCAGAACACCACAAAAAATAGTAAAAAATTTCTTTTATAAATTTTTTGGGAGAAAATAATTTGAATATTTTAATCGGTGTAACAGGAAGTATAGCAATATACAAAACATTAGAATTAATTCGTCTTTTTATAAAAAATGGCGATAATGTAAAAGTGATAATGACAAAGTCTGCTCAAAATTTTATCACTCCTCTTACATTCGAAAGCCTTACAAAAAATAAAGTACTTACAGAAAACACTGAAAGTTGGGCTAATGAATATAATCACATTGATATAGGGAAATGGTCAGATATTTTTATCATAGCCCCTGCTACAGCTAATACTATAAATAAACTAAATTCTGGAATTGCTGATAATTTATTACTTCAAACATATCTAGCTTTTACAAAACCAATCCTTTTAGCACCTGCTGCAAATACAAATATGTATCTTCACCCTACCACTCAAAATTCATTAAATTCTCTATCTCATCATATAATTGAAGCAAATAGTGGTTTATTAGCTTGTGGTGATGAGGGAATTGGAAAAATGGCTGATGTAGAAGATATTTTTTACAAAGCTCTAAGAATTTTAAATAGTGATAATTTTTGGAGAGCTAAAAATGTAATAGTAACAGCTGGTGGGACTATAGAAAAAATAGATGATGTAAGATTTATAAGTAACTTCTCAAGTGGAAAAATGGGTGAAAATTTGGCACTTGCTTTATATTTAGCTGGTGCAAATGTTACACTTTTAACTTCAAAAACTCATAATTTACCAAAAGAGATAAAAATAGAAAAATTTGATAGTGTAAAAAGTTTAAAAGAAAAATTAGACTTATTAGTACCAAAAAATGAATATCTTTTTATGGCAGCAGCTGTTAGTGATTATAGCCCTACTCCCGTAAATGGTAAAATAAAAAAGAATATGTTAAATTCAGATACTTGGGAGCTTAAACTACATAAAAATATCGATATATTAGCTTCAATAAATGGAATTAAAAAAATAGGATTTAAAGCAGAAACAGATGAAATAAATGGATTAAATTCAGCAAAAAAAGCTTTAATTTCAAAAAATTGTGATGCAATATGTTTTAATTTACTTACAAAAAACAATTTTGGAAGTGATGAAAATGAAGTTATATTTATAACAAAAAATAAAGAGATTAAGCTTCCTCAAAATTCAAAATTTGAAATAGCTAAAATGATAATCAACGAGACAAAAAATGTTTGATATATCTCAAGTAGGAAAAATATTAAAAGAGACTAATCGTCTCAATATGCCTACTGAATTTAATGCTAATCTTCCTCTTACAATAACAGTAAAAAAACAATTAAACCCTATTAGATATTTACTTCAATTAGGTAAAAAAGAAGTAGAAACAAAATCTTATACACCTTTAGAAGTGGGAGCTAAATATAAAGCTGAAATAAATCAAACAAATTCAAAAATAGAAATAAAAAATTTAACTAAATTGCCAAATATTTTTACAAAATTTCCAGATAGTATAGAATATGGTATAGATGATTTATTAAAAAACAACCCTATTGAATCAAATGAAAAATATAAAAATTTTTTACTAAATCATTTAGCAAATGCTACTACAAAAGATGAATTTTTATTCTATTCTCAAATGTTACTAGCATTTAATCAAGAAATTAAACATCTTTTTATTAAAGAAAACAACAAAAAAGCTATTATTCAAATTAAGCAAAAAAAAAGAAAAATTAATTTTTATGCTTATTTTGAAAATTTAGGAGCAATTGCAGGAGAAATTTATTTAATTGAAGATATTTATCTAAATTTAATGGTAGAATTTCAAAATAGTTTAAACTTAATAAAACAATATACAAAAGAATTACAAGGTATAATTATAAATAGTATCAAAAAAGAGAAAATCAAACCTCTTTTTGAAATAAATGAAAATAATGGACTATTAAATATAAAGGCTTAACTGTGCATATAGCAATAATAATGGATGGAAATGGAAGATGGGCAAAAGCTCAAAATAAAAACAGAACAGAAGGGCATAAAATAGGTGCCGAAGTAGTAAAAAATATTACAGAATATTGTGCTAATAATCCAGAAATAAATTATTTAACTCTATATGCATTTTCTACTGAAAATTGGAAAAGACCAAAAATGGAAGTAGAATTTTTAATGAAACTACTTGATAATTGGTTAAAAAGAGAGCTTGAGACATATATTAAAAATGAAGTAAAATTTGAAGTAATAGGAGATATCTCTAAATTTTCAAAAAAACTTCAAGATAGAATAAATATAACAAAAGAAAAAACAAAAAATTTTACTAAATTAACACAAGTATTAGCACTAAATTATGGATCTCGTGATGAAATAACAAGAGCTATTAAAAGATTAAATGAGAATAATGAAATCATTACAGAAGAAAATATATCAAAACACTTAGATACAGGAATAAACAATATACCAGATGTTGATTTACTAATAAGAACAAGTGGTGAAATTAGACTAAGCAATTTTTTATTATGGCAAGTAGCTTATGCTGAAATGTTTTTTACTAAAACATTATGGCCAGATTTTACTCCTAATGAATTAGATAGTATCATACAAGATTTTAAAAAAAGAGAAAGAAGATTTGGGGGAATTTAATGGATATTTTAATATTTTTTATATTTGGAGTTATAATTGGAAGTTTTTTAAATGTTGTAATTTTAAGAATACCTAAAAAAGAGAGTATAATTTTCCCTGCTAGCCACTGTCCTAGTTGTAAAACAACTCTAAAATGGTGGCATAATATTCCTATATTTTCATATCTTTTTTTAAAAGGAAAATGTGCTTTTTGTAATGAAAAAATATCTATTCAATATCCTTTAGTAGAATTAATGAGTGGATTTATCGTAGCAATTATTTATTATAAAAATGGATTTAATATTTTTAGTGTAATGCTAATGGCTAGTTTTTTAAGCCTACTTGTTTCAAGTATTGTAGACTTAAAATATAAAGCTATTACATATATTATGAATGTACTACCAGTAACATTTGCTATATTCTCAAGTGCTAATATTTTAGATAATCTTACAAATGCATTACTTTTTGCTGGTGGTGCTGTATTTATTCGTGATTATGTAAGTGCTTTTATAAATAAAGAAGCTATGGGAGATGGTGATATTTTAGTATTTGCTACAATGGGAGCAATTCTTGGTATAAAACTATCTTTAATGGCGATATTTTTAGCTGCATTATTAGCTATTATTCCTTCAATTTATAATAGAATTACAAATAAAGATTTAGAACTTCCTTTTATCCCGTTTTTAAGTCTTGGACTTTTTATAGTATGGCTATTTGAAAATAAATTTATAGATTTATGGAATATGTTATATGCTTAAACTAAATAAATACTTAATAGATAACTTTTTTAGTGGTTTTTTTACATTATTTACTATATTATTTATTATAGCATCAATGGTATTAATGATCGCTTTATCTAATATGACAGCTATGTTAAAAATAACTATTTGGGAATTTTTATATTTATATATACTAAGTTTACCCGAAATTGTATTTTATACATTACCTTTAACTTTTTTCATAACAGCGGCTATTTCTATTTCAAAATTATTTGAAAATTCAGAGTTAATTACTGTTTTATCCTTAGGAATATCACCTAAAAAAATAATAAGACCTTTTTTATATATCTCTATTCTTATTAGTTTTGTATTAATCATAATAACTTTTTTTTCAATTCCAACAAGTAATATTCTATATAAAAACTTTATAAATACAAAAAAAATACAATCTCAATTTAATTTTTCAGCATCATCAATAGGGCAAAAACTTGGAGATTGGAATATATTCATAGAAAAAAAACATAAAAAAACATATCAAAATATTGTTTTATATAACAATAAAAAAAACTTATTAATTACAGCTAAAACAGCTAAAACATATAGAAACAATAACTATTTTATTTTATCTTTAGATAATGGGAAAATATATATACAAAATAATTATAAACTATCAATCATTAAATTTAAAAACTTTCATTTAAACCAAAAAATAGACATAACTCCTTTATCTTTCACAAATATAAAAGAATATTTATTAAAATATAAAGAAAAAACTAATAAATATTTTATAATATCTTTATTTCCAATAATTACTATATTTTTTCTTGCTAGTATTAGTTTTTTTCATAATAGATATCAAAAAAATCATTCAATTACATATAGTGCACTAATCTCAATTACATATTATATGATAGCATTTATAACTTATAAAAATCTATACTCTATATTATTTATAGCACCTTCTTTTATAATTATTGCAAAACTAATAGAGAAAAAAAGGATTAAACAATTTTAAAAGTACAAGCAATTATAAGCTATGACGGAAGTAAATTCCAAGGAATACAATCACAGCCACATAAACAAACTATTCAAGACACAATTGAGCTAGCTTTACACAAACTCAATATAAACTCTAAAATAAATTATGCAGGTAGAACTGATACAGGAGTTCATGCTTTAAACCAAAGTATTGATTTTTTTATACCTATTTACTGGAATAATCTAGAGAAGTTAAAAACTTCTTTAAATAAAATTTTATATCCTTTTATTCAAATAAAACTTATAAGAATTAAAGATATCAATTTCCATTCAAGGTTTCATGCAATAGCAAGAAGCTATAGATATATAATTACAAATAAACAAACACCATTTAACTCTTTATATACAATGTATAAAAAAAATTTAGATATAGAAACTATGAAAAAAGCAATAAAATTTTTTGAAGGCAAACATGATTTTGAGTATTTTTGTAAAATGGGTAGTGATGTAAATAGCTATGAAAGAGAAATATATTTTACAAAGATATTACAATACAAAAATTATGTTATAATTAAATTTGTAGGAAATGGTTTTTTAAGAAGTCAAATTAGAATGATGACTCAATTTCTTATAGATATTTCAGATCATAAGCTAACTTTTGACGATTTAGAAAACCAATTAACCAAAACAAATAAAATATCCACAAAACTAGCAATTCCTAATGGATTGTATTTTGAAAAGGTATGGTATGAACATTTTAATTATAGAAGATGACAAATTTTATTCTAAAAATTTAAAAAAAGCAATAGAACATAAATTTGACTTCAAAGTTAGCTTAGTACACTCAAAAGAAGAATTGGATAAAGAAATAATTGAAGATTATGACCTTATAATATCTGATATATTTATGGAAAATTATGATGAACAATATATTATGGACTTCTTACTTAAAAAGAATACTCCTACAATATTAGTCACAGGATTCCCTGATAAATCATTAAAAGAAAAACTTTCTAAATTAAATATTGTAGATTTTATAGTAAAAACAGAATCAAATCAATTTAATATTATTTTAAATAAATTAGCTATTTTAGCTTATTTAGAACATAGCTCTATTCTAATAGTAGAAGATAGTAAAACAGCTCTTTTAATCAATATGAAGCTTGTAAAAAAATGTTATCCTTTTACAGAAATAATAACTGCAAAAGATGGTATAGAAGCTTTAGAAAAAATAGAAAAACATCCTAACATTAAATTAATTTTAACTGATTATGAAATGCCAAATATGAATGGTATAGAATTTATAAAAAAAGTTAGACAAAAATACGACATAGATGATAAAACAATTATTGCTTTATCATCTATTTCAGAAAAAGATATCTCTTCTACTTTATTAAAAATTGGTGCTAATGACTTCTTAAATAAACCTTTTATTGAAGAAGAATTAATGTGTAGAATCGATAACAATATAAAAAATTCTATTTTAATAGATGAAATCAAAGAGATGGCTTTTAAAGATGCCTTAACAGGATTATATAATAGAAGATATTTTTTTGATATTGCAGAAAAAATGTTTTTAACTTCAAAAAGAGAAGAAAAAGAGATTAGTATCTTAATGTGTGATATTGATCATTTTAAAAAAATAAATGATACATATGGACATCAAACCGGAGATATAATTATAAAAAAAGTAGCTTCTATTTTAGCCCAAAACATTAGAAAAAATGATATAGCAGCTAGATATGGTGGTGAAGAGTTTGTTATTTTATTATATGATTGTCCTATTAAATTTGCAAATCTAATAGGAGAAAAAATAAGAAAAACTATAGAATCTTTAGAAATAAAAGAAAATAATACAACAATAAAATTCACAATATCTATAGGTATTAGCAATAAAGGTAATTCTTTAGAAGATATTATAAAAGATGCTGATAAAATGCTTTATAAAGCAAAAGAAACTAGAAATAAAGTGGTGATAAGTAAATGAGAAAAATGGCAAATATAGGGTTTTATCCAGAAAAATGTAATGAAATCCAAAATTTTATTAATTATTTTAATGAAATTTTAGATAAAAATATTGATGAAGAAAATAAAAAAAGATTATTTAAAGTACCTCCAAAAGCATTAATAGTACCTCATGCCGGATGGGTTTATTCTGGATTCACAGCAAATTTTGTATATAGAATGACTCAAAACTATAAAAATAAAAGAGTTATCGTAATAGGACCAGATCATAAAATAGGTTTTAAAGGTGCTAGTATTTGTTTAGAACAAGAATATCAATCACCTTGTAAAACTTTAAAAATAGATATAGAATACTCAAAAAAATTAAAAGAAAAATTTAACCTAATTTATTTAGAAAATGCACATAATGAGCATTCCACTGAAGTACAAATACCATTTATAGCTTATTATATTCAAAACCCAACAATAATAGAAATTGTATATTCAGATTATTCTTCAAATGAACTTAGTAATATTATAGATTTTTTATTAGAAGATGAAAATAATTTAATAATCATAAGTACAGACTTAAGCCACTATTATGATAAAAATACTGCTATGGCATTAGATTATAATTGTATTCAAGCGGTATATGACCTAGACATCAATAAACTAGATAAATGTGAAGCGTGTGGTAAAATAGGTATTAAAGCAATGATTATGAGTGCTGATAAAAACAATTTATCTTCTTTAGTAGTTGATTATAGAACTAGTGCTGATGCTACAAATGATGAAACTCAAGTAGTTGGATATATGAGCGCTATTTTTATTTAATATAATTTAATAAAAAAAAGAGAAAAACTCCTCAATTATAATTGAGGCCCTGCTTTTTTATATAATTCAGAGTTTTCTGCATCTTCATATCTTTCAAAGTTTTTAATAAACATTGATGCAAGTTTTTTAAGTTGAGCATCATAAGCTTCTTTATCTTCCCAAGTATTTCTTGGATTTAGTACATTATTATCAGCCACACCTTCTAGTGCTTTAGGAATTTCAAGATTAAATACTGGTAAAGTTTCAAATTCTGCATCATTAATGCTTCCATTTAAGATACCATTAATACAAGCTCTTGTATCTTTAATACTCATTCTATGACCTTTTCCATAAGGTCCAGCTGTCCATCCAGTATTTACTAGATATACATTTACTTGATGTTTATCAATTTTTTCTCCAAGTAATTTTGCATAATCAGTTGGATGAAGTGGTAAGAAAGGTTCACCAAAACAAGCACTAAATGTAGCTACAGGCTCAGTAATACCTCTTTCAGTTCCAGCTACTTTTGCTGTATATCCACTTAAGAAATAATACATTGCTTGTTCTTTATTTAATCTACTTACTGGAGGTAATACACCAAATGCATCAGCAGTTAAGAAAATAATATTTTTAGGATGTCCACCTTTTAAAGTACACTCGTGATTTTCAATATGTTCAATTGTATATGAAACTCTTGTGTTTTCTGTTTTGCTTCCATCTTTAAAATCAACTTCACCATCTTTTACAACTACATTTTCAAGTAATGCACCTTTTTTAATAGCACCAAAAATTTCAGGCTCACTTTTAGGATCAAGGTTAATTACTTTTGCATAACATCCACCTTCAAAGTTAAATACACCATCATCATCCCATCCATGTTCATCATCACCAATAAGCTTTCTTTCAGGATCAGTAGAAAGTGTAGTTTTACCAGTTCCACTTAAACCAAAGAAAAGTGCTACATCACCTTCTTTACCAATATTTGCAGAACAATGCATAGAAAGTTTCCCTTCAAGTGGAAGCCAATAATTCATCATAGTAAAGATACCTTTTTTCATCTCTCCACCATATAATGTTCCACCCATTACAGCTACATTTTCTTCTATATTAAATGCTACAAATACATCAGAATTTAATCCTTGCTCTTTCCATTTTTCATTTTTAACACCACTTGCTACATAAAATGTAAAATCTGGTTTGAAAGTTTCAAGTTCTTCTTTTGTAGGAACAATAAACATATTAGTCACAAAATGTGCTTGCCAAGCTGTTTTTGTCACAAATCTAATAGCTCTTCTTGAGTTACCAACACCTGTAAATACATCTACAATATATAAATCACTATTTGAAAGTTCTTTTCTTGAGATGTCAAGTAAATGATCAAATACTTCTTTTGAAATAGGTTGATTAATTTCTCCCCATGCAATATGATCTTCACTTGGCTTTTGCTTTACAAAATATTTATCTTTTGGACTTCTTCCTGTAAAAATCCCTGTATCAACTGCAGTAGCACCTAAATTAGTTTGAGTAACTTCACCTTTTGATACAGTATCTTCTATCAATTTATCATAAGATGGATTATAAGTAATATTTCCTATATTTTCTAATTTTAAATCTTCTAAATGATTTGGTTTCACTTTGAATTCCTTTTTTGTTATGTGTTTTATTTTCGTAATTATATTATTTTTTTAGAAATTTGTTATCAATTTGTTTCAATTTTATAAAATAAATTATAAATCCAGCAAAAATCATTACAAAACTTAACAACTCACCCATTGTAAAATGTCCTATAATAAATCCTAATTGTACATCTGGCATTCTAAACATTTCACAAAAACTTCTAAAAATTCCATAAAGAATCATATATAATGCAATAAGTTCTCCATCAAACTTTTTTCTTTTTCTATATAAAAAAAGTATCATAAAGATTACAAATCCCTCAAAAAATGCTTCATATAATTGAGATGGATGTCTTAAAATACCATTTACATAAATTCCCCACGGTACATCTGTCATTCTTCCTATTAATTCTTGGTTTAAAAAATTACCAATTCTCCCAAAAATATATCCAGCAGGTACAGCAATAGCTACAATATCCAAAAGCTGCCATAAATTTGCTTTTTTAAATTTTACAAAAAGTAATGTAGCTATACTAAATCCAATAACAGCCCCATGATAACTCATCCCTCTAATTCCTACAAATTCTCCATCTAAAAATGGATTAAACATTTGCCATGGATGTGTTAAATAATAACTATTATCTGGAACATAAAATATAAAATACCCTATTCTAGCTCCTAAAATCACACCTATTTCTACCCAGATAAAATAATCATCTAAAGTTTTTTCTGAGATAGATAGATTATCTTTTTTGACTAAATATTTAGCCATATATAAAGCTGATAAAAGTGCAAGGATATACATAATGCCATACCAATGCACTTTAAAACCAAAAATTTCAAAAGCTATAGGATTAAAATGATAATATATATTTTGCCAATAATCTATCACTTAAACCAACCTTTTACTTTATCTATAGCCTCTTCAAAAATAGATTTATGATGATGTACTTCTTTTCCAAATGATTGATGAAGTTTTTCAAGTAATTCTTTTTGTTCATCTGTTAATTTTTCAGGATATATGATTTTTAATATAGCGATTAAATTTCCTTTAATACCTGTATGAACATTTGAAATACCTTCACCTTTAAAAAGATATTTTTTACCATCTTTAGTATGAGGTTTGATTTCTAATTCTTTTTCACCTGTCAAAGTAGGTATTTTTATAGTATCACCTAAAATAGCACTTGTAAAAAACACTGGTACTTCTACAAAAATATCATCATCTCTTCTTTTGAATACTTTATCTTCTTTTACTGTAATATCAATATATAAATCCCCTCTTCTTTTATTAAAATCTTCATTACCTCTACCACTTACTCTCATTCTCATACCAGTATCAACACCAGCAGGTAAATCAATCTCAACTTTATCTTTATTTATATTATATCCAGCACCTTTACATTCTTCACATTCTTCATCTATAATAATTCCAGAACCATTACAATGAGGACAAGTTTGACCAATACTCATAAAACCTTGTCTGATAAACACTTGTCCTTGACCACCACAAGTTTCACAAGTATGTGATTTTTTAGCACCTGTACCATCACATTTTGAACAAATAGTAAAATAATCAAACTCTATCTCTTTTTTTACACCAAATACAGCTTCTTTAAATTCTATTTCAAGTTCATATAAAATATCTAAATTATAAGGAGTTTGTCTTTGTGGTTTTCTACTTCTACCACCAAAACCAAAAAATTCTTCAAAAATATCTTCAAAACCACTAAATCCACCACTACTTCCCATATGACCATCAAGTCCTGCTTTACCATATCTATCATAAATAGCTCTTTTTTCATCATCACTTAATACTTCATAAGCTTCATTGATTTTTTTAAACATCTCTTCAGCTTCTTTATCATCAGGATTTCTATCTGGATGATACTTCATAGCAAGCTTTCTATATGCTTTTTTTATTTCTTGTTTCGTAGCAGTTTTACTAACTTGTAAGATTTCATAATATTCAAAATCCACTATTTCTCCTTATTTTTAGATTAAAATTTTTGTGCAATTATATCATATATAAAAAATCAAAAATTTGTAAATTTTTCAAAATTTTTGTAAAATTCGATTAAAATCTTTAAATAAGGATATATTTATGAATGTAATTACAGGAAAAGTGTGGAAATTTGGTGATAATATAGATACAGATTTAATTATCCCAGCAAGATATTTAAATACTTCAGACCCACATGAATTAGCAAAACATGTTATGGAAGATGCTGATCCAGAATTCCCATCAAAAGTACAACCAGGAGATATTATTGTAGCTGGTTATAATTTTGGTAGTGGAAGTAGTAGAGAGCATGCTCCAATTGCATTAAAAGCAGCTGGTGTAGCAGCAGTAATAGCTAAAAGTTTTGCTAGAATTTTCTATAGAAATAGTTTTAATATGGGACTTCCTATTTTCGAAATTTTAGAATCTGATGAGATTAATGAAGGTGATTTAGTAAAAATTGATTTAGATAATGGAACTATTCATAATTTTGAAACAGGAAAAACTTATAATTTTGCTCCAATACCAGATTTTATGCAAGAATTAATTGCTTCTGGTGGTTTAATCAATTATGCAAGAGAAGAAATAAAAGGAAAATAATGGCTAAAAAATATAATATAGCACTAATAAAAGGTGATGGAATCGGACCAGAAATTGTAGATGAAGCTGTAAAAGTTTTAGATGCAGTTGCTAGTGTAGAAGATATAGAATTTAATTATGATGACTATTTAATGGGTGGATGTGCAGTTGATGTATTTGACAATCCACTTCCATTAGACACAATAAATGGTGCTTTAAAAAGTGATGCTATTTTATTTGGTGCTATTGGTGGACCACAATATGATTCATTACCAAAAGAAAAAAGACCTGAAACTGGTTTACTTAAAATGAGAAAAGAACTTGGTGTATTTGCAAATATTAGACCAGCAGTTATTTTTGATGAACTTACAGCTGCTTCAACTTTAAAAGAAGAAGTAGTAAAAGGTGTAGATTTAGTAGTAGTAAGAGAACTTACTGGAGGAATCTATTTTGGTGAACCAAGAGAAAAACTTGCTGATAAAGCATATAATACAATGATTTATACAAGAGAAGAGATTGCAAGAATTGCAAAAGTTGCTTTTGAGCAAGCTATGAAAAGAGATAAAAAAGTAACTTCTGTAGATAAAGCGAATGTATTAGAAGTAAGCCAACTTTGGAGAGAAGTTGTTGAAGAGATTGCAAAAGATTATCCTGAAGTAACACTTGAACATATGTATGTAGATAATGCAGCAATGCAATTAATCCGTGATCCAAAACAATTTGATGTTATTTTAACTGGAAATATTTTTGGAGATATTTTAAGTGATGCTGCTAGTATGGTAGTAGGAAGTATTGGTCTTCTTCCAAGTGCTAGTGTTGGTGGAAAAGTAGGACTTTATGAACCAATCCATGGAAGTGCTCCTGATATAGCAGGACAAGGTATTGCAAATCCAATAGCAACTATTATGTCTGCATCTATGATGCTTAGAGATTTAGGTGAAATTAATGCTGCAAATAGAATTGATAATGCTATTAAAGCTGTATTAAAAGATGGATATAGAACAAAAGACTTAAGTAGTTTTGATGCTAAAGAAGTAGTATCAACTTCAGAAATGGGTAGTTTAGTAGCTGAATATGCAACAAAATAAAACATATGCTAAAATCTTAGAATCGCAAGGCTTCTTTAAAGAAGCTTTTGCTATTTATAAAGAACTTTTAATAAAATATCCAGATGATATAGAAATAAAAAAAGCATTAAAAAGATTAAAAAAATATCGTACAAAATTTAATGGTGTAAATAAAGAAAAAAAAGAATTTTTTATTTATATGAAAAATGAAAATGAATATAGAAAATTTGAGGAGTGGTTAATTGGATAACTTAAAAGATGTAATTCTTCAAACTTTAGAAGAATTAGAAGATGACACACAAACTAACACGACTTCAATTTCTGATGAAATGTTTTTAAAAAATTTAAGAGAAAAGATTCTTGTATTATTTGAAGGACTACAATCTCCAAATATTGTAGATCTAGAAAAAAAATTAGATCTAACTATAAACTTTTTGGAATATACTCTTGCAGAAATTGATAAAAAACTATCTCACTGAAATAATTAATATTTTAGAACCATATACATCTCGTGCTTATTTAGTAGGTGGTGCTGTTCGTGATATATTCATGAACAAAACTCCAATAGATTTTGATATAGAAATATATGATATAACTCCAGATACTTTCGATAAAATAATGAAAAAAATTGGTGCTAATGGTGTAGGCAAATCATTTTTTGTATATAAATATAAAAACTTTGATTTAAGCTTACCTAGAATAGAAAATAAAACAGGATATGGTCATAAAGGATTTAATGTAAAACTTACACAAAATGAAAAAGAAGCATCATTAAGAAGAGATTTTACAATGAATTCTATCATGATAAATATCTTTAATGGTAAAATTCTAGATTTTTGGAATGGAAGAGAAGATATTAGAAATAAAACTATTCGTTTAATCAATGAAAATAAATTTAAAGAAGATAGCTTAAGGGTATTAAGAGCTATGCAATTTGCTTCAAGATTAAAATTTAAAATAGAAAAAAACACTTTAGAAGTTTGTAAAAAAATAGATTTAAATGATTTAAGTAAAGATAGAATTTATAAAGAATTTGAAAAAATGTTTTATTCTAACTATCTTTATTATGGGTATTACTATATTATAAAGATGGATATTGATATAAAAATATTTAATAAAAAATTTTGTTTTTGGAAATTGGCTAAAATATTTATACTAAATCCTAATCCTAGTTATTTTTTATATCATCTTAAAAATAATTATAAAATTGATATATCTTTTTTTCCAAAACAATACAAAAAACTACCAAAGAAAAAACCAAAACTAATAAGTAATAGATTTTTATATGCATTAAGTTTAAAATATCCTCTAAAACTTTGGAGCATTTTAAACAACGATTGTTGCAAAAAATGGCTTATTAAAAATAATATATATGAAAAAAAATATAAACCAAAAAATATAGATTTTAAAAATCCAAAAAAATCAATTTTAAAT
>Ga0256843_1001257_pt1 | contig 20352 bp, 13 predicted proteins | sample AlvinellametaG_FD_191572 | JGI IMG/M metagenome (GOLD analysis project Ga0256843, IMG submission 191572) | Pompeii worm associated microbial communities from hydrothermal vent at the East Pacific Rise, Pacific Ocean - Alvinella | ecosystem: Host-associated > Annelida > Integument > Unclassified ... | reverse complement strand
GTCTATCAGGGCATTGTGGATATACTGATTTTTCTGGCCGCGCCGACCCTTTTTGCCGTTTTGAAAATACCGGTGCTCTACTTGAACCTTTTTTATGTTTTGACGGTGGGGGCGTTACTGCAACTTGGGTTTATGTCGGTTTTGGCCATTTTGTTCTATCTGGATAGGAGAACGGAGGCCATGTGGTTAAGCATTGCCTTTTTTGTGCTCAATACCTTTTTAAGTCTGGCTACGATCTATATGGGGCCGACTTGGTATGGGTACGGTTATGCCGTCTCTTTGTTAATTGTATTTGCTATCAGCCTTAAAGTCATTGATAACGTGATGGAGAATTTGGATTATGAAACCTTTATGCTTCGGTATTAAACGTATCGTTTTGCTTGTTGTTTGGCTTCCGGTACTGCTTTTTGCCTCACCTCAAAGTGCCGTGGTCTACTACGGAGACGACATCTCCTGGCCGATGGTCGGGGTGCATGACTATATTATTCTTGAACCTTCGCATGTGCACACCGACACCCACGGCTTTAAGATCTATCGCGATAAAGTTTACGCTTATGTCAGTGTGGGGGAAGCAAGAAAGAGACGCCCCTGGTTTCAAAAGCTCAAGAAAGAGTGGATTTTGGGCGAAAACAAGGCGTGGGGCAGTCATATTATGGATGTCTCAAACGAGGTTTATCGTCGTTTTTTGATGCGGGAGGTCTTTGCGCCGCTTTATCGACAAGGTTTCCGGAACTTTTTCCTAGATACCTTAGATAGCTATCGGTTGGTGAGCAAGCCGGATGCGTACAAACGCTATGAAGAGGGTATCGTGGCGCTGGTGAAGACGATTAAGCAAAGTTATCCTAAAGCGGGGATCATTTTAAACAGGGGGTTTGAGCTTTTAAATCAGCTTCACGACCAGGTTGACGCCGTACTCTTTGAGTCTTACTATCGGGGGCTTGGCGGAAAGGATTTGGCGTATGTCAAAAAGAGTGATCAAGACCGTGCGTGGCTAGATAAACAGATTGCCAAAGCAAAGCGTTTCAAGATACCGGTTATATCTTTGGAGTATCTAAAAGATCCCTTCTCAAAAGAGGCGGAGCGTATTCGTCAAAAGCTCTTGGATAAAGGATTAATCCCTTATATCTCTGACAAAACGTTACAGCGATACGGTCAAAGTGCCTATCGTGTTCAAAAAAGAGAGATTTTGATTCTTTACAACGGGGAAGGGTTTGAGCATAGCAACGGTGAAGATTCCAGCGCCCACCTGATTACCTCTTTACCGATAGAGTATTTGGGGTATGTCCCGGTATTAAGAGATATTCGACGCGGTTTGCCCAAAGGACACCCGGAAGATCGTTTTGCGGGGGTGGTGATCCAGGTAAACCGCGAGAGCGAGCACGGCAATGGCGTGGCCGAGTGGGTTATGCGTATGCATGAGCGGCATCTGCCGGTCGCTATCACCTTTTTATGGCCCTCACTGGAGAGCGGTTTTTTTGAGAAGTTGGGTCTAAAGGTCTATCGTAACCGCGCCAAGATGAAAGTGGGGGCCAAATATACGGTTGAGGTAAACAAGTATCACCATTTTGAGATGAAACCGGTGGTACAGTATCATGATACCTATTTGACGCCTGAAGACGCCAACGCGACGTTTCGTTACAAAGACGCCGACGGGCATGAGAATACGCTGGCCGCCATTACCCCGTGGGGAGGCTATTGCGTGGATGAGAGTTTTACGGTAGAGTTGGGAAAAGATACTCTCTGGATCGTTGATCCGTTCCGTTTCTTTAAAGAGGCGTTGCGCCTAAAACCGATTCCCGTTCCCGACCCCACAACCGAAAACGGCCGCAGGGTTTTGTTTACCCATATCGACGGTGACGGTATTATGAACAGGGCGGAGTGGAACCAGGCCTATTCGGGGGAGGTGATTTATGAGAAGATCCTAAAACACTATCATATCCCCCATTCGGTTTCGGTGATCGGCGCGGAGATCATGCCCAACGGTCTTTATCCGGAAGAGTCGCCGCAACTTATGGCATTGGCTAGAAAGATATTCTCGCTTCCGAATGTTGAGCCCGCGACCCATATGTTTAGCCACCCTTTTGTCTGGTACAAGATCAAGCCGGACGGTTCGCTGGATTCCAAATATCGCTTGGATGTGCCTGGGTATCGTTTTTCGTTGGATAGCGATATCAAAGGCTCTCTTGACTTTATTACCCAAAAGCTCCTGCCCAAAGGCAAAGCGCCGGCCAGACTGATTTTTTGGTCGGGTGATTGTATGCCGACTATTAAGGTGCTCCACTATGTTTACAGCCATGACTATCTGGCTATCAACGGCGGAGATACCTATATTACCCGCGACCATCCCTGGATGAGTTACATAGCCCCGCTGGGCATTAAAAAGGGAGCTTACTGGCAAGTCTATACCGGCCAGCAAAATGAAAATGTCTATACCAACGAGTTTCACGGCCCGTTTTGGGGCTTTAAGAAAGTGATTCAGACATTTGAGATGACCGACAAACCCCGACGTTTCAAACCGGTCAATATCTATTACCACTTCTACTCCGGCTCCAAACGGGCCACGCTCAAAGCGTTACAGTATGTTTTTGATTGGGCCATGAAGCATCCGCTTATACCGATGTATGCTTCCGATTACATAAAAAAAGTGCTTGGCTTTTATGACGCTTCTTTGGCGTTGGGGCCCAAGGGCGAGTGGATAATCGCGGGGGTCAAAGATGTTCGCAGTGTGCGACTGCAAACCAAAGAGCCCAAAGGGATTCGGGGTGACGGCTATGTGGGCAGATCGCGCACCAAAACAGCGCTCTATCTGCATTTTGACGGTCGCAATCGGATACGTTTTGCGTCAACCGACCAAAAAGAGCCTTGGGGCTTGGGTGAGTCAAACGCGCGGGTGGTCTCTTTTGTCAAAGAGGAGAAGGGCGCGCGATTGCAATTAAGAGGGTATGTTCCGCTAACGGCGCTCTTTGATATGCAAGAGGGTTGTCGGGTTACGGCGCGTCCCAAACCGGATAAGAAGAGCGTGCGAAACGGGCACGTAAGATTTGTGTATAAAAAAGCCAAAGAGGCGTGGTTCAATGTATCCTGTCAATAAGCCAAAACGCGTCATCTCAACCAAAGAGATACTCTTTTTGGTAGCCTTTTTTGGTACGATTTTGGGGCTTTTGCACTCTAAAGATCTCTTCCAGCGGCTGTTGTTGAGTGAACAGAGCAATTATGACTTGACCGAAGCCTACCTTAGGAATCTTGTACGCCTAAAACCTGATGATACCAAAACGCTTTATGAGTTTGCCAAAGTATTGATCCACCAGGGTAAATATGATTTGGCCAAGACGATGCTGTCGGCTCTGGAGAGCTCCAAAAAGGGCGATATCCGTCAAAAAGCCGTCTATCTGCGTTATAAGCTTTTAAAACAGGAGTTGGGAGTCACAAAAAGTCCTCGGCAAAAGCGTGATATTTTAAACGCATTGCATCAAGTGCTACTTCGTATTGTCCAAAAAGAGCACTCGCCCCAAGCGCTTCAAAAATGGCTCAAAGAGAGTAAAGAGTTGGGGGATGAGAAGATCGCCTTTTTGCTCTTAAAACGTATTGCCAAATCTAGAGACGGCGATATTGGTATAATTGAAAAAACTTATTATGAGGCGCTCAATAGGCATGATCTCAAAACCGCGCAATGGGCCATGCAACAGCTCTATCGCCAGCGCAAAAAATGGTTGGGTGATTATACCAAAGATCCAAAAGGGTTTAGATCCAAAACAAGGATATTGGTCGCGGAGTTGCTCAAAGCGCGTCAAAACGCCAAAGCGGCCGGATTGATGGTGGAACTTTACGGCCAAAGCAAAGCGCGTCAAGATCTGTTTGACGCCTTGGATTACCTGATGTGGGGCGGACACTATAAAGAGGCGGTTACATTGGCCAAGCGCTTTGAGAAGATTTTGACACGTGATAAAACGGGGGCCAAAAAGATCATTGAACTCTATCTTGCCGCGGGACGTACCGACGATGCGCGGCGACTGTCGTTACAACTGCTTAAAAGGGTGTATCGGTGAGAGGACTGGTTGTTGTTCTTATTTTGACGGTTTTGGGTTGGGCAAGTTCGCGTTACTCGGTGCAGGTTGCCAGTTGGCCGGTCTCTAAAGGCATATCGGCCAAAGCGTTGGTCTCTTCGTCTTGTTACGTGGTCGAAAGAGAAGGGTTTTATACCATGCGTTGCGGTTGTGAGGGCCCTTTTAACGAGGCGTTAAAAAGATTGCTTCCACGTTATAAGAAGCGATTTGAGGGCGCCTTTTTGGCCAATTGCGACGTGCATGCGTATGAAAATCGTCACCATGCCTTTAAAAAAGAGAAACCGCAGGCTGTTGAGAGCAAGAGAAAATATGCCATCCAAATTCTTAGTTTCCCGCTTGGAAAAGGGTCGTTACTGGGGAGATTACAACCTAAAAAAGGGTGTTACAGGGTTGTTCGAGAGAGCTTTGAAGCGATACGATGCGGCTGTTTTGACCAATACAAAGAGGCCAAACAGGCATTGCGTGAGGCCAAGCAGGCGTACGGTACGGCTTTTATTACCTTTTGTGATGAAAAAGCTTTTGCCCAAAGCGTTCAAAGCCAGGATGATCACGTAACGTCCGTCACTTTGGATGCAGAAGCACCCAAACCGGTTTCGCAAGAGGCCGTCACGCCATCTATGCCCAAAAGACAAAAAACACCTTCTCAAACGGTGAAAAAAGATCTTTTGGACAACGATCTTCTTGATCGTTTGTATGAGAGTTTTATCTATACGGGTGACGCTTTGCACGCTTTGCAGACGGCGGAGCTTGCGTTGCGTCAGGGAAAAGGCCGGCGCAAATGGCTCAAACGCGCCATGGAGACGGCTGAAATGGTCGGTGATGAGCAAAAGGTGCTCCATTATACTCAAGCCTATTTTCACTCTTCTCATGATAAGTCGGTATTGAATCGGCTGATTGACCATGCCATGGGCAATTACCACTATGAACAAGCCCTTTACCTGCTTTCTGAACGCTATCGTCTGGGAGGAGACGAGAAAGATATCCCGGCGATCGTGTCACTCTATGAGAAGGTGGGTGAGCCGGAAAAGGCGCGCGATCTGTTGTATAAAGCCTGGAAACGAAATCCTCAACGTCGAAAGTGGCTGGAAGACGCTTTACAGATCTCTTTGGATATGGGTGATATTGACGGGGCAAAACCTTTGGTGAGGATTTTGCAAAAACAGGGCATTCGCAATATCAAAGAGGCGGAGCAGGTGGCGTACTTCTATTTTCTTAACCGAAAACCGCAAAAGGCTTTTTCGATTTTGACGCGTCATAACTTGCAACCGCCGGCCATAGAGCGGGGAGGAGCCGACTATTACCGTAAAATTAGCGGTTTGGGCTGGATGTTGGGCTATTATAAAAAAGCCGCGGACGCTTCGTATCGGCTCATTAAGGCGGGGTTGGGAGATAAGAATGATTACTTCCGTGTCATAGCGGTCTATCAAAACAGTGACAAAGAGAAAGCCTTTGAAACGGCATTGGACGGTTTGCGAAAATGGCATGAAAAGAGCTATTTTTATACCGCCGCGGCGTTGGCGATGGATATGCAAGACGACCAAAGGATGCGGCTGGTTTTTGAGGCGTTGAATGAACCGTTAAAAAAGATTTTAAAAGATGAGGCCGATTACCATATTTTGCTGGGCGGTTACCTTATGCGTACCGGCAGGCAAAATGAGGCGCTAAAAGAGTTGCAGACAGCTTATACGCTGGCCCCTGAAAGTACGCAGGTTATGACGGCGTTGATGTGGTTTTACCTGGATAACAAAATGGATGATCCTTTGCGCCGTCTACTGCAAAAAATCGAGGCCGACGGGGCCGATCCGGCGCTCTATCCGGTGCTTATTGCCGCCCATATGCGCCTTCAACAAAGCGACAGGGCCCGTTTTTATATGCACCGTCTCTACAAAGACAAAACGCTTAACGGCGATGAGCGGGCCAATTTGGCCTATCTTTACCAGGCGCAGATGCGCATGGCGCTTTTTAAAAAAGAGATGGGACGCCTCTTTGAGACGCTCAGCCGGGAGGCCAAGAAGAACCCGAAACTTTTGGAAAACGGGGAGTTTTGGGACGCCTATTTGCGTTCCGCGATGGAGTTTGTGGGGGCGCGCCGTTACCGTGCTCTGCTCAAAAAGGCCAAGCCTTATCTCAAGCCTGACCGCTATAAAGAGATTGTGCTTTTGTGGGATTTGCGCAGGGCCGAGTATGAGAGGGCCAGAGAGGAGTATAGGGCGTGGGAAAAGATAGAGCCCTGGATCGCTCTTTCTTTGGCCATGCATTTTGGCGACCAGGATGCCGTGGAGCGGCTTTTGTACCGCTATGACGCCGTTCTTCCCATTCGTGACAGGGTGGAAGCGGCCCGTATGACAGGACAGATCGCCATGGCGCAAACCCTGGCCTTTGAGGGGCTGGAAGCCAACGAGCGCGACTACCTGCTCTATTATCAACGGGAGCAGTTGCTCAAAAGCGAAAGCGACGGGTTGAGCGTGGGGGCGAGCCTGAGCAGTCGTGACAGCCTGGCCAGGCGCAAGGTGGAGATTACAAACCGCAACGCTTTGCCGGGCGGTTTTTGGCTGAGTGAACGGCTCTGGTATGCCCAAAATGACAAACCGGGCAAATACATACGCCACATGCCCGACTCCCAATGGGGCGCGGACGCAACGATAACCGCCCGGTATGACCGTGGCAAGGTCAGTGCGACGGCCGGCGCACGCGACGGCATGGCAAGTTATGCGACGGCGGGCGTGGAAGGGGAGTGGCAGGTGAGTGACCGCTGGCGTTTGGGCGGCGGCTACCATTTTCGTGAAGATACGGAAGATACCACCTGGCTGATGTTGGGCGGTTACGCGAACCGCGCCGAAATACGCGCCGATTACAAGTGGCTTAACTCCACCTCCGTCGGCTTGCGCATCCAGCGTCTTGACTACAAGGGACAAGACGGCGAAGATGCCGGTAAAGGGTGGAAGTACGGCGCGTCACTCTTTCGCGTTTGGCGCACCGGCTACCCTGATATCCAGTTTTCGCTTTACGCCGAAAAAGGCGACTTTGAGCAAAACGGTGTTGCCGAAGGGGTTTTGCGCTCTTTAATGGTCTTGCCCGCATCGGCGGCGCCGTCTGATTATACCATTGTCGGGGGCGGCGTTTATGTGGGTTATTTGAACCGTAACGACTATGTGCGAAGCTGGCGTCCTTTCGCAGGCGTGATGCCCTATTACGATTATGAGTCCCAAACCGGCTCAGCCGGCGCGGAGATCGGCGTGGGGGGCTCGCTTTTGCAACAGGATCATCTCAATATCAGCCTGCGCTACACCCCGGCGCTCTACCGGGGACAGGAGGATATTGTCACACTCTATATGCTTTACAGGTTGATGTATTAAAAGGAGCCCCGATGCAACCCTCTGACTATTTTGCCCGTCAAATCAGGCTCTGGGGGGATGAGCGACAGGAAGAGTTATCGCAAAAACGTCTTTTGATTGTCGGGGCCGGAGGCCTTGGCGGTACATTGATGACGGCGTTGGGAAGTAGCGGCATAGGGCGGATTGATCTGGTCGATTTTGATACGGTGGCCCTACACAACCTGCACCGGCAGATTGTGTTTGATTTGGAGGATGAGGGTAAAAAGAAGGCGGAGGTTACGGCCCGGCGGGTGGAGGGACGATGCCCCTTTGTCTCCGTAAGGCCGATAACCGTTGACTTTGAACGCTTTGCCCAGACGTCAGCCGAGCGTTACGACCTCATACTTGACGCCACCGACAATCTCCCCACCCGCTCACGCATTGATGCCTTCGCCAAAGCGCGGGGCGTGCCGTGGATTTACGCTTCGGTCGAAGCCTTTAACGGCCAGGTCTGCTTTATTGAGGAGAGCTCTTTTGAGGCGTTTGCCGTGGTGGAACGGGAGCCGGCCGGCATTGCCGCGCCGATGGTGATGCAGGTGGGGGCTTTTGAGGCCAACCTGGCTTTGCGCTACCTGGCCGGTCTACCGATAGAGAAAGATACGCTCTTTTATTTTTACTTTAACGAAGCGGGAGAGTTTGTTACCCAGAAGTTCGGGATGCCCAAGGCGTAAGCCTTAGAGCATGGCCCCTTTGATGATGTAGAAAATAATGGCCGAAACCACAGCGGCGGCGGGAACGGTGATGATCCACGCGGCGACGATCTTTTTGAGCGCGCTACGCTGGACATATTTGGTTTTGTAGACGTTTTTGAGCACTTTGGACTCTTTTTTGACCTCTTTTTCGAGGCTCTCTACCCGGTTGAAGAGGCTTACGATGCGCTCATAGTCCGCCTGGGTTTTCTCCTCTTTGGCTTCCAGGTCTTCAAGCTCTTTGCGTTGCGCTTCCAATGAGGCTTTGAGTTTATCCAGCTTCTCCTTCTCCTCTTCGATGCGGTAATCAAGCCGCTGGGTGCGATCGAGCCACTCTCTTAGGAAACCGACACCAAATACCCCGCCAAGGGCGATGTGGGTGGAGCTGACGGGCAGGCCGAGCTGGGAGGCGATGATGACGGTAATGGCCGCCGCCAGCGCGATGGAGAAGGCCCGCACCTGGTCGAGTTCGGTAATTTCGCTACCGACGGTTTTAATGAGTTTGGGGCCATAAAGCGCCAGTCCCAAAGAGATGCCCACCGCGCCGATGAGCATGACCCATACGGGAATGGCCGCTTTGGTGGAGACGGTGTTGTGGGCCAGGGCGTCGTAGATGCCGGCCAGGGGGCCGACGGCGTTGGCCACGTCATTGGCGCCGTGGGCGAAGCTCAGAAGCGCCGCGGCGAAGATAAGCGGGATGGTAAAGAGGCGGTTGACGCTCTCTCTTCCGTCACTAAGCGAGTCGGCGTGTTTGCGAATCGTCGCTTTGACGGCAAAGAAGATGGCTACGGCACCCAGCAGGCCGATCCCCGCGGCGACGGGGAAGGGAAGTTTGAAGAGGTGCTTCATCCCTTTGAGAATCAGATAGGTCACGAATGCCCAGCCCATCACCGCTACGTAAAGCGGTACCAGCCGCATGGCGGCGGCTTTAGTGTCTTTTTGGAAAAGGATGGTCTTTTTGATGGCATACAAAAAGCCCGCGGCGATGGCGCCGCCCAGGATGGGAGAGATGACCCAGCTGGCCGCGATCTTGCCCATGGTGCCCCAGGAGACAATGGCGAAACTTCCCGCCGCGGCGATCCCGCCGCCCATAACGCCGCCCACAATGGAGTGGGTGGTGGAGACGGGGGCTTTGAGCCATGTAGCCAGGTTAAGCCACAGCGCCGCCGCCAGCAGGGCCGCCGTCATGGCCCAGACAAAATATTCGGGGTGCGCGAATGCCGTGGGATCGATGATCCCTTTTTTGATGGTGCCGGTTACGTCCGCCCCGGCGATCAGCGCGCCGGCCGACTCAAAAATAGCGGCGATGATAATGGCGCCCATCATGGTAAGCGCTTTGGAGCCCACGGCAGGGCCCACGTTGTTGGCCACGTCGTTGGCGCCGATATTCATGGCCATATAGGCCCCAAAGACCGCCGCGACGGCCAAAAAGGGATTGCCCGGAATCTTGTTCCATGTGGCAAGAAGCACGATGGCCATAAAGACCAGGGAAAGCCCCAGGCGCAAAAAGTCGCCCCGGCTCTTCTTGGCCGCCTTTTTTTGCATCTTCTCGAAGGTGTTGATCTCCATGTGAACCGCCTTTTTAGATTGGGTTATGAGAATGGTAACGCAATAAGATTACAAAACGGTAGCAAACGCTATCTTAAGTTGCGGTTGGCGTGCGCGACTCAAAGCAGAACAACCCGGTTCCTCCCCAAGTGTTTTCCCCGGTAAAGGGCGGTGTCGGCCCGTTTGAGGGCGGCATGGAAAGATTCACCCTCCCGCATGATGGTGCCGCCGGCCGTTACGGTTAGAGGAAGATTGCCGTGTCTGCATCGGGTTGGGTGGGTGGCGATGATCTGGCGGATTCGCTCCGCGGCAGTCTGAAGCGTGGCAGGATCGGCCCTTTTGAAAAGGAGTAGGAACTCTTCTCCTCCCCAGCGTACGGCGATGCCGTTAGAAAGGTTTTTCTGAAGCGATGTGGCCACCTGGGCAATAGCTGTATCGCCGCAGTCGTGACCGTAGGTGTCGTTAAAAGCTTTGAAGTGGTCGATGTCTACCAGTAAAAAAGCGGGATTTTCCCAACCGTTTTGTCGTGATTCGATCTCTTTTTGCATCTCGTAAACGAAACGCCGGTTGTACAATCCGCTGAGCGGATCGATGTAGACGTGGCTTTCGAGTTGATCCTGATGGGCTTTGGCGTAAAGGGCGTAAAGGTACGAAAGAGCGCTCAAAACGGCAAGAAACACGAAGAGGTTGAGATGGTGTATAAGCGAAAGGGTTTCTTGGCTGACGGAAATTTTTGGTGTTTTGAAAAGGGGTGAGACATCGATAAGGAGGGCAAGAGAGATAACCAGGAAAATACGAAAAAGATAGACGCTTTGGCGGTAAGTAAATATGAAGAAGGGCAAAACGGCCAGTACGTAAATATAGTATTCAAACCCCGCGTCTTTGCCGAGGTAGTAGGTGGCCAGCAGGTTGTGCCCGATCAGCTCAGTAAAAACCAGCCACCCTATCAGGCCGTCGTTGCGGGTTTCGATGGTCTGTAATCCCAGTCCGAAAATAGAGTACCAGTAAATGAAAACACTAAAAACGTTGATAAAGGCCATGACGGGCAGGTTGATGAGAAGAAACAGGGGAATGAACAGCGCGTGGACAAGACCGGCCGAACAGAGGGCGTAAAAGCCTATCTTCCAATAGAAATTCTCGATCTGAAGCCGCGCCCAGAGCGTTTTGAAGTCGGTCACCGTTTTCCCCCTCAGAACGTGCGTTCCGATTTTATCGAAATATTTATTTGACAGGGGTAAAAATTAGTAAAGATTTTTTATCAAAAGAGGAGTTTGAGAAGGGGGTTGAAGGGATGGGTCGGCAGACGGCGCCACAGCGCCGCTTACCAGTGTACCTCGGTGGTAAACATATATTTGGTTTCGTCTTTGCTCTCATCGTCGGTGTCAATATCAAAGACGTTGGCGATGAACTTGACGTTTTTGTTGTAGGTGTAGGCGACACCGCCGATGATCTCGGTGCGGTCGTTGTCGCTATCGCCGCTCTCGTCCGTCCAGCAGTCGTAGCGGCCAAGCAGGGCCCATTTGTGGGCGGGACGGAACTCGGCGTTGAAGCTGTAGCCGTTGCCTTCGTGGCTCTCGCCGTTGTTATCCGCGTCGTAATACATTCCAGCCAGCAAAAACATGGGTTGGTTGTAGACGGCGTGAATGCCGTACCAGTTGAGATCTTCGCCCCCTTTGTAGTCCTGGTTGAGCTGGCCGAGGAAAGAGATGTCCAGATACTCGTCTTCGGTGGCGTGGACGTGCTTTTTGCCGGTGCCAAGCACATTGGCGGTCAGACGCCACTCGAAAGAGAGGCCGGTGCCTACCTGGGCGGTATGGTAGCCCTCGCCGTTAAAGAGTCCGATTTCGGAGCTGAAGTAGTCGGTCTTGGTCTTGAAATTGATACCCAGGTCAGAAGAGTTGGTCAGGTGCGCGCCGTAGTGTTCTTCAACAAAAGTTTTGGCGATGGAGCGGTAGAGCCAGCCGTGGTGCTCTTCCCAGTCGATCCAGGGGCGGTGGGCCTGGCCGAACTCCACGCCGGTGTAAGGCAGAATGTTGTCCAGGTAGATATAGGCGTATTTGAGGCGTACCATCCAGTTGCCGTCTTTGTCCTGATGGGTATCCAACGTGGTACGCATATAATCTTTGTCATTCCAGTAGGCTTTGACCTGAAAGTAGTTGCGGCGGGTTTCAAACTTGGAGCTGTTGTCGCCGAGGGCGTTGTCGGTGTAGACGTAGCCCAGGTAGTGGGTGCCGCTGAATTTCAGGGTGGGCACGCCCGATTTGACTTTCACGCCCAGCTCTTTTTTCTGGGTGGTCGAGGCGGTTTTGGCCAGCTCATCTTTGCTGACAAACTCGCCCAGCTTCACGCGCCCTTCGCCCGGCTGGGTATAGAGCGCACCGGTGGCGGTGTCCTGGTAGAGGGTAATGGTGGCGGCCTGAAGGCTTGAGAATATCATCGCCGATGCTGTGGCGCAAAAGAGTCTCTTTTTCATGGTCATGTCTCCTTGGTTGTCTTCGTTTTCAATAGTTGACGGACACCGCTTTTGTAAGGCGGCTACGCTTTTGGCGGGGCGGGAAATCCGACCGGCCTTTTTTTGACGATCGTATTGTAAAACCAAAAAGATACGAAACGGTTACGGCGTGGTATAATCGGTGTAACCGTATCGTTACCGTTATGCCTTAGACTCTTGGCCTCTACCGTGGTTGGCAAAGGAGAGGTATGCAGACAGGCTATTGTGACAACGTGGACGAGATCAACCGGCATATCCGGCAGATCGCCCAAATCCTTGTAGCGGGCGCGAAAGGGGTGTATGAGGGTTTTTTGGCCAAAGACGGCCAAAAACTGGAGGCTATACGGTGCGAATTGGGCCGGGTGCCGCTAAAGTGTTCGGCCCTGGATAACGCCATGGTTAAAATTTTGGCCTTTGGCGGGTTGCGTGCCCAACGGATCAGGGAGATCGTGGGCTATTTGAAGATGACCAACGAGTTTATAGTTACCGCCGATACCCTCCGCGCCTACGCCAAACACAACAAGGCGCTGATTGAGGCGGGGATTGGGCTGGAGAGGGCCGAGACGCCGTTAAAGACGCTTCACCAAAACGCCGTGCGGGCGCTTGAGGAGATTGTTCAGATGACCGATCTTTCCCAGGATGAGGAGCGGTTTGAGAGGCGCTATCTCACCGTTAAAGTAGAGGAGAACAAAGGCGACGACCTCTACGCCGTGGCGCAGAAGGAGATCGCCGAGGTGTTGGGCCAAAAAGAGCCGCATCATTACATGAGAGCCATGAAGCTGGCGCGCAAACTGGAGCGTGTCAGCGACCGTGCCGAGGCCGTTGCTAGGCTTTTGCTCTATATCAAAAGCGGCGGGGAGTTAAGGAGTTTTTGATGGTGCTGGTTGTGGTGATTGAGGATGAACCCGATCTGCTGGAACTGCTGGAGTACCATTTGCAAAAGGAGGGGTATGAGGTCTTCGCCTCGCTTTCGACCCAGCCGGTGGAACGACTGCTGGCAGAGGAGCGGCCCGATTTGATGATCGTGGATCGCAACCTGCCGGGGGTGGAAGGAAGCGAGTTTGTGGCTGTTTTGCGTCAAAAAGGGGTGGATGTGCCCGTCATTTTCCTCACGGCCAAGGTGGCCGATCATGAGATAGAGGAGGGGTTTTTGCGGGGCGCGGACGATTACGTGACCAAACCCTTCAACTTCAAAGAGCTCATGCACCGGGTGCGGGCCGTGTTGCGGCGCAGTAAACCGCAAGAGAGCGAGAAGGTTGTCTACCGCGATATCGAGATCTTCCCCAAACGGCACGAGGTACTGGTGGCGGGTAGGCGGGTGGAGCTGACCAAACTGGAGTTTGATCTTTTGTTAGAGCTGGTGACAAACCGCAATATTGTCCTTTCGCGCGAGCAGTTGTTGGCACGGGTATGGGGTGATGCGGGGGATTACCAGGTCAAGACGGTCAATGTGGCGGTGAACCGCCTGAAAGAAAAAATCGACCCCGACAAGAGCAAACACTACATCAAGTCGGTACGGGGCGTGGGGTACCAGGTGTGCTGAAACGCTACTTCAAACTCTCCCAGATCTTTTTTATTAACTTCATTCTCCTGCTGGGCGGCGTGTTGGCGGTGGCGTCGCTGGTGATCTACCTCTCCATCCGCCAGATCGAGGTGGCCCAATATACCAACCAGCTTAAAAGCGAAATCGCCTATGTGCGCTCCAAGCTCAATGAGGGGGTGCCGCTGGAGACGGCGGCGCGTCAGATGAGCGAGATTATGGCCAGGCCTTTGCGGGTGACGCTCATTGCCAAAGACGGTACGCCGATTTTCGATAACGAGGCCGACCCCCGTACCATGGAAAACCACGCTGACCGTCCCGAGGTGAGGCAGGCCCTGCGCGAGGGGTTTGGGATGGCGGTGCGCTATTCGCATACGGTCAAAAACGACCGCATCTACGCCGCCAAAGTGATTGACTACCGCGGAAAACCGGCGGTTTTGCGCCTTTCGGTCTCGTTGGATACGGTCATGAGCGACTTTACAACCCTTTGGTTGCGCATGGCGCTGGTGTTTGCCGTGGCGTTGGTCGCGGGGTTTGCCATCAGTTGGCTGGTGCGGCGGCGCATCGATGATGAGTTAAAAAAGATTACCGATTACCTCCACCTGCTGGCCGACCGCCAGTACGGGGTGAGGTTCGCCCCCGGTTTCAGCGCGGAGTTTAGAACGATTGGAAAATTGCTCATCAAATTGACCAAACGGCTGGAAAAGACCGAAAGAAAACGGCGCAAGCACGCCGCCAAACTGCGCTTGATAGGCAAACAAAGAAGCGATATTATCTCGGCCATGAGCCATGAGTTCAAAAACCCTCTCGCCGCCATTTTGGGCTATACCGAAACCCTGCTGGACGATCCCAATCTCCCCCTCTCCATTCGTCAGCGCTTTTTGGAGCGCATTGACCAAAGCGGCCGGAGGATGAGCGACATGATAGATCGTCTCAGTTTCGTCACCCGCCTTGAGAGCAGTGAGATCACGCCCCAAAAGAGCCGGTTTGACCTAAAAGAGGTGGTGTCGGAGGCGGTTGAGACCCTGCGAAGCAAATACCCCGGCCGAAAAATTGTATGCCGTCTTGAGAGTGTGCCGGTCTACGCCGATAGAACCATGATGACCATGGCAACACTCAACCTGCTGGACAACGCCCTCAAATACTCCGAAAGCGCCGTGGAGGTTGCGCTGAGCGCGGGCCGTTTTTGCGTATCCGACAAAGGGCGGGGGATTCCCGAAGAGGAGATTGAGGCGATTACCCGCAAATTCTACCGCGTGGAGAAGAACAGTTGGGACAACTCCATGGGGCTTGGGTTGGCGATTGTCAGCTACATTCTCAAACTGCACGGCACGTCATTGCATATCGCCTCCGAGCTTGGCAAGGGCACCATCATTTGCTTCGATCTTACTTCTATTTTTCAATCAGAATAACTGAATATGGCCTCCAAGACGATTGAATAAAAAAAGATAATACTCAAATATTTTTTGTTTTATTACTTTTTTTTCTTGAAAAACCCCTCTTTTCAGTTTTCGTTAAAAGAACTCCCCATAGACTGAAAGTGTAGCCAAACAGGCATTTTACGGGCTTTTGCGCAACTTATGAGAATGATAAGAGAGGCAAAACCCGACCAGTCAAGGAGGAGTTTATGAAGCTCGGCTTTTTGGTAGACCTCTCCCTTTGCATGGGGTGTAAAGGGTGCGAGGTTTCGTGTAAAGTGGAAAACGAGGTGCCTGTGGGTATGTGGCGTCTGCGGGTGAAGTATGTGGATGTGGGCACATTTCCCGAAACGAAGCGCACTTTTACGCCGCTACGCTGTAACCACTGCGAAAACGCCCCCTGTGAGCGCATCTGCCCCGTGTCGGCCCTGCATTACCTTGAAAACGGTATTGTCAACGTGGACAGGGAGCGGTGTATCGGGTGCGCGGGGTGTGTGATGGCCTGCCCCTACGGCGCCATCTATATTGATCCCGAGACCAACACCGCCGACAAGTGTACCTACTGCGCCCACCGTGTCGCCGGCGGCATGATGCCCGCCTGCGTGGTGGCCTGCCCGGTCGGCGCCAACGTCTTTGGCGACCTGGATGACCCGACCAGTCATATCAGTGAGTACATCATGCAGAATCAGGGCAATGTCAAGGTACGCAAGCCCGAAAAGAACACCCATCCCAAACACTTCTACGTCGCCGGCGGCGAAGTGAACCTGAACCCGCTGGCCAGCCGGCGCGAGGAGGGGTACAACCTCTTTAACAACATCACGCATCTCAAGCATATAGGAGGGCACTAAGATGGTCGAACACGCAACCGCAGCCACCAACGCGGTCGTCACCCTCGACGTGGCGCTTCCGGGCATTGTCTGGGGCTGGATGATTACTTTGAATATGTGGGCCAAAAGCATCGGTACCGGGGTGGTGCTGGTAGGGGTCTATCTGCTTAAAAAGTATGGTGACAGGGTGAGCACGATTAAAACCGTCATGCCTGTGGTTTCATTCATATTTTTAAATATCTTTTTGCTCTTTACCCTGCTGGACCTGCACCAGCCCCTGCGGATGTGGCACATTTTTGTCTACCCGCACTTTACCTCCGCCATTACGGTAGGGGCGTGGCTGGCCACACTCTTTACCGGCATCATCTTCCTGATGGCGGCCGGGCGCATCATGCAAAAGCTTAGCGACGAGCAGTACAACAAGCTGATGTGGGCCGCCTTTGTCCTGGCGATTCCCGTCACGCTCTATACCGCCACCATCATGGGCGAGGCGACAGCGAGAGAGCTGTGGCAAACGCCCACCGAGCTGTTACAGATGGCACTGGCGGCTTTTATAGGCGGGAGCGCGACCTATCTGATTCTGGGTATGGGTGACGAGAAGGTCAGGCGTGACCTGGCTATTGTTTTGATGGTGAGCGCGGCGCTGAGCTTCATTGTCTATATGGGTGAATACTACTTTGGCGCCATGAAGGCCGAAGAGGTGGCTGAGACCATCGCCTTTGTCAAAGAGGGGGGTGCGTATCACACCATGTTCTGGGTCGGTCAGAGCATGGGGTACATCCTGCCTGTTGTCCTGGTGATTTTGGGCCTGAAAAACAGCTCAAACAGCCTGTTGGCGCTGGCCGGCGTACTGGCGCTGGCGGGACTTTGGATCGCCAAGCACGTCTGGCTTGTGATTCCGCAACTGTTGAACCTTAGCTAAGAGTAGGAGTGGAGAAAATGATTAACGAAAGCAGACGAACATTTTTAAAAGGCGCCGCTTTTAGCGTAGCGGGCGCGACGATTGCGACGGGCGTTTTCGAGACGGTGGCCGAAGCCTCCAAAGAGGAGACGGGGCGTTTTACCAATACCCCCGATTCGCTCAGTTTCTACCCGCCCCAGGAGGAGTGGGACAGCTTTACCGAGCTTGACGGGGGCGACTGGAAGCGGGGCGGCATTGCCCGCCGGGGCATCAAGAGCGAGAAAAACCCCGACGGCATCGAGGTGCATGACTACACCATCGTGCCCTGTGTCTGCTCCAACTGCGAAGCGGGATGCGGCCTCACCGCCTGGGTGGACAAGAAAACCCTGACCGTGCGCAAATATATGGGTAACCCCCTGCATAGCGGCAGTCGGGGACGCAACTGCGCCAAGGGTTACGCCGCCGAGAGCCAGATGTACGATCCTGACCGGATTCCCTTTCCCATCAAGCGGGCCCCCGGCTCCAAACGGGGCGAGGGCAAGTGGATCCGCATTACATGGGACGAGGCGCTCAAAGAGATCGGCAAGAAGATGCACGATACCCTCAAAGCGGGTGATGAGATGAGCAAAAAGCTCATCATGTACCATGTGGGCCGCCCCAACGAAAACGGTTTTGGCCACCGTGTGCCCCATACCATGGGATTGGACGGTTACGACTCACACACCAACATCTGCTCCGCCGGCGCGCGCCAGGGTTCCATCCAGTGGGCCAACGACGACCGCAACTCCCCCGACTGGGCCAACGCCAGGCTGATTTTCCTGCAATCCTCCCACGCGGCGGACGCGGGCCACTACTTCCAGCAAAGCGCCGGTCTCATCGCCGACGCCCGCAAACGGGGCGCGAAGATGGTGGTGCTTGATCCCAGGCTCTCCAACTCCGCCGGTATCGCCGATTTGTGGTTGCCCGTATGGCCCGGTACCGAAACGGCGCTTTATCTCTACCTGGCCAACCGTGTTTTGAACGAAAAAGACAAAAACGGTGATGACCTTGTAGACCACGCATTTGTGAAAAACTGGATCAACTGGGATCGGCTCATGGCCAACCGGGAGTATCTGAAATTCATGGTAGAGAAAGGGTATATCTCCAAAATGCCCGAAGATGAGAGTTATGAAAGCTTCATCGCGCTCATGCGTGAGCTCTACGCGCCCTATACCAAAGCGTTTGTTGTCAAAGAGTGTAAGCTTGAGGGGCAGGAGTACAAGCTGGACAAACTCTTTGAGATGTTTATTGACGCGGGGCCCAAAATTGCCACCTATATCTGGCGGGCCGGCTCCATCGCGCACCGTGGCGGCTGGATGATTACGCGTTCGGCGTTTTTGCCGCTGGCTCTGCGGGGTGCCATGCGCGGGGACATTGGCGGCGTAAGCTGGCACCACTGGCACAAAATCTCCATCGGCGGCAAGGGCGACACAGCGACAGTGGCGGGCAAAAAAGCGCCCAAGGTCGACGTATGGAACGAATTGGCCTGGCCGCCGGAATATCCGCTTAGCACCTATGAGATGAGCTTCATCCTGCCCCACCTGCTGATGGACGAGGAGTGGCAAAACAGCTGGCGCGCCAGGGGGCTGAACGTGCCGACCAAACTGGCCGTCTGGATTCCCAGGATGTACAACCCGGTCTGGATCAACCCCGACGGTTTCCGCTGGATCGAGGCGCTCAAAGACGAGAGCAAGATCGAGATGAGCTTCAACCTCTCGCCTACCTGGAGCGAGACCAACTGGTATTGCGACTATGTCCTGCCCGTGGGGCTGGCCGGTGAGCGGCACGACCAGCAGTCCGAGCCGACCAAACCGGAGCAGTGGACCGCCTTCCGCCAGCCGGTACTGCGCGTGGCGCTGGAGAAGATGGGATGGAAACCCAAGGTCGAATATCGCGGTACGCTGGAGGCGCATATGAAAGCGGGCCTGGGCGAGATTTGGGAAGAGAACGAGTTTTTTGCCGAGCTTTTGTGCCTGCACGTCGATCCCGACGGGAGCCTGGGGGTGCGCCAATATTGGGAGTCTAAGAAAAATCCCGGCACGCCTGTGACGGTCAAGGAGTACTACAACGCCGGTTTCGCGCTCATGCCCAACCTTAAAAAGGCGGCCGAGTCAGCGTATCCCGAAAGTGAGTACCCCTACTATGAATTTATGCGTGATCGGGGGGCCTGGACCGAGAAAACCGACGTCTATAAACCGCAAGAAAAAGAGCTTGAGTTCGACGGCACCTACTATCACGCCCACGGCCACAAGTATCATGTGGATGAGGTGGAAAAAGACCGCTTCGGCGTGCTCTGGATTACCGACCACGAGGGGCGCAAACGCTCCATCGGCGTGGAAGTGGAGGGCAAACTCTATGAAGGGTTCCATACGCCGGACAAGAAACTCGACCTCTTTTGCGAGTGGCTTATTGATTGGAAATGGCCCGAATACGCCCTGCCCATCTATCCGCGCAATGAGCGGGAGTATGACAAGATGATTCACATTGTCAGCCAGGTGCACCACCGCTATATAAAAGGGGAGAACGAGTTTGCGCTCAATACGGTCTTCAGACTGCCCTACAATATCCATACCCGTTCGGTCAACTCCAAACACCTGATGGAGATTAGCCAAAACCACAACCCGGTCTGGATTCACACGAGCGACGCCGAGCGCCTGGGGATCAAGCGGGGGGATGCCGTGAAAGTGCGCATCGTCGATACCGTCTCAGGCCTGGAGAGCGGCTATTTCGTGGCCATGGCCGTACCGACCGAGGCGACGATGCCCGGAGTTCTTGCCAACAGCCACCACGCCGGCCGCTGGAAGCTCAAAAACGCCGTGGAGATTCCGGGCTTTGAGCATAAGCTGGGCGTCATGGGCGTGGGCGCGCCGCTGTATGAGATGACCATGGACGGCAAGGTGGGCACCCTCAAGCCCAAAGAGGGGATTGACGCCATTAAAAATCGTCCCAAAAGCTGGCAGTTCAAAGCCTTTAACAAAGACCTCGACAACATCTGGTGGGACGGGCTTAGCGGCTCATGGCAAAACGCCGTGGCGCCGGTGCATCCCGATCCTATCGCGGGTAATCACGCCTGGAACCAGAAGGTTATTTTGGAAAAGGCGGGCCCGGATGATGAGATCGGCGACATCTGGGTCAATTACGAAAACAACTTCAAAACCTTTAAAGCGTGGCGCGACAAACTCTGCCGCCCCCTCGATGCCAAAGACACCGAGCGGCGCCCCTACTGGATGCCCCGCCCGGCGGTGCCGCTGAGCAAGAAAGCCTACAGCTTTAAGGTGAAAGAACTTTAATCGAGCGTCGGGGCTTCGCCCCGCGCTCTTTTCAGTGAAAAGTGAAAAGAGAATAGTGAAAAGTTGAGGTGAGCTGTTTCGCGGACATTGTATAATTGTTTTGGTGGAAGGGAGCGAAGCGACCATCCTACATTTTTCACTTTTCGTTTTTCACTATTCACTACAAGGGTT
>Ga0256843_1001256_pt1 | contig 20356 bp, 23 predicted proteins | sample AlvinellametaG_FD_191572 | JGI IMG/M metagenome (GOLD analysis project Ga0256843, IMG submission 191572) | Pompeii worm associated microbial communities from hydrothermal vent at the East Pacific Rise, Pacific Ocean - Alvinella | ecosystem: Host-associated > Annelida > Integument > Unclassified ... | reverse complement strand
AAAATTGTAGAGTCGGTTCTCCGACTACTAATTAAAATATATATTACGTGGTGGTCGGTAAACCGACCCTACGGATAGATGGGCAAAATGAAACCAAGATATCCAACCAAAAAAATATTTGTCGGCGATGTTGCAGTAGGTGGTGATGCACCGATTTCCGTACAGTCTATGACCTATTCCGATACACATAATGTTGCGGCAACAGTAGAGCAGATCAACAGGCTGCATTTTGCCGGGGCCGATATGGTGCGTGTGGCAGTACCCGAGATGGAAGATGCATTGGCACTCAAAGCGATCAAAGAGCAGATATCGCTGCCTCTGATCGCCGATATCCATTTTAACTACCGTTTGGCGCTTGAGGCGGCAAAATGGGTGGACTGTATCCGTTTCAATCCGGGTAATATCGGAGAGAAGAGTCGTATTAAAGAGATCGTCAAAGCGTGTCAGGAGCGTAGTCTGCCTATTCGTGTGGGGGTTAATGCCGGTTCTCTGGAAAAAGAGTTTGACCAGAAATACGGTGCAACCGCTGAAGGGATGGTAGCGAGCGCGGAGTACAATATCAAATTCCTTGAAGATCTTGGGTTTACAGACATTAAAGTCTCACTCAAAGCTTCAGATGTAGACAGAACAGTAGATGCCTACCGGATGCTGCGTCCCAAAAATCCCTATCCGTTCCATCTGGGTGTGACCGAAGCCGGAACGATCTTTCATGCAACGGTAAAATCGGCGATCGGCCTTGGGACACTGCTGCTTGACGGGATTGGTGATACGATGAGGGTTTCCATTACCGGTGAGCTGGAAGAGGAGATCAAGGTAGGCAAGGCTATTTTGAAAGACTCCGGCCGTGTACAGGAGGGACTGAACATTATTTCCTGTCCGACCTGTGGGCGTATAGAGGCCGATCTTGTCTCTGCTGTGGCTGAAGTGGAAAGAAGGACGGCACACATCAAGACACCGATGGATGTTTCGGTCATGGGATGTGTGGTCAATGCCATTGGGGAAGCCAAACATGCGGATGTGGCCATTGCCTACGGCAAAGGTTCCGGACTTGTCATGGTCAAAGGTGAAGTGGTCGCCAAACTGCCTGAAGCGGAGTTGGTGAACAGATTTGTGGCTGAAGTGGAAAAATTTGCAGAAGAGCATAAATAATGGAGAATATGTATAATCTTAACATCGAACGTGCGGTACTCTCTGCAATTGTGTTCGATCCGGAAATTTATGAGGAGATCGCTGCAAAGCTCAATCCGCATGATTTCTATCTGCCGTTTCATCAGCATGTTTTTCTGGCAATGGAAGAGCTTTCACGTGAAGAAAAACCAATTGATGAAGAGTTCATCAAGAGCAAACTCCAGTCGATGGGCAAGTTTGACGAAGTGGCGATGCTTGATCTGCTTTCGGCAAACCCCATTTCCAATACGGCTGCCTATCTGAGCGAGATCAAGGCAAAATCAAGTAAAAGAGCGTTGGCAACCCTGGCAACGGAGATCAAAAAGGTGACCATTGAAGATGATCTGCCTGCCGAAGAGGTAATGAATCTTGTAGAGAAGAAACTCTATGAAATTACCCAGAACAATACCAATGAGGATTTTAGAGAATCCAAAGAGATCACATTGGCCATGATGGATGAGATCAACCGGCTTAAAGCGCTGGGAAATTCCAAGTTGATCGGTACCGATACGGGCTTTAAGAACCTGAACGATAAGACGTCAGGGTTTGGTAAGGGAGACCTTGTCATCATTGCGGCAAGACCGGCGATGGGGAAAACGGCATTGGTGCTCAATATGGCGCTTAAAGCCATTGAACGAAATGAAGGGGTGGCTTTCTTTTCTCTGGAGATGCCGGCGGAACAGTTGATGCTCAGACTGCTTTCGGCAAAAACTTCCATACCGTTGCAACAGCTCAGAATAGGTGACCTGCGTGACGAACAGTGGAGCCAGCTCTCTGCCGCAACCGATGAACTCTCCCAAAAGAAACTTTTTGTCGATGACGGCGGGTATGCGACTATTCACCATGTCCGAAGCAAACTCAGAAAGCTTAAAGCCCAGCACCCCGAGATCTCCGTGGCGATCATTGACTACCTTCAGCTGATGAGTGGTGAAGGCAAAGAAGGAAGACAGCAGGAGGTTTCCGAAATTTCAAGAGGGCTGAAACAGCTGGCAAGAGAGTTGCAGATACCCATTGTGGCACTCTCTCAGCTTAACAGGGGGCTTGAAGCCAGGGAGAACAAACGTCCTATGCTTTCCGACCTGAGGGAATCGGGAGCCATCGAGCAGGATGCTGATATTATTCTTTTTGTCTACCGTGACGATGTCTACCGTGAAGCCAAAGAGAAAGAGAAAGAGATGAAGGCAAAGGCGGAGGGGAAAGAATATACCTCTGACTTCAGGAAAAAATCTGAAGAGGAAGCGGAGATCATCATCGGGAAGCAGAGGAATGGCCCTACGGGTACGGTCGATCTTATTTTCCAGAAACAGTATACCCGTTTTGTGGATGCCTCGCACTCTCCGGCTTTTGAAGTAGTATATGAAGAGAGTGATATTCCTGCCAATACAGGGAATATCTCTGTGGATATGCCGTCAATATAATAAGCAATACATAACAGTAAATTAAGAGTATCGTGTGGAAAAGCCCAAACTGTTTGAGACGCAAAAAAGTTTTCTCTGGACAATGGCTTTGCTCTTTACTTTTTTTATTGCCCATCTGGGATGGGAGTACCGAAAATATACGGAATTCATCTCCAAACCGTTTTATTTTACCCATGCAACAGTACTCAATGCCTATGAAAAAACAAAGGGAAAACATAGATATCAAGTGTTGAAACTGAAAAGTGATGATGGTTTGATCTTCTATACGACCACACATCGGAAAACTTCCCTGAAAGACAAATATGTACGTCTACAGATCTTTCCGAACAGACAGATAGGTTTTTGGGACTATCTGGGTAGTTTTTATGTCAAAAGCCGGATCAGAGAGATTGAAGAACATTCTTCTTTGAAAGACGACCTGCTGGCAAAAGTATCATCCCAGCATCACGCTTCTTCCCTGGCATCTTTTTACAATGCGATCTTTTTTGCTACCCCTTTGGAGAAAGCACTTAGAGACAAGATAGCACTGCTGGGCGTGAGTCATCTTGTGGCACTCAGCGGATTCCATCTTGGTATATTGTGGGCGTTGGTATACGGTGGGATGCTGCTTTTCTACAGACCGTTGCAGCAACGTTATTTCCCCTATCGTTATGCCTTGGTAGATGTGGGGATTGTCACGCTTTGTATATTGGGGTTTTACCTGTGGTTTGTGGGGTCTCCTCCCTCACTGCTGCGTTCGTATGCCATGCTTCTGGTTGGATGGGCAGTGCTTCTGATGGGTATTGAACTGCTGAGTTTCTATTTTCTCTTTATTGTTGCAGGTGTGTTGCTTGTACTTTTCCCTTCTCTCTGTGTTTCTCTTGGTTTTTGGCTTTCGATCGCAGGTGTTTTTTATATTTTTTTACTTTTGCACTATACGAAGCAATACAATAAATGGGTGATCACACTGCTGTTTATTCCTCTTGGTATTTTTCTGCTGATGCTGCCTGTGGTACATGCTGTTTTTGCCGTAACAAGTCCTTTTCAACTGCTTTCACCGATTTTGTCAGTGTTGTTCATTCTTTTTTATCCGCTCTCAATGCTTTTACATCTTCTCCATCTGGGAGGGGTGTTTGATGTTGCGCTGCTTGGGCTTTTTTCGCTTCCCCCGGCAGAAGAAGAACATTTGCTGCCTCTCTGGGCGGTGGCAGGATATCTTTTGCTTTCGTTGGCAGCTATTTGCTACCGATATGCTTTTTATATCGTACTGACGGCTGCGTCAACGTACGCTCTGTATCTGTTTGTCTAAATACTTTCTACTTCATCTTTTTTATCCAGAAGATAGCAGAAACGCAAACCATGCAGGAAGATCGCCCAGGAGATATAGATCCATAAAAGAAAAAAGAGGACAGTGCTGATACTTCCGTAGACGGAAGTATAGGTTTTGTTATGCATCACGTAAAAAACAAAGCCGCTTTTGGAAAGATACCAGATGAGCGAAGCGATGAAAGAGCTGATAAGTGCGGCTCTTTTTCTAATACGGGTATTGGCCGAGAGCTGATAGGCAATGTAGAAAGCACTCCAGATGATCATGTAGGGAATGATGGAGTAGAGGTGTATCATACTGGTGATCTCCGTCTTGTCAAGGTAGCTTTGAATGAAAGAGGAGAGGTAGAATGATGCTCCCATCATTGTAGGTAGCAAAATGATGAGCAAAAGATAGGTCTTGACACTCTTCCAAACTCCCCGGCCGGGAAGTTCAAAAATGTCATTGACAATATAGTCATAGTTTTTAAAGAACATAATGGCGGCAAAAATGACATAAAATGCACCGACCATTCCCAGTTTGTCGGAGTTTTGAATAAAAGTATTGATGTGCTCCATGATCTCTTTGGACTGTGTGGGCATAAGGTTGGCAAAAATAAGCTGCTGTACCTTGTCGTACATCTCCTGAAAAAGAGGCAGGGTCGTAAAGACATAGAGCAGGATTACAAGCAGGGGAATGATGGAAAAGATGGTGTTCCAGCTGAGACTTGATGCGTAGTAACCCAGCCTGTCATCAAGCAGGTCTTTGAAAAAATCTCTGAAAAAAACATAATAGTTCCTGACAAGTTTTTTCACTTCCCCTTTTTCTATGTTGCTTACCATCTCTTGCCTCCTTTGTTAGGAATCAGGCAGACCCATTTTTCCCGGATTTAAAATATTGTTGGGGTCAAAAGCCTGTTTGATACTTTTGAAAAGAGCAATTTCGGCATCATTGAAGGCGATATTCATAAAGGGGGCCTTGCTGGTGCCTATGCCGTGTTCACCACTGAGTGTTCCACCCATGTCAACGACCATCTGGAAGATCTCTTCAATGGCATGGTGTCCCGCCTCAAGCTGTTTTGTATCTGCTCCGTCCACCATGACATTGACGTGAATGTTCCCATCCCCGGCATGGCCGAAGCAGGGAACTTTAAACCCGTACCTCTCACCGATCTCATAGATGCGTTTTAGTGCTTCAGGCAGCATACTTCTGGGTACAGAGATATCTTCATTGAGCTTTTTGCTTCCAAAAATGGTAATGGAAGGAGAAGCATTTTTTCTGGCGAACCAGAGGCTATCTCTCTCCTGTGCATTATGGGCAATAACAAATTTCTGCGCACCGTTCTCTTTGAAAGATTTCTCAAGAATTTCAAGCTGGAATGCTACCTCTTCTTCTACATTTCCGTCCACATCGCCAATCAGCAGCGCGCCGGCATCTTCGGGGAGCTCAACACCGAGTTTCTCTTTTAGTGCCTGTACGACCAGTGAATCCATAAATTCCATTGCTACAGGGTTCGCACCGGCTGCCAGTGATTTGAAGACGGCATTCATGGCATCATCTACAGAAGGGAAGATACCCATATAGGCTTTGGTGAATTTTGGTTTGGGGATCAGTTTAAGCGTGATCTCCGTCAAGACGGCAAGTGTGCCCTCCGAAGCAATGAGAATACCGGCAATATTATATCCTGCCACATCTTTGATAGTTCGCTTTCCTGCACGTATGATGTCACCATTGGGGCGTACGGCACGCAGGGCCATGACATAGTCTTTGGTAATACCGTATTTGGCGGCGCGCATTCCTCCGGCATTCTCACTGACATTTCCACCGAGGGTGGAATACTCTTCACTGGCAGGGTCAGGCGGATAGAAAAGACCGACCTCTTCGACAGCCTTTTGCAAATCTTTATTGACAACACCGGGCTGGACGACTGCAACCATATTTTCCATATCGATCTCAAGGATCTTGTTCATATGTTTTTCCATAGCCAGTGTAATACCGCCGTTTGTAGGAAGTGCTCCTCCCGTAAAGCCCGAACCGGCCCCGCGTGGTGTGATGACGATACCATGGTGGTTACAGTAGACAAGAATACGGCTGACATCTTCTTCATCCCTGGGGAAGACCACGGCATCAGGCTCGAAACGGGTACGTGTGGCATCGTAGGAGTAGGCAATAAGATGTGCTTTGTCACTGTAAACATTTTCTTTGCCGACAATCTCTTTAAGGGTTTTTATGTGTTTTTCATCCAGCACTACAGTTCTCCCATTGTCTGATAGTAATTGCCGGATCCGCTTTTTGAGAACCATCCTTTTCTGATCTCTTTAAAGTGCATGTAAAATGGGAATTGTACTTTTGTCGGAAGATTTCCCATAGTTTTTTTACCGACAATATTACCTGAGATAGGATCAAGCAGAACTACCCCTCCTTTGCGTATGATAGCAACAAGCCCTATCTGATAGGCTTTTGCAAATGCTTTAAGGTTTTCTTTTGTCGGATACGCTTCTCCTCTTTTGGAAAGATAAATGGCAAAAAGGTCAGGATGTATCCAGTTTTTACTGTAAGAGGAGGTGATTTTTGCATAGGTATCTGCATCGGGTGCGAGAAGCATAACATTGTTGTAAAGATATCCGCCAATGACTTTGTCTTTGGATGTGACAGGTGTTTTGATGGTAGGCAGTTCATCATGGTGGATAATATCTCTGCTGATGACTTTTGCATGGCCTTTGGATGTCTGGGAAATATAGGCGGTAACGGCTTCGAGATTATTGCCGTAATTGTGTATGACAATACCGCTCATACCATTGGCAGGAAAAGAAGAGCGAAGTGTGAGAGTGTCACCCTTTGCCGATGCAACGGAAGTGTGAACAGTTGAAGGGAAAAAACCTGCAAAAAGAGGCAGGGCTGTAAGCAGTAATAATGCTACCTTGGTCATAGCGATCCTTTAGTAAATATATTCGTTTGATTATACAGGCAAAAGATTAAAAGTCTGATGTGCCCTTAGTTTAATTCGGCTATAATACCCTTTCAATCAGGTAACGGGGTCAGAAGCAAATGAAGTATTTTACAGTATTTATTTTATTGTTCAGTTTTGCATTCGCCATGAAAGCGGAAATGAAAGAGTGGCCCAAAAACCTTACGTTTTCGGATTATCTTGATGCCCATCATATCTCCAAAGATATGCTTGACTCCATTTCAAAAAAAGACCAGGAGTACCTTTCCGATATTCAAAGAAGATATAAATATTATGAACTTCTCGATAACAACGGGACATTGGTACAGGCACTGATACCCATCAGCAGGGAGATGCAGATACATCTTTTCAAAGAAGAAAAGAGTGCCAGATACAAGTTTGATATTATTCCGATAGCCTATAAAACCCATGAGTATTTTGCCAAGGTGGTCATTCATTCAAATCCTTATGTGGATGCCCAAAAAGCCATTAACCGCGACAGTGTTGCCCAGAAGGCTTCCAGGGCACTCAAAGATATTGTCAATCCCAAAAAACTGCATAAGGGAGACATGGTCTCTTTTCTCTATACCCAGCGTACCAGACTGGGCATACCCTATACGATGCCTGATATTAAGGTAATGAAAGTAAAAACCAGAAAAATAGACCAGTTTATTTATGTAGATGAGGATGGGCACGGCTATAAAGAAAAAGACAAACAGGTTGCCTATACCGTTACGGGTAAAAAGAAAGTAACCTATACCCGGAGGGTAGGGGGGAGAGGAGCAACTTTTGGTATGCCGCTTCGCCATGCACGGGTCACTTCAAGTTTTTCCTACAGACGCTGGCATCCCATTTTACACCGTTACCGTCCGCATCACGGAACGGATTTTGGTGCTAGACGTGGTACCCCTCTGCTTGCAGTCAACGACGGAAGGGTTACTTTTGCCGGATGGATGGGGGGTTACGGCAGAGTGGTCAAGATCCGGCATGCCGGAGGCTATGAATCACTGTATGCCCATCAGAGCCGTATTCGTGTGAAACGGGGACAACGGGTAAAAAAAGGGCAGATCATAGGCTATGTCGGAAGTTCGGGGCGAAGTACCGGCCCGCATCTTCATTTTGGACTTAAAAAGAATGGACGCTGGGTCAATCCGATGAAATATTTGCGTAAAAGATCTGTTAAAAGGTCTGTTTTGAAAAAGTTTACCAAATATGAAAAGGTAACGGAAACCCGCTATAAAAAGGTTTCCATTAAAGGAACGGAAGAGAATAGAAAGAAGCTTGAAGCCTATCTTCTCAACGATACCCCTTCCTATATTTGGGGAGAACCTTATGAAGGGGAAGTACATGTCAACGACAGGGAGAAGTTTGAAAATGAAAAACAGGATTGAAAACTTTACACTGAAATCGCTGGATGATCCAAAATTCATTACTACGGCACGGGCGATCTATGAGCAAAACGGTATTGCCAAGAGTTGGGAGATCGTCAAAGCACATGATTCGGTAGCGATACTGATCTACCATACCCAATTGGATGCATTTATTCTTGTACAGCAGTTTCGTCCGGCTGTCTACATGAACAATAACAGCGGTTTGACCGTAGAGCTCTGTGCCGGTATTGTAGACAAATCGCTCTCGCTGGCAGAAATAGCCAAAGAAGAGATAGAAGAGGAGTGCGGCTATGCCGTACCGCTTGAAAAAATAAAGAAGATCACCTCTTTTTATACCTCGGTCGGCTTTGCCGGAAGCAGGCAGACACTCTATTATGCAGAAGTAGACGAAAGTATGAAAATTTCGGAAGGCGGAGGGATCGATGGTGAAGTGATAGAAGTTGTCACACTGCCCGTAAGTGAGCTGGAAACATTTATTTTCAATGAAAAGATCGCAAAAACACCCGGATTGATGTTCGCGTTCCTGTGGTGGAAACAAAAATATCTGTAGGGGCAGGTCTCGTACCTGCCCTTTGAATAGAAAACTCTATCTCCCTGCAGGGGAATAAAAATTATCTATCTTCTTTCGCCTGCTGGTAGGCTGCATAGTAGGTACTTCCGTCAGCAAACGTATTGACCGTCAGTTTGGAGAAGTGCTCCAGATAATCCCAAAATGCTCTAATGAGTTCAATATCGACATGCTGTGCTTTGTCTGCCAATGCTTCACGCATAGTCCCCAGCCATTCAATACGGGAACCTTCGGTAATGGAAAAATCATCATGCACACGGATCATATATTCGTTCAGGTTCATGCCTTTGGCTTCATCTTCATAGACTTTCGGTCCGCCGCAGATCTGAATGAAAAATTTGGAATTTTTAAATTTGACCTCGTCAAACTCCTCTTCGTCCTGTGGAAAATAGTGGGCAATGGCACTCTCATAGATCTTGTCGTAAAAATCATACATCAGTTCTTTCATGCCTGCTTCGCCTCCAACTGCTTCAAAAAAAGCTACGGGAGGGTTTTTGAAGTGAACCTCTTCACCTTTGTTAACCTGACTTAGCGGGAGTTCCATAATTTCTCGTTTGGTAGCCATAATGTTCCTTTATCGTATTAATCTGCTGGGATTATAGCAGAGGAATGAGGAATGAAGAGTGAGGAATGAGGAATTAGAGAGAAGAAGTCCTGTTTTTGTGAGAAAAGGTTACGGTTTTTCATCACAATAACGCTTTTGCAGACAGGCATAGTTCTCAATGCGTCTGTCTCTCAGAAAAGGCCATATTTTTCTTATTTCACTGCCTGCTTCAAGATCGATTTCTACTTCAAGCACTGTTTCCTCTGCTCCGGCACGGGCAATAAATTCGCCCTGAGGTCCCAAAACAAAACTGTTGCCCCAGAAGTTGATCCCTTCCAGTACACCCGAACTGTCTTTTTCGCTTCCGACACGGTTGACTGTGACAACCGGTACGCCATTGGCAACGGCATGCCCTCTCTGTACCGAGATCCAGGCATCAAGCATTTTTGCTTTCTCCTGTGGTGTATTCTCTTTTTCACACAGCTCATCTACACGATCTTTTGGGCATTCAAGGTAGCCGATAGCGGTGGGGTAAATGAGTATCTGTGCCCCTTTGAGTGTCATAATACGTGCCGCTTCTGGGTACCACTGGTCCCAACAGACCAGTACGCCCAGTCTGCCTACGGAAGTATCGATAGGTTCAAATCCTGTATCTCCGGGTGTAAAGTAGAATTTTTCATAAAAACCGGGATCATCAGGAATATGCATTTTTCTGTACTTGCCTGCAATAGTGCCGTCTTTTTCAAAGACAACGGCAGTGTTGTGGTAGAGACCGGGTGCCCGTTTCTCAAAGAGAGAGGTGACAAGTACCACTTCGTTCTTTTTTGCAATGTTGCTCCAGAAAGAGACATCTTCTTCAAAACTGTCTGCATAGTCAAAAAAACGTGTCTCTTCACTTTGACAGAAATATTCGCTCTGGTGAAGCTCCTGAAGTACGATGAGCTCTGCATTGTTCCGGGCTGCCGATTCGATCTTTGAGAGTGTAGCTTTTATCGTGTCGTGTCTGTTTCCGTAGAATTTTTGTTGTATCAATGTGGTTTTCATCGTATTTGCTCCTAATAGGCTACCTGCATTGTAGAGCAGTGGAGGCTTCCTCCCTCTTCGATGAGTTTAAGGCAGTTTACCGGGATCATCTCTTTTGACGGAAAGAGTTCCCTGAACACTTCTTCAGCTTTTCTGTCATTTTGAGTATCGCTGTACGTTGGGAAGACCAGGGCATCATTGGTAATGAGAAAATTGGCATAGGTTGCCGGAAGTCTCTCGCCTTTGGTATTGTATCTGGCTTCACACATAGGCAGGGGTACCAGTCTGTAGGGCTCACCGTTTGGCTGTCTGAAGTTTTTCAGCTCTTCTTCCATGAGTGAAAGGGCATGGTAGTGTTCATCTCCGGGATCATCACATTTGACATAGGCAATGGTTTGTGCATCTGTAAAACGTGCCAGTGTATCGATGTGGCTGTCGGTGTCATCTCCGGCAAGGTATCCGTGGTTCAGCCAGAGTACTCTTTTGGTTCCGAGGTACTCTTTTAAATGTTCTTCAACAGCTTCTTTTGTCAACCCTCCGTTTCTGTTCGGGTTGCAGAGACATTGGCTTGTTGTCAGAATGGTACCTCTCCCGTCACTCTCCACAGAGCCGCCTTCAAGTACGAAGTCTATATGCTCAAGCGGTGTAATGCCCATATAGCCTTTTTGGTGTAAAATACTATTGACACGGTTGTCAAGCGCTGCATCGAATTTACCGCCCCATCCGTCAAAGGTAAAGTCAAGCAGTTTGGTTTCACCGTTCTCTTCTATACTGATATAGCCGTAATCACGGATCCATGTATCGTTGGTAGGGATCTCTATAAAGGTCAGGTTTCTTGTACTGCAGAACATGGAAGAGATTTTCTCTTTGGCCTTGCAAATAATGTACACCGCCTCTTTATAGGCAATTGCCTGCGCAATACGGATAAAAGGGGAGAGTGCCGCATTGAGGTCCTCTTTTGCCCAGTCAGTCTCTTCATGCGGAAAAGACATCAGGACACAGCGTTGACGTTCCCATTCTGCAACCATATGTTTTTCAGTCAAGTTCACACCTTTGGCTTACTCTGCCGCCCTTGCTCTCTTTAATACTTTTTTTAAACTCTTTGATAAGCAGAAAAATGATGTAGGCAGTAAAGAACATACCGCCGATTACAAGTAGTGTGAACCAATCCATTTCCATCCTTTTAGACCAATTTAATTTTTAATTTTCAATTTTTAACTATAATTCACCTATGGCAACTATTTTAATCAATCAAGACAATTTCTATCACAATCTTAACCAAATTGCACTAAAGACCGGCTCAATCGAAAAAATTGCCATAGTTCTCAAAGACAATGCCTACGGGCATGGGCTTGAGATTATGGCAGCACTTTCTTCCACATTCGGTATACGTCATGCCGTGGTCAAGAATATAGAGGAGGCTGCACGTATCAGAGCCCGGTTTGAAACCATTTTGATATTGGGTGATACGGCAGTCCGGGATGAGGTATATACTTTTGCCGTAAATACCTTGTCTGATATTCAAAATGCCCAAAAAGGGGCAAAGATAGAACTCAAGGTCGATACGGGTATGCACCGTAACGGAATTGCTCTAAATGAGATCGATACAGCTTTGAAGCAGATTGAGAAGCATGGTTTGGAACTGATAGGGGTAATGACCCATTTCCGTTCTGCGGATGAGATGGGTTCCTCCTTTTTCTGGCAGCAGAAGCAGTTTGATCTTGTCAAAGAGAAAGTACGTGCTGCCGGTTTTGAAAAGGTACGTTTTCATTCACATAACTCCGCCGCTGTCCTTCGTACACGAAATTTCTGCGAAGATCTTGTCCGTGTCGGGATTGCCGCTTACGGATACAGTGAACTGCCTTATCCTTTTGATATCTATCGGCTTAAACCGGTAATGACACTTGTAGCAGAGAAAGTAGCTTCCCGCAGACTTTCCAAAGGTGAACGGGTAGGGTACGGGGGAGATTTTACCGCTCCTGTTGAGATGAAAGTCTCTACCTATTCACTCGGTTACGGTGACGGCTGGCCTAGAGGAAAGAGTGAACATCCATACATAACCGCCGAAGGTACACCTGTTTTGGGGCGTGTTTCCATGGATTTTATTGTACTTGAATCAGAAAAAGAAGTTGCACTTATTATGGACAATGCACAAAAGGCGGCAAAGCAGTTCGGAACAATTTCGTATGAGATGACGACTGCATTGTCCCCAAAGATAGAACGTATCGTTGTCTGAGACATTTTCGAATTATTTGAAGAGAAGTCTGATCGTTCCGAGTGCAAAGAGTATGACGGCAGCAGTTTTGTATGCAGGATCGAGCAGCAGTACAAAAAATGCCAGCAAAATGAGTACAAAGGCACTTTTAAATGTGGCAATGCGGTCTCCGATACGGCTCTCAAGCCACTCCAGCTGTCTTTCACTGAGGTGAACCCTCAGTTCATCTTCACTGATCTTCTGTATGCCGGTTTTGATCTGTCTGAGGGTTAACGGAAGCGACTCTACTTCATCTTTCATCGCTTCTAAGATGCCATTGTCTGCTCCCAGTGCTCTGGGAATGTTCTTTTGAAGCAGCGGCAGAATGTCTTTAACCCCGTTGAAATTGGGAATGTAAATAGTTCCCAGCCCTTCGATAATGGCACTGGCACGCATAATATAAATGGCTTCCTGCGGCAGTTTGAAGGGAAAATCCCTCATGGAAGCCATCACGCCAAAAGCAAGCTCCTGCATACTGGTGGCATCGAGTGAGTCGTCATTGAAGATTTCAAACATCTTTTGTGCCAGTTCGGTCATCTGGTCCTGCGGGGCTTCATAGGTAATGATCCCCAGACGCTTACAGCTAGAGATGTACAGTTCAAAATCCTCCTCATGAGAGGATTTGACCATTTCAATGATGGCAATACGCGCAGGGTTGCTGATGCGTTTGACCATACCGAAATCCAGAAGCACCAGTGTCCCATCCTGACGGATGAGCAGGTTTCCCGGATGCGGGTCGGCATGAAAATATCCGTTAATGAGCATCTGTTCGGTATAGAAAGAGATCAGCTGGTTCATTGCTGTTGAAAAATCGATCTGGTTCTTTTTAAGTCCCTCTTTGTCATCAAAGCGGATCCCTTCCTCAAAACGCATTACAATGGCATCGTCACTGCAATACTGTTCGTAAGCCAGAGGAAAAATGACACCACTGTTTTCATAAACCCTTGAGAATGTTTTCAGGTTGGAAAGCTCATTGGTAAAGCTGATCTCTTTGAGGATCATATCTGAGAATTCGGCAATGAGAGAGTCGATGGAGTTCTTGGTGTAGTGAGAAAAGAGAGGAGAGAAGATCTTGTTGAAAAAGGTCAAAATTCTGATATCAGCTTTGACCTGACTGGCAATATTCCAGCGGCGAAGCTTGACTGCCACATGCTCCCCGCTTTTGAGCCATGCTTCATGTACTTCGCCTATGGAAGCACTGGCAATGGGTGTTTCGTTAAATGTTGCAAAGGGATTTCTGTTTCCAAAGGCACGGTCATAGACCTGCCTGAAATGTTTTTTTGGCATGGGCGGGATCTCATCGTGCAGAGAACGCAGTTCTGTCAGGTAGTCATCATCGAAAAAATCAGCCCGGGTCGCCAATACCTGTGCAAGTTTGATGAAACTGGCCCCAAGTGTGTTGATGTTCTCCCGCAGTGCAGAAGGGGAAAGTGGTCTTAAAAAAAGAAAACGATCCTTCTTTTTGATCAGCAGATAGACCGTCAGCAAAAATATAAAAACTTTTTTGACCCGTTTGGGCGAATAATTCGAAAGGTTCAACGGTTTACTTTTTCTTCTCTTTGTGCAATGCTTCTATATCTTCTTTGGTTGCCAGGTTCATTTCGTCCAGGACTTCTTTTACTGCTTCTTTGAGTTTGGCTTTGAAGGCTTTCTCTTCCTCTTCACCTTTTGTTTTGGCCTTGTCTATGAGTTTTTGTGCCTCTTCTTTGTTCAGTTTTCCTTTTTCAACCAGTTCATTGAGTTCTTTTTCCACTTTTTCTTTGGCCAAAAGTGCACCGCCTAGTCCGATATACATTAAATCTTTTAACATGATATACCTCCTGGTAATATTTCTCTAATCATAGCATTTCTACGTTAACAAAATTTTGGAAAAGCCATGACAATATAAAAACAGAAAGTATAAAACAGTGTCATATAAACAAAATAATTGATCTTTAAGATAAAAAAATTTGATACTTAAGCTGTTTTTTTTAGGCTGATTGTTATAATGAAAATCTATTTTTATCTTAAGGAGGATTTATGAAAAGAGTATTGTCCGTAGTGGCATTGAGTGCATGTTTGACATTGGGTATGAGTGCAAGTGCATCAGAAACAGCGGTATCGTCGTCTGCACAGCAGACAAAACAGCAAAGTGGAAATGTGATCAATCTTGCCGGAAAACAGCGTATGCTGACACAAAAAATGAGTAAAGAAGCACTTTTTGTAGCCAAAGGTATCGATGCCGATGCCAATAAGGCAAACCTGGCTAAAACAGTTGCCCTTTTTGATAAAACACTTAAAGGACTCATGAATGGAGATGAGAGTCTTGGATTGCCAAAAACAACCAATCCTGAAATTGTAGCACAGCTGACAGTTGTAACAGAATTGTGGACTCCGTTTAAATCCAGTGTGGAAAAAGGTGACCTTCAGGCGATCAGCAAGCAGAATATCCCTTTGCTTAAAAATATGAACAAAGCCGTACAGATGTATGCCAAAGCAAGCGGTTCAAAACTTGATCCTGCCATGGCACAGACCATCAACCTTGCAGGAAGACAGAGAATGCTGACACAGAAGATGACAAAAGAGCTTCTTCTTGCCGCAAACGGTATTGATGCCGATGCCAACAAAGCCAATGCCAAAAAGACATTTGAACTGTTTAAGAAAACATTGGCAGACCTTACGGCAAAAGCACCCAACGCAGAGATCAAAACACAACTGGGTGTTGTCAAAACACTGATGGATGAGTATCAGCCTATTATAGAGAGTGGAGATACTTCCGAAGCTGCTCTCAAAAAAGCGGAAGCTTTGAATATGAAACTGCTTAAAGAGTCAAACAAAGCTGTAAAGATGTATGAGGCTTCCATTAAATAATTGTTTCTTCCAGACCTGCCGTAGGGGCAGGTCTTTTCTCCTATAAATCTAAAATTGTACTATACTAACTTTTTCAATAAAAGCATTCTATGATCTAAAGTATATATACAAAAATAAGCAGAAAAATTTAAATTGGATTGTGCTAAATGGTGTATTGAGGTGAGGGGAATTTTACTTCTCCTCCACACCGTGCTTTGAGTGACGTATGTACCACTTCAAATATTTCACACTTTATCTGCAAGCTAGATAAAGAGTTATTGTATCTTTGAGCTGCTTAATTTTGACAATCAGCTCATATTATGATACGATTATTTAAACTAATCAGCTCACATAGATCAAGGATAGAGATGCAAGATGAAAAAATATGGATATGGCAAGATGATCACTATCCTCATTTTAAATATGATAAAACCAAATTGAGTAAAAGCCTGTTGACTGTAAGCCAAAACAGTGGCAGGCTAGATGGCATACTCACCATGCTTGGCGTTCAAAAAAGCAATGCTCTCAAAGTGGAATCTTCTATCAATGAAATCGTCACCTCCTCTCAAATAGAAGGAGAAGTTTTAGACCGTCAGAGTGTTCGTTCATCGATTCTAAAAAAGATAGCTGGTAGCGTTACCCAAAAAGATACCTCTACGAAACATACAGATGGGCTTGTGGCTATGTTTATGGATAGTAGTACGAATAACTCACCACTTACTATAGAGCGTCTTAATGGGTGGCACAATACGCTTTTTCCTGATGGATATAGTGGATTGTATAAAATAAATGTGGCTAAATTTAGAGAAGAGGAGATGTCTGTTGTCTCCTATAAGGGTGGCAGAGAGCAGACGCACTATATCGCACCACCTCCAGATATTTTAGATAAAGAGATGGATGCTTTTTTGGCGTTTGTAAACACAAGTACAGAAGAGCCTTACACCAAAGCCGCCATAGCCCACTTTTGGTTTGTGACGATACACCCTTATGATGATGGAAACGGCAGGATCGCAAGAGCGATCACAAACTATGTACTTTCAAAAGAGCTTGGATTAAATGATGGTTACTACTCCATATCTACAGCCATAGTAGAGGATAAAAAGAGTTACTATGATCTTTTGGAGCACAGTCAAAAGCTCATGTATAACAAAAATTTAGAGATAACAGAGTGGATAGCCTGGCATACCGATATGATAAACAAAGCCATAGAAATATCACTACAACAGGTTCAAATAGCCATACAAAAAGCCAATTTTTGGGATAGAGCAAGAGAATATTCGCTAAACACTCGCCAAATAAAAGTGCTCAATAAGTTATTGGATGCAGGAGAAGATGGTTTCGAGGGTGGTCTAAATACCAAAAAATATATCTCCATAGCCAAAACTTCTACAGCCACAGCCAAGAGAGACATTGCTGATCTAGTCTCAAAAAATCTCATAGAACAGGTAGAAGGAACGGCTGGTAGAAATGTGAGGTATGTTGTTAAGTTAATAGATCAAGCGTAGTTTTGCCAGATGGAACTGGGTTCAATTCCATTTAGTGGGATTGAATCCTGTCAATTCTATGATGATGTTTAATTAAAGCCTCTACTTCTACTTTAGAGATATTTTGTAAGACAAAGCTACTTAAATTTGTATCTCCATCTAGGGTAGTTTCTATTGCCTTTAAATTATCTATGAGGTAGATCTTGGCATCAAGGTACTCCATAGAATCTGTAGCTATCTTCTGAATGATTTTCAATAATATTTTTTGTTCTTTATCAGATGAGAGTTGATTAATTTTATAGAGTGCTGTTGAAAAAGCTAGATCTTCCATTTCAGTCTGTATGGCTTTGAGTGCATTATCCTTCTTTTTAATATGCTCAAGTCTTTCTATTTTTCCAGTAGTATTAAATTCATGGATCATCTCTTGGTCAAAATATTTTTCCATGAGTTTTATTATCCCTCGACCTTCTCGTTTCCATTTAAAGAATGTAGCACGACTCCAACCGAAGAGTGAAATTAGTTCATCAAGCATTATACCCCTTGTTTAGTGAAGATAATGAAATTATACCATAGCATATCAAATAATGTTATTTTTACTGTAAAAGTATTATTATTATACGGTTAAATATTCTTATTTAGATTCTATATATTCCCTATATTCCTAACTTTTAGGAAGAATTAGGAACTCTTAAGAAGAGTTAAGAATTATTATAAGACCTAATATGATACTTGACAATTTAATTTTAATATGGCTACAATTACGATACAAAATGATGAATAAGGATGTATCATGAACTATGAAGATGTATTAAACTCTCTCCAAAAACAATTCCCAGGTGTTGCAGCACTAACCAAGCAACAAATCGTTTCAGCTCTTTCCAGATCTATAGCGAGTATCGATAGAGATATTAAAGCTAAACGGGGTGTAGGCAAATACGCTCGTAAAGAGGGGCGAAGAGTCTATTTTTTATTGACGGATCTTGCTTTGTATCTCTCACGAGATCTTAAAGAGGCTAGTTAATGTCACAGCTTATAAAAGATTATACTTTAGGATTTACCCAAGTACCAAATCATATTATCGATAAAGATAATAGACTTTCATGGAAGGCAAAAGGAATATATTTGTACTTGGTAAGCAGACCCGATGGATGGGATTACTATATCCGAGATATTATAAACAGATCAAAAGATGGAAGAGATGCTGTTCAAGGTGGCATCAAGGAACTTGAAAAATATGGTTATCTCCAAAGAGTAAAAGTGCAAAATGAAAAAGGGCTATTTGGGAAATATAACTATTTACTGAAAGCCAAACCAAGAGAGGTAATTCCGACAGACGGTTGATCCGATAGACGGATTATCCGACAAACGGAAAACCCGACAGTCGGATAATCAGCCCCTAATAATACTAAAGTCAAACAAGACTAAAGACAATAATACTAAAGATAATATTTATACACCAAAAGAAAAAAACAACAACAGGAGAAATTTAATTTATATGGGAAGACCAAAAAGTAAAGATCCAAGAACAAAACTTATTTCTGTGAGAGTAACAGAAACAGAGTTCGCAATCATAGAAAAAAAGGCTTCATGTTCAGCTTTTACAATGTCATCTTACCTAAGAGCATTAGGAATGAATTATCCCATACGAAGCAAGGTTGATTTTATGGCAGTAGATAATTTGATACGATCCAAAGCAAACCTTGCACAAATCGGAAGATTATTTAAAATGTGGCTTTCTAGGGATGAAAGTACTTTAGGATCTAAAAGTCGTCATGACATAGAGTTCATTCTTGATGATCTGGAGAAGAAAGAAAATGAAATCCTTGAAATATCTAGAATTATTCTCAATGGTTGTACTGAAAAGAAGAATTACAGTTTTTAAACAGAGAGAGGAAAATACAGTAATGCAATTTGACAAAGGTTATCTATTATGATAACATATCCTATGAATTGGACAATAGAGTTTTTTGATGAGAGTGTAGAGGCAGAGACTTTTTCCCTGCCTCCAAAGATCTTGGCAAAGATGTTACATATCTTTGAGCTTATAGAGATGGCAGGGGCTCAGCTTGGAGAGCCGTACACAAAACCACTCAACGATGGTTTGTTTGAAGTACGAGCTAAAGCAAAAGAGGGTATAGGTAGAAGTATCTATTGCTACCAAAAAGGGCAGAAGATCATCATCTTGCACTCTTTTGTCAAGAAAGATCAAAAGACACCCAAAAGAGATCTTGAAATCGCTCTAAAGCGAAAAAAGGAGATAGACCATGAAAACAAATAGACCAACATTTAAAAGTTTTAAAAACAAAGCTCTACAAAATGCAGAGGTAAAAGCCGAGTATGAGGTATTGGCACCACTTTTTAACATTAAAAAGCAGCTTGTGGCAGCTAGACTTGCCAAAGGTGTTACCCAAGAGCAAATTGCACTTAAAATCGGCACATCAAAGTCCAATATCTCCAGACTGGAGAGCCTTAACAATAGTTATATGCCAAATCTTGGTACGCTGATGAAGTATGCGGAGGCTTTGGGGCTTAGATTGGATATTGGATTGAGATAGTAATTATCTATGGATACTTCAGTTGCCAGACGTTTAGATGGTGAGCTTGTTCGAGCTGCACAAGGGATTGATAAAAGTTTACCTTTTCATTGTCCTGGATGCAAACAAGAAGTTTATGCTGCAACTGAAGGAAAAATTCAAAGACCGCACTTTAGGCATAAATCACTTGATGGTTCAAAAGGATGTAGTGAGCCTGAGAGTTATATCCATTGGATTACTAAAGAATTATTTGCAGACAATTATGAAAAAATTACATCATTTTATATATCCCTCGATACACTTAAGACATGCATTCATGCAAAATATAGTTCATGCCAAAAAACAGAACAGGTAAAAATAGATCTAAAAAAGATTTATCCTTATATACGAGTTGAAGAGAAAGAGGGGAGCTTTAGACCAGATTGTTTGCTCTTTAATGATAAGGGAGAGAAGTTATTTTTTGAAGTTTGTTATTCAAGTCGGGTAAGTGAAGATAAAATTAAAAGTGGGATTCCTATCATTGAATTGCATACGATCAATGAAAAAACAATTGATAATGTTATACGAGATGGAGAGCTAAAACTCAGTAAAGAAATACAGTCCTATTATGGGAGACCTATACAGAAATCACCCCAGACAAAAATTTATAATGAGAAGAAACTATTATCATATGTTGATAGATCCTTTGATTGTTTAGAAAAGTGTATTGTAGATTTAGAACAAAAAAAGTATCAAAGAAAACAATATCATTCTTCATCAAGACAGGAAATTAAACCAAAGTCAATACCTCCTAAGCAGCCTACACTAGAACCAATACTCAAAACAATACCTTTTAAAGATCCAGATGCCATTTCTTATTTATTACGTTATAAACATGGATATTATGCAAAGGAAGTAGCAATCCCCTCTGTA
>Ga0256843_1001255_pt1 | contig 20359 bp, 19 predicted proteins | sample AlvinellametaG_FD_191572 | JGI IMG/M metagenome (GOLD analysis project Ga0256843, IMG submission 191572) | Pompeii worm associated microbial communities from hydrothermal vent at the East Pacific Rise, Pacific Ocean - Alvinella | ecosystem: Host-associated > Annelida > Integument > Unclassified ... | reverse complement strand
ATCTAAACTAAACGATTTTATCAAAAGAAGACAAGAGATTGCAAAAACTTATAATGATACTTTTGATAATAATCCTATTATAAAACCATTATATCCTTATACAGATAATTCATATTATCATTTATTTATAGTATTAATAGATTTTGATAAAATAGATATAACAAAAGAACAATTAATAGCAAAACTTAGAGAAAAAAATATTGGGGTACAAGTACACTACAAACCAATAAATAAACAAGCCTATTATAAATTTTTAGGTTATGGTGAAGAATATACACCAAATATGGATAAATATAATGAACAATGTTTATCCTTACCTATATATCCACTTTTAAGTGAAGATGAACAAGATTATGTAATAAAAACACTAAAAGGGCTAACAGATGTCTAAAGCAATATGTATAATTCCAGCACGAGGCGGGAGCAAAAGAATACCAAAAAAAAATATCAAAGATTTTCACGGAAAACCATTAATATCATACAGTATTCAAACTGCAAAAAAAAGTAACCTCTTTTCAAAAATAGTCGTTAGTACAGATGATCAACAAATTGCGGCTATAGCAAAGCAATACGGAGCTTTTGTAATTAATAGACCAAAAGAACTTAGTGATGATTTTACCGGAAGCGGCGAAGCTGTAAATCATGCTGTAAAATATCTAAAAGACAATGGTGAAAATTTTAAATATCTGTGTACAATATATGCAACTGCACCACTACTTCAAGAAAAATATTTGATTCAAGGTTATGAAAAATTAAAAAACTCAAATGCAAAGATGGCATTTAGTGTCACATCTATGCCTTTTCCGATTCAAAGAACATTTAAAATCACAAAAGAGCAAAGATGCCAGATGTTTTGGCCAGAGAATTTTTCCGTAAGAAGTCAGGATCTTGAAGTTGCTTATCAAGATGCTGGACAGTTTTATTGGGAGGATATTACAAAAGATTTTACAGATTTACCTTTTGGAAAGGATTCTATCCCAATAATATTACCAAGATATCTGGTGCAGGATATTGACACCTTTGAGGATTGGGAAACAGCCGAACTTGTCTATAAAGCTATAAATTTAATCTAATATAAAGAAAGAAAAAGTATAATATCCAATAAAGGTACTAAGATATGAATACTAAATATAAACTCTTAAATATAATGTTGGATGATATGCAAAAACAAGATATTTTGTATAAACCAACCTCTTTTTGGCAATATGGTTCAAAGCTGATAATTGATGAACTTGAAAAATATGATATAAAAGATTTTAGAAAATTAAGTGCTACTAGAAGCTTTTTTGTTCCTGGTTACAGTGCAGTTGAATATCTTGATAATCCCAATAAATATGATCCAACAATTAAAGATTTTGACAATATTATAAATGACAAAAGATTTGTAGCAAGATTACAAAGACTGTTTACTGGATATTCAAGTGCTTTTTGTGATTTTAGAGTATTAAAATCTACAAATATAAACAAGAAACCATACCTTGACAAAATTTCTGAAAGCAATATCGGAAATCCTGTAGAGCAACACACTTTTGAAAATAGAAAATTTTCAAGATCATTTCTAAACTATGCCCTTGGACTTAGCTTTTTAAAACAAACAGTTGATACAAGTGAAATAAAAACTGTAATGGAAATAGGTGGAGGATTTGGAACACTAGGAGAGATATTACTAAATGATAATCGAAACGATATATTTTATATAAATGCTGATATTCCACCTATATCATTTGTATCATCATATTATTTGGAAAAACTTTTTGGAAAAAAAAATATTGCCTGTTATGATACTACAAAAGATTTAAAGAGTATTGATATAGATAAATTTAAACAAACTCATAAGGCATTAAATCTGTGTTCATGGCAGATTGAAAAGCTTCAAGGGAAGATTGATATGTTTGTAAATTTTATCTCTTTTCAGGAGATGGAGCCTAATGTAGTTCAAAACTATTGTAATCATATCCAAAGATTAAATCCAAAGTATATCCTTTTAAGAAATATGCTTGAGGGGAAAAGAAAAAAAGATGAAAATTTTGAATCTGGTGTTGATGAACCAATTTTAGGTGATCATTATGATCATTTTTTACCAAACTACAAACTAATAACTACAGATATTACTATGTTTGGATTTGCAACAGAGGATAATTTTCACTCACAACTTAGAGTTTATGAAAGAAAATAGATGTCAAACAATATTATAATAGCAACTATCAAAGAGTGGAACATACAAAACTATTTTGAACTAAAACAAAAATTCCAGGACAAATATAATTTTTTTTTAATTACAAGCAATGAGGAACTGACAAAAGAGTATATTGACAAAACCAATCCAAAATATATCTTTTTTGCACATTGGTCCTGGATAATCCCTGCAGATATATACGAAAACTATGAATGTGTTGTTTTTCATATGACAGATCTGCCTTTTGGAAGAGGAGGTAGCCCTTTGCAAAATCTTTTACAAAGAGGTATATACAATACAAAAATCTCAGCACTTAAAGTCTGTAAAGAATTGGATGCTGGAGATATATACTACAAACACAATGTAAATATTGAACTTGGAAGTGCTGAGGAGATTTTTTCAAAATTATCAAAAATTACTTTTGATGAGGTAATACCAAAATTTTTATCTTCTACACTTACAGCAAAACCACAAACCGGAGATATTGTAACATTTAAACGAAGGCAACCTCATCAAAGTGATATATTAAGTATAAAACAACCCTCACTGACAAAAATTTACGATTTTATAAGAATGCTTGATGCTCCTGGATATCCAAAAGCATATATTAAGTTTGATAATATCAAATTTGAGTTTTGTGAAGTACATAAAAAACACAACAAATTAGTTGGAAGATTTGAGGTGACAAATAATGAGTAAAAAAATCCTTATCGTAGCTGCCCATCCTGATGATGAAGTTTTGGGTTGTTTTGCAACTGTTGCAAAACTTATAAACAAAGGTTATGAAGCATATACATTAATACTTGGTGAAGGGAAAAGAAGTAGAGAGAATACAGAAGAACCAAACAATCACAAAAAAGAGCTTGAGATTTTAAACAATGAAATTATCAAGGCCAATAAAAAAATAGGTATAAAAAAGGTTTTTATAGAAAGTTTTCCCGATAACAGATTTGACAGTGTTGACCTGCTTGATATAGTAAAAGTTGTATCAAAAATAAAAAATAAAATTAAACCTAATATTATATTTACACATTATGAAAAAGATTTAAATATTGATCATCAAATAACATACAAAGCAGTTATAACTGCAACAAGACCAATGAAAGATGAAACAGTAAAACAGATATACTCTTTTGAGATACTCTCATCTACAGAGTGGAACTACCCTTTATCATTTTCTCCTGATACTTTTTTTGAAGTAGACAAAACCATAAACAAAAAAGTTGATGCTATGAAAATGTACAGATCTGAACTTTGTAAATATCCACACCCAAGAAGTTTAAAAGCGATAAAACTAAATGCAAAATATCACGGTATGAGAGTTGGTAAAAAATATGTTGAAGCTTTTAAAAGTGTAAGAATAATAAAATAGGATTTAAAATGTTTAACAATATTATTGATATAGATGGTGTAAAAATCGGTCAAGGCTGTAAACCATATATTATTGCAGAGATGTCAGCCAATCATGGCAATGATTTAAATACAGCAAAAAAAATAATAAAAGAAGCCAAAAAGTGTGGTGCAGATGCAGTAAAAATACAAACTTATACAGCTGATACTATAACTATTGATTGTAAGTTACCGCAGTTTGAGGCAAAAGGTGCATGGCAAGGTCAATATCTGTATGATCTTTATGTAGATGCTTCTACTCCATGGGAATGGACACAGCAGCTCATTGATACTGCAAAAGAGGTAGGCATTACTTTGTTTTCAAGCCCATTTGATTTCAGTGCAGTTGAGTTTTTGGAAAAATTTGATATGCCAGCATACAAGATAGCTTCTCCGGAACTTGTTGATTTACCACTTGTAAGAAAAATAGCCCAAACCAAAAAACCTATCATTATCTCAACAGGCAATGCAACAATATCACAAATAAATGATGCTGTTGCAGTTTTAATACAGGAAAATGTAAAAGATCTTGTTATATTAAAATGCACAAGTGAATATCCTGCTGATCCAAAAGATATAAATTTAAAAACAATTCCATTTTTAAAAGATATGTTTAAATGTCCAGTTGGTCTGTCTGACCATACACTAGGTACTACTGTACCACTTGCCAGTATTGCTTTGGGAGCGAGTGTTATTGAGAAACATTTCATTTTAAATAGCAATTATGAAACAGCTGACAGTTTTTTTTCTGCAACACCCAATCAACTAAAACAGATTGTAGATGGATCAAAAATGGTTCAAGAAGCAATAGGAACAGTATCTTTTCCTATTGTACAAAACAGATCTCACCGCTCTTTGGTTGTAATAAAAGATATCAACGAAGGTGAAACTTTTCAAGAGAATATAAACTTCAGAAGTATAAGGCCAGGAGGAGGTATTGAATCAAAATATATTGACAATATCAAAGGTAGAAAAGCAGCAAAAAATATAAAAAGAGGCACACTTCTATCTTGGGATTTGGTTGGTGGATTTTAGATGTCTTTAAAAATAGCTTTTTTCACTGAAGCTGGAAGCCAAAGAGGTATGGGACATCTTGTAAGATCTTATACTATAGCTTCTTATTTTAAGAAATATTACAATGTTGATTTTTTCCTTGACAGTGATTTAAAATATGAACAATTTAAAAATATACAATATTTTAAATGGGATAGTTTAAATATTTTAACTCATTATGATATTATATTTATAGATAGTTATATTGCAACTTTAGATATATATGAGTATTTAAAAACATATTCCAAACAATTAGTTTGTATAGATGATTATGGAAGACTATCTTATCCAAAAAGTATCATTATAAATTTTGCACCACAAGCAAATCAATATTTTAAACATATTGATAACAACTATCTTTTAGGATTAAAATATCTACCTATTAGAAATGAGTTACAAAATATAAAAACAAAAAAAGACAATAGTATTTTTATAATGCTTGGAGGGAATGATATTAAAAATCTTTCACTTGATATTTTAAAAACTTTAAATAATATTAATATAAAAAAATATGTAGTTATAAATGACAAATCAAAACTTTTAAAAGCAAAAAAATATAAAAATTGTGAAATTTTATATAATCCAACACCTGCAGAACTTTATAAAAGTATGGCAAAAGCATCACTTGCTATTACAACTGCCAGTATGAGTGTATATGAATTGGCATATTTAAAAATACCGTCAATTATATTAGCTGTTAGTCAAAATCAGATAAATGGTATAAATCAACTACTTGAAGATAATTTGGCATACAGCTATATAGATATTTACAAATCAAACTGGCAGATACAACTAAAAAACTCTATAGGTAAAAAACATATATACAGATCCAATAAACTATTGGATAAAAATGGCACTTTTAGAATATTCAACTATATCACAAAGGCTTTTTATGAAAAATAAAAAAATTCTCATACTGGGTGGAAGTCATAGAGATATACCACTAATAAATGCAGCCAAGGAGTTAGGGTATTTTACAATAACACTTGGGGTAAAAGATTATTATAAAGGGCATAAATATTCAGATCAATATTTTTTAACCGATTTTAATGATTTAGAAAAAGTTAAACAGATTATAAAAGATAAACAAGTTACTTATATTATTCCTGGTTGTGGAGAGGAGTCTTACTTAAATACTGTCAAATTATCAAAAGAGTTAAATATAGGCAATTTTGATGATTATGAAATAGCCAAACTTGTACATAATAAATGGCAATTTAAAAAATTCTGCTTAAAATACAATATATCTACACCAAATGGATTTTATTATTCCAAAGAAAAAAACATATCTGATTTAAACTTTCCAATAGTAGTAAAACCTACAAATCTATCAGGTGGAAGAGGTGTAGAGATAGTAAATAACAAAAAAGAGTTAAATCTGTCATTAAATCATGCTCTTAAGGTTTCCAATGATATTTTTCTTGAAGAGTTTATAGATGGTAAACTTATTGCATACAGTGTTTTTATCAAAGATCAAAAGATCGTATATGCTTTTAGTGGTGCAGATGATACATATCTAAATCCATATCTTGTTACAACAGCATATCCAATAAAACTGGATGAAACAGTAGAAAATAAATTAAAAAATGATATTGAGATAATAACTAAAAAATTAAATTTTGTAGATGGGATGTTTCATCTGCAAGTGATTATAAAAAACAATACCCCATATATTATAGATGTAACAAGACGGATACCAGGAGATTTTTATCCATATTTGATAGAACAAAGTGATGAAGTACAATATAGCAAAGCAGTAGTTAAAGCTTATATTGGAGATACTATAACTGATGAATTTAAAAATAAAGCAAATAATTTCATCATAAGACATGTAGTTATGCCTAAACAAAACGGAATATATCAAAGTCTGGTTATAAATGATAAAATTAAAGATGATATAATATTTAGATTTAATCTAATAAATAATGAGTATAAGATTGAAAATCATCTTAATACAAAAATTTGTATAATGCTTATAAAATTAAATAATAAAAATTTTATATTTTTTGATAATCTACCTAGATTAATATATCCACTTATACTATAGTATAAGTTTTATTATATATAACTATTAATTGTATTTATCCATACCTCCTAATACTTGTTGTATATAAGAATATGATTCTTTAAATACATATTTAATAGATGTTTTTGGGATTAAACTTACAATAAAAATATTAAAAACTATTTTAATATTAGTTGTATAATATAAAAATTTAAAATATTTAAAAAATTTAATAATATCCAATCCTCCAGCATATCTGTATAAAATTAAACTTTTAAAAGAATAAAAACCTGTAGTCATTTTAGAATGATTTTTAATACACATTTTTTTAGATTTATCAGAATAATAATGAGGTAAAGACATTACACCATTATACCAATCATGAGTAAATATTTCTAATGCTCTATCATGCCAAGAGCTTGTTCCTTTTATTCCATTTTTAGTACTCCAAATTGTATCCTCTGAAATATATTGTATTTGAAATTCTTTATTACTAATATAATCTAATAAAGCTAAAGCTTGGGTAAAATTTGTATCATAGTATTTTTTAAAAGGCAATCGTTCAATCATATTTTCACTGTATATAGTAGTTGCAGCCATGCCAATATACCAACCTAGTTCTTTTAAAAATATTTCACTATTTGTATATAATTTATCAGTATTTGAAAACATTAATCTTTTTCTATAATGTAATATTATTGCATCATAATTTATATTATTATTTAAAAATGAATATATTTTATTTATTGAAGTATCATCATAAAGAATATAATGATCACCCAAAAGAAGTCGATATTTTGTATCACTTAATTTTAAAACAATTTCCATATTTCTATCTGATTCTCTATATTTATCTGCTTTATAATAGAATACATAAGGATAAGATTTTTTTAAAGTTGTTATATATTCTTCCATTTTATTATCTATTGGATTATTATTATATATATATACTTTAATTTTAAACTTTTTTATTTTAGGTATAAGATCTAATAGTGTATCTATTAAACTTTCTAATCTATTATTTGTAGGTATGCAAATAGAAAATAATTTATTCTCAGTTTTACTCATTTATAAAACTTCTAATTTTCTTAATCATATAATCAATAGCATCATCACCCATACCAGGATATAATCCTATCCAAAAACTATCATTCATAATTTTATCTGTATTTGGCAACTCTCCTATCACTCTATAATCAGTATTTTCAATCATCTCATCAAAAAGTGGATGTCTTAAAATATTTCCTGCAAATAAATTCCTTGTCTGAATATTATTTGACTCTAAAAATTGTGATATATCATTTCTACTAAATTTAGTCTCATCCTTTAATGTTATCATAAATCCAAACCAACTAGGATCAGATAAAGGTTGAGTTTGAACTAAGATTAAATCTTCTAAATCTTTCAGTCCATCATAAAGTTTTTTAAAGTTCTCTTTTCGTTTTTCTACAAAAGTTGGAAATTTTTCAAGTTGCGCGACACCTACAGCTGCTTGCATATCTGATACCTTTAAATTGAATCCAAAATGACTATACACATACTTGTGATCATAACCTTTTGGTAAACTTCCGAATTCTTTCGAAAATCTACTATTACAAGTATTATCTACTCCACTTTCACACCAACAATCTCTTCCCCAATCTCTCATACTTAGCATAATCTTTTGTAGTAGCATATTGTCTGTATAGGTAGCACCACCTTCACCCATCGTCATATGATGTGGTGGATAAAAACTAGATGTACCTATATCTCCCCAAGTTCCGGTAGGTCTTCCATCATACATACTACCAAGTGCATCACAATTATCTTCTATAAGCCAAAGATTGTGTTTATCACAAAATTCTTTTACTGCTTTTATATTAAAAGGATTACCTAAAGTATGTGCTATCATAATAGCTTTTGTTTTAGGACTTAATGCTTTTTCTAATTGAGTTACATCAATATTAAAATTAGTTAATTCCATATCTACAAATACAGGTACTGCTCCATACTGTACTATTGGTGTGATAGTCGTAGGAAAGCCAGCAGCAACCGTTATAACTTCATCACCTCTTTTTACTTGTCGATCTTTTAGTAATGGTGAAGTTAAAGCATAAAAAGCCAATAGATTTGCACTACTACCACTATTTACTAAAAAAGTCCATCTAACATTTAAAAATTTAGATAATTGTTTTTCAAATTTCTTAGAATAATCACCATATGTTAGCCAAAAGTCAAGTGAACTATCTACAAGATATTGCATCTCAGTTTCATCAAATACACGACCTGCATAATTTACTCTACTTTCACCATCTATAAACTCTTTTTCTTGTTGAGGCTTATGAACCAATTCATAATACTCTTTTGTTTTTTCTAAAATTTCTTGTTTTAATTGTTCTGCATTTGTCATTATCAATCCTATTACTTATCAACTTTTATTAATTTATTATCTTCCAATTTATATATATTAAATTTCTTTTTAAAACTTTTAATTGTTTTAATAACTTCATCAGGATAAAGTCCTGGAACCATTACTATTATAGTATCTATATCTGATTTTTCAACATCTTCTGGAGATATTATTGGTATATGAGTTACGGGACTATACTTACCTTGTTTAAAATCTGCAGAATCTATAATCTTACTAATATATTTTATTTTAGATATTGACAGTAAGGCTAGTGTTCTATGTCCTGCACCCCATACAGCAACTTTATTTCCTATTTTATACTCATTTGTGGTAAAATTAACTAATGATATCATTAAATCTTCTACTGCTTCTTTACCACATATAGGTAAAACCTTTCGTTTTTTAACTGTTAATGCAATATCATTTTCATTATTTATAATCTCACTTTTAATAACCTCAAAACCATTTATTTCAAATGCTCGTCGCATAGTTTCTTCTGTGAAATAAACTAAATGATCTGCTACAAATTCATAAAGTGTATTTGTTTTTAAAAGATAACTAACATTTGGTGCTGTTATATACCCTACTGCATCATCTGTTGTTATTTTAAGTAGTGATTGTATAAACACCTTAATATCTGGCTGATGCTCTATATAATTTAATGATATAAATACATCGTATTTCATTGTATCTTCGGGAGAGAGATTAGTTAAATATCCTTGTATTATATCTCGTCCTTGATCTTTACCAAACTTAACAAATTCATTATTATATTCTAAACCAATAGTATTAAGACCAGATTGATTTAATATATCTATCATAGGACCTTTACCACATCCTATTTCAATAGCACTTTTACCTTTTAAGTTAAAGCTTTCAACAAAAGATGAAAATTCTTTTAATCTTGAAATCTTTGCATCTTTAGAAAAACTAGCAGCTGTTATAACTTCTTTATAATAAGATACAGGCTCAGCACATAATTGTAATAAATTACAATTTGGACACTGATATATCTCAATATCTATACCTTTATCATCTTTAAATTCATCCTCTTGTGGATAATATTGTGCTGCTTTTGGAAATGGATTCATAATTAATGATGGTTCTACATTAATATCATTTTTACATAATCTACAGTATTTCATATGATTCATTTTATACCTTTCATTATTAACTTAAATCTTTACACTCTTTAGATTTTGCAATTTTTTCCCAATTTTTTCTATTAAAGCCCATATTGTATTCAGGTAAACCTAATCTAATACATTTACTACATATATTAACATCTTTTTTATTTTTATTTATATCTTTCAAAGAAGTATTTAGATAATTTTGTGCTACTATTGTATCTGGATTACGATTATAAACAGTACAACAAACAGGTACACTTAAATCCCAATTAACATTTACTTGGTTTTCTCTAAATGGACAATTGATATTATCTTTATTATCAGGTTTAGAAGCTTTCATACCTTCATCAATTTCAACTAATAATTTGCTATTTAGAAGCTTTACTTCATCTGTAGTGTATCCATCACAGTGTTGAATAACTCTTTCTAGAGGCATTACTAACGAATATACAGTAGAAAGAGAAAAATCTAACTCATTACATAATTCTTTCATCTTTTTTAAATTGTTTCCGCAATTATTATTGTATAAGTGATAATTTACATCTACTAATGTCGATACTTTTAATTTATCTATTAAATATCTTATTCTATATAAATTAGATTTCACAAGTCTTATATCACCACCAGTATGTGTATCATTATAAGCTTCTGGATAAAAACCAGAAATTGATATTTTTAAATAATCTGGTGCACTTTTAATAACTTTTTCTATTTGTTCTGTTGATTTAATAGAAAAATTACTAGAAATTGCAACTGCTATACCTCTGTCATGTAAATAATCAATCATTCTAGCTAAATCATTATGAAGCAATGGTTCACCCCAACTATATAAACTTATATGAGAAACAATATCACTTTCATTGGTAGCTTTTTCAATTACTTTTTCAAAATTGTCAAATGACATAAAACCTAAGGGACTCTCCATTCCACTTGAACCATGTGCACATGATGGACATTTTAAATTACATGTTCCTACAACATCAACAGTATAAAAGTCTGTACTATATTCAGAATATATAATATATTCTTGATCTAACAATCCTAACGATTCTAGATTTTTAATAATATCTATCTCTTTTAATGATACAGCGATAACTATTAGTAATGATGGATTATTATTTTTTATATTAATCAACTCTTTTGGATTATATATAGTTGTACCATTGATATTTTTATTTTCTAATGCTTTATCAGAGTCAACAAATGCTATCTCTTTTGGTTGATTATTTAGTTTTAAAAAACGACTAAAACCTATTCCTGTCATTCTTGCTCCCCAAATAACAATTGGTCTATCACTTATTTTATTTAATAAATTTTCTTTTTTTGACATAAATTAGTTTACCTCATTTAAAGTTTTACAATATTCTTTTAAATCAACATCGTTTTTATACCAATTATATAATTCACTTATAGAATCAGTAAAATTAGTAAATTCAAATTTACCAAATTCATCCATAAATCTCTTATTACTTGCTGAATATTCTTCCTTCATACCTTCCTCTTTTGCAATAACTTTAGTTTTTTTATCTCCATGAATAGTATGAATTATATTTGCTAATTCTAGTAATTCTATAGGTTTTGCTGTACAAATATTATAGTTTTTAAATTTTGGTTTATTATTAATAAATATTTCTAATATTCTCATAAAATCATTTACATATAAAAAATCAAATTTCATATTTTTAAATAATGTTATATCGTGACCACATAAGGCTTTTACTATATTATTTGATATAAATCTTCTTGTATAATCTTCATATTTTCCAAAAATACCTAACACTCTTAAATTTACTATATTTTTACTTGAGTACTCTATATCTTTTGAAACTACAAACTTTGATAATCCATATATATCACTTGGTATATTCTTTTCAAAATAATCCTCTGTCATCATTGGATAATAATTTTTCATATCATATTCTGCACCTGAACCAATAGTAATAAGTTTTTCATAATATTTAGAACATCTTTCTACATTATAATACATTTGCAAATTATCTTCTAATGAATGTATATTCACAGCACTATGTATAACTACATCATATTTATTTAATTTGAAATATTCTTCACTACTTTTTGTATCTAGAAGATTTAATTCAAATTTACTGGGAGCAAAACATTCATAATTAATATTATCTGTAAAGTATTCAACCATATTCTTTCCAATAAAACCATTTCCACCTAATATTAAAAGTTTAATTTTATTCATTTTTTATCTTTCTATTTATCTTTAAGCCATAAATTATGACCTATTTTTTCATCTTCACTTACATTTAAAGCTTGATATACTTTATCTTTAAAAGGATCTAAATCTTCATCTACACATACCATTGGTGCTGAACAGTTATTACAAAAGTTGATACCATCTCGATCGCCTCGTGTCATTGCTATTCTTAACTCTCGTAATTTTTTTCCTTCCCATATCTCTTTTGCTGTTTCTTTGTAGCTATCACCAATAACAACTTTTTTTGCCCAGTCAAGAGTACAAGGACTTGTCGTCCCATCCCAATTAAATTGTAAATACATAAATGTAAATGGACATATATCTTTATATTGTTTTATTTGTTGTCCATACATTCCAGTTTCTTCAACTTCATTTTGTTTATTTTGTTGAGTTTCTGACCATTGTGGGACAATCTTTTCTATATATATTTCATCGCAAATATCACCAAAAGTTTTGTAAAAATATTCTTTTTCATCTTCTGTCATATGATATACTTCATTATTTGTATTATCTAAAGGACTAGTTTGATCAGCTATTTTAATATATATTTTACAATTTTTTCTTACACCATATAAATGTGTAATATTTTTAATCATATTATCAAAATCTATTTTTACACCAGCTACTTTAAAATATCTCTCATTTGTCAAACCTTCCAATGATATATTAATTCTATCAAGTCCAGCATCCACCATAGCAATATTTAATTCTGGATTTAATGTAGAACCATTTGTAAAAATTTCTACTATATCAGCAACATTACTATCTTTTACATATTTAATCATTTGAGGTAATTCAACATGTAAAGTTGGTTCTCCATGATTACCAATCTTAACTTTACTTAACGTCTTATCAAACTCTTTTAAGTCATTAACTATTTTCTTAAATAATTTCATTGGCATTTTGCCAGTAACTAATCCAACATCTTTTTTTGCTTTTACATCTGCATGAAAACAAAAACTACATCTAAAATTACATACACTACAAATGTCAATATGAGCAGAAAATGGTGTACTAAGTGGTATTTGATCTTCTAATGCAACTTTTTTTGCAGAATAAATTCTAGGTTGTATTACTGCTGTTATTCCTTTATTATTTTCCATTTCTTTTCCTTATACTTTTAATCTTTTTTCCAACATTTCAATTCTTTTTTCATCTTCACTTTTCACACGATGATAATATCGTCGTTTACTTTTAAGCCACATAAGTTCAAACTCAACTCCTACCAAGATTCCTTGTTTCATATTACAAACTGCATCTTTATCAAAAACTATCTTTCTTGTTTCATATTTATCCAGTAAATTATTAGATACAAGTGTCTTTATAAAATCTAAAGACTTTGAAGATATAGCACCACCTAATCCACATTTCAATCCTTTTTCTTTTGACTTTTGGAATATTTCAGTACAATACTTTAGCATTGTATCGCTATCTGCAAAATTTCTATCTTTTTCCATGGATGATGTAAAATCAACTCTACCAATAGTAATTCCTGACAACGTATCAATATTATTTAATGATAATATATCATCTATATTATTATACGCTGTAATAGTTTCTATATTTACTGCAAATTCAATATCTTGTTTATTATCATCTGCTACAAAAGTATTTATGGAGTTTACAAACTTACTTACAGCAAATTTTGATTCTGCCATTGGTGCTATAATACCACTTACTCCAAGCGTAATAGCATTATACATATCTGTAATAGCTTCTACTCCACCTATTTTCATAATAATAGGTAATCCAACTTTTTCTGTAACATCTTTAAGACGCATTAATTCTTCTTGTCTACTACCTTCATTTTCATATTCAGCTTTTATTTCTATCACTCCATAGTCATTTTTAAGTCTTTTTAATATTTCAATCATTTCATATTCTAATATATTCATTTAATTTTCTCCTAAAACTATTTTTATAACATCTTTAAAATTATTTTTATTATTTCCAACTAAAATACTTTTACAACCATAATTATTTGCCATTGCTATATCACTTTCTATACTATCACCTACAACATAGATATATTTCTTATCTAGTTTAAAATCATTTACAATTATATTCAATAAATATGTATTTGGTTTTCCAACTATATAATCTACATTTTTACCACTAGAACCTACAATAGAAGATACAATAGAATTTGTAGCAGGTTTTAATATCCCATTTTCTATGGGAAAATTAGCATCAACATTACTTGCTATAATTTTTGCTCCATTTGATACTGCTATTAATGCTTTTGCAATAGTAGTATAGTTGAAATTTATATCTAAACCAATTACAACAGCTTGACATCTGTTTTCATTAACAATATTAATATTAAATGATTTTAATTCTTTTTTAAATCCTTCAGTACCAATTAAAAACACATTATTAATCTGTTTTTCTGATAAATATTTTGCTGTAGCATAAGATGATGTATATATTTCATTAATAGTAGTTTTTATACCTAAATTAACCAATTTAAAACAAACTTCTTCTCTAGTTTTAGTAGAATTATTTGTAAAAAATATTATTTTATAATTATTCTTTTTTAGTTTATTTATAGTTTCTAGCACATTATCTATTAGTATATCTCCTAAATATATCGTACCATCAAGGTCAAATATAACTGATTTATTCATCTAATATTCCAATAATCATATTTTCCTTAAACTCTTCTCTATGTAAAAAAGGAAACATATCTTCTAATGGTTTTGATACCATTGTTCCATCTGCTTTAATTTCTGAGGATAACTTAGGAAACATCTTTTCTTCTGAAGATAACATAACTTCACAAATCAAAGGACCATTATAATTCAAAATATTTTCTAAATTATTTATCATATCTTCATAATTGCTTAATTTAAATGTTTTAAAACCATATGCTTTTGATATTTTAATAGTGTCAGGAAAACTTATTCCACTATCTTTATCAGCTCCTACTTTATTCCCTTTAAAAAAACCATTTTGTGTATTTCGTATAGATATATAGCCACCATTATTTAAAATAAATATTTTAATTGGTAAGTTATTATGGATAATAGTTTGTAATTCCTGTATATTCATCTGAAAACTACCTTCACCTGTTACACATATTACATCTTTTTGATCATTTGCTATACAAGAACCTATGGCAGCAGGTAAATCATATCCCATTGCAGCACAACCAGAATTTACTATAACTTGTTGATTTTTATATAGTTTTAAACTTTGGTATGATGATACGCAAGCTGTACCATTTCCAAATATATACTTTATATTACCATTAGCTAAATTTGATAGTTTATCAAAAAAGTTATATGAATCTATAATATTTATATTCTCTTCTCTATAAGGATCAAGAGTTGGATATTTACTTTTATATATTAGACATTTGTCAAACCATTTAATATATTTCTTACTATATGAAGTATCAATTTTTTTACATAAAGTTGTTATAAATTCTTTAGCATCAGAATTAATTTTTAAATCAATATCTAATGTATGTTTTTCTAATTCATTGGAATCTATATCTACTACTATCTTTTTAGCTTCTCTTCCAAAATATTCCCAATTATAGCTTACTGCTCGTATATTTAATCGTGCACCAATAGCAATAATTAAATCACTATTTTGAACTGTAAAATTAGCCATTCTGTTTCCTACAGTTCCATACCTACCAAAAAAATATTTACTATCATTTTTAATAATATCATATCTTGCAAATGTACCTACTACTGGTATTTTTAATATATTTATCAAATCTAAAAAATCTTTATTTGCTCCAGAAAGTGTAATACCATTCCCGGCAATAATAACTGGTCGCTTAGAAGTTTTTAATAACTTAATTACTTCATTAATTCTATTATTATAATTTATTTTTTTTGGTATTTCAAATTCTGTTAAATCATCTTCATTAATCATTGCACCTTGAATATCAAGAGGTATATCCAACCATACAGGTCCAGGTCTTCCAGATTTTGATTCATACACGGCTTTTTGAAGATGATATTTTATACTATTTTTATCTGTAATCATAACAGCATATTTTGTAATAGATTTTACTATACTAATTATATCTACCTCTTGGTCACCTAATTGTCTAAGATTAAGATTTGGTTGAGATGCTATAGTTGTCTCAAATTTTACTTGCCCAGATATTGTTAACGTAGGTATTGAATCAACCCATGCACTATATACACCAGTAATTGCATTTGTACCGCCTGGTCCAGTTGTAACATAAGCAAGTCCTATTTTATTTGTAACTCTTGCATACCCTTCAGCAGCATATGTACAAGCTTGTTCATGATGATTACAAATATACTCTAAATCTTTATTTTTGCCCAAAGAATCTATAAGATGCATATTTCCACCACCAGAAACCATAAAAATTGTATTTGCTGTATTTTTGTGTTCTGCTAAAAACTTAGCTACATAATCACTTACTTTTATCTCATTGCCCATTGTACACCTTTATCTTTTGCATCTTGTATGTATTTAATTAAATTCTCACTAGTAGTGATATTATTATTTTCATAAAACTCTTTATACCATTTAACAGTCATCTCAAAAGTAGTATAACTATCCCACACATTATTCCAATTTAATAATATATGCACTTTTGAACAATCAAGTTTAAGTAAATTTGCTTCATGTAATGCATTTGGATCAATATTTATTTCATAATCTATCTTATCCCAATGTTTTTTAACATTTTTTACTACTTGCTCAACAGTTATACTTCCCTCATCACCAGGTCCAAAGTTCCAAGCATCAGAAAATTCAACCTTTTCTTCTAAAAGTTTTTGACCTACAAGTAAATACCCACTTAGTGGCTCAAAGACATGTTGCCATGGTCTAATAGCCTTTGGATTTCTTATTCTTACTTTATTATTTTGTGATACCGAAACCATAATGTCAGTTATTAGCCTATCTTTTGCCCAATCACCACCACCTATAACATTACCAGCTCTGCAAGAAGCTATCAATGTATTATGTGTCTTTTTATAATCTTTTATATTATAATATGAATTTCTAAAAGAATTAACTAATATATCAGCACAGCCTTTTGAAGAACTATAGGGGTCATATCCACCCAAAGGATCATTTTCTCTATATCCCCACACCCATTCTTTATTTTCATAAGCTTTATCACTTGTGATATTTACTATTGATGTAATACTATTATTTCTACAAGCTTCTAAAACTTTTAATGTTCCCAGTACATTTGTTTCATAAGTATCAATTGGATTTTCATATGAAAGCCTTACAAGTGGTTGAGCCGCAAGATGAAAAACTATATCTGGTTTATATTCGTTCATTACACTATTTAATTTATTTAAATCTCGTATATCTCCAATAATAGATACTATATTTAAATCTAAAAGTCCTATATGATTTGGAGTAGTTGGTGCTTCAAGTGAATATCCTACTACATTCGCACCCATCTCTTTCAACCATAATACAAGCCAAGAACCTTTAAATCCTGTATGTCCTGTAACTAATACTGTTTTATTTTTATATATACCAGAAAAAATATTTTGCATTACCAAGTTTTCCAAGGTGCTTTATTTTCTTTCCATAATTTATTTAATTTTTGGTTATCCCTTAATGTATCCATAGGTTGCCAAAATCCACTGTGTTTAAAAGCTACCATTTGACCATCTAATGCTATATTTTGTAATGGACTTTGCTCAAAAATACAATTTTCATCTTCATCTATATATTTAAAAATTTCTGGTTCACATACAAAAAATCCACCATTGATCCAGCCGGATTCATTTTTTGGTTTTTCCATAAATTTTTTAATATTCATATCATAATCAATATCAAGATTACCAAATCTAGCTTCAGGTTGAATAGCTGTAATTGTTAGATATTTATTGTGTGATTTATGAAAATTAACACTTTTTTGTATATCAATATCACTAACTCCATCTCCGTATGTTAACAAGAATGTATTATTACCTATATACTTTTGTGCTCTTTTAATTCTTGCTCCTGTCATTGAATCTAATCCCGTATCAACCAAAGTTACTTTCCAAGGTTCACTATGATTGTTATGTACTTCCATACTATTTGTACGTAAATCAATTGTAACATCACTTTGATGTAAAAAATAATTAGCAAAATATTCCTTTATATAATACCCCTTATATCCTAATAATATTACAAAATCGTTAAACCCATATTTTGAATATATTTTCATAATATGCCATAATATTGGTTTACCACCAACTTCAACCATAGGTTTAGGTTTTAAATCTGTCTCTTCACTTATTCTCGTTCCATAACCACCTGCTAACACTACAACTTTCATTTTGGTTCCTAAACTTTTTATTTAACTTATAATATCTATATAATTATTATGTTACAATAAAACTATGGAAAAAATAGCAATATATGGAGCAGGTATTTTTGGACAACTATTTAATAATTGTTTAGATAAAGTGGATTTTTTTGTTGATGATTATTATAAAGAAGATTATATTAAAAATATTCAAGTAGTTAAATTAGAAGATATTTCAAAAGATACTAAGATTTATATATCTCCTTTACAATACTCTTCAAAAATAGAACAAAATCTTAAAAATAAAGGCTTTAATAATATTATAAACTTTACAAACAGTATTAAAACAATACCAAATATTTTAGAGGAAATAGCAAAAACAAATTATTTATGGCTAACACCAACTTCAAAAAATATTAATAAAAAAGCTATAGCTAAAGTAACTAGTTTATTAGTAGATAAAAAAAGTAAAGATATTTTAAAAAATATTGTAAATCTAAGACAAACGAATGATACAAAGTATTATATCAATCCATCAGATACAGAATACTTTCCAAGTGATATACCTATTTTGTCAAACGTACAGCAAGTAAATTTTGTAGATTGTGGTGCATATACTGGTGATACTATCGAAGAACTTTTAAAACAAAATATTAATATAGGTTATACTATATCTTTTGAACCAGATAATAAAAATTTAATTGCTCTTAATACAACACTTAGTAGTTTAAATTTAAATAGTAGTATTGTATATCCAGCAGGTGTATATTCAAAAAATACTATTTTGAATTTTACAAATAATGGTATAGACTCTAGTGCAGCTATTAGTGAAGATTCATCTATTAAAATACCTGTAGTATCACTTGATACAATATTATTAAATAGTAATCCAAATTTTATTAAAATGGATATAGAAGGAGCAGAAAAAGAAGCAATAATAGGTGCAAAAAATATTATACAAAAATATAAACCAAATTTAGCAATTTGTATTTATCATAAAGAGGAAGATTTATGGGAACTACCATTACTTATAAATAAAATAGAACCATCTTATGATATGTATGTAAGAGTACATGAAGATTTATGTTTAAGTACAGTTTTATATTGTATATCAAAGGATAGATATGTATAAATTAGCATTTATAGGTGGAAGTATTGATTCAATAGCTGGATCACCACATTTTATAGCTTCTCAAATAGATAGAAGATTTGAAGTCATATCTGCTGTATTTAGTAGAGATAAACAAATCAATAAACAAACAGCAAATCAGTGGGCTATAGATAAATATTATAATAATTACCTTGATATGATAGAAAATGAAAAAAATAATATAGATGCTGTTGTAATTCTTACCCCCACACCAAATCATTGTGAGATTATAGTAGAGCTTTTAAAACAAAACATCCCTATAATCTGTGAAAAACCATTAGTAGGATCTATAGAAGAATTAAAAACTATTGAGCAATATTATGATAAAAATAAACATTTTTTAGTTGTTACAAACAACTATAGTGGATACCCAATGTTAAGGGAACTTCAATATAAAATATCCAATGATGAATTGGGAGATATTTTACAAATACGACTTCAGATGCCTCAAGAGAGTTTTTTAAGACCACCAAAAAGTGTAAAATATCCTCAAAAATGGAGACTAAAAGATGATTTTATTCCTATGATTAGTTTAGATTTAGGATCACATTTGCACCATTTAGCTTTCTTTTTACTTCAAAAAGAACCAA
>Ga0256843_1001253_pt1 | contig 20379 bp, 15 predicted proteins | sample AlvinellametaG_FD_191572 | JGI IMG/M metagenome (GOLD analysis project Ga0256843, IMG submission 191572) | Pompeii worm associated microbial communities from hydrothermal vent at the East Pacific Rise, Pacific Ocean - Alvinella | ecosystem: Host-associated > Annelida > Integument > Unclassified ... | reverse complement strand
GACAGCCTCTTTAATATTTTTAAGCTTCCAGCTTGCCACCCAAAAGTTTGATAAATTCACGCATAAAAGCCGGATGTCCGGGCCAAGCCGGCGAGCTGACCAAATTGCCATCTACAAAAGCTTCATTGACACCAATGTTTTGATATTCGGCACCTGCCAGTGTTATTTCGGGTCCAACAGCCGGATAAGCCGTTAGTTTTCGACCTTTTAGCACACCTGCGGCGCTGAGAATTTGTGCCCCGTGGCAAATGGCGGCAACCGGTTTGTTGTGTTCAAAGAAATGTCGCACCATCTCCAATACTTTCGGATTGAGACGCAAGTATTCCGGTGCACGTCCGCCGGCAATTACCAATCCGGCATAGTCGTCCAAATTAACTTGGTTAAAGTCGTAATTGATGGTAAAGTTATGGCCGACTTTTTCGCTGTAAGTTTGGTCGCCTTCAAAATCATGTATGGCGGTTTTGACTGTATCGCCGGGTTTTTTGTCGGGGCATACGGCGTGGACTTCGTAGCCGACCATTTGTAACATTTGAAAAGGCACCATGGTTTCGTAATCTTCGGCAAAGTCGCCGGTAAATAACAATATTTTTTTCATAAGACTTTTGTTTTTGAAAATAACGCAATAAAGTTACGAAAAATTTACCGGAATATCAAGTTTTTCTAAAATATGAAATAATTTTATACGATATATGATTTGATTATCAGAAAAAATCTCGGTTTTATGTTTTGCACACTAAAAATTTATTATAAACTCAAATATCGGAAAAAGTTCTTATGTGATATATTCCCTAAGAGGTTCTTGCGTAAAATTTACTTATTTAGGAGCGTAAAAGCATCTGCTGTTCGAAGTGCCCGAAGGCACGAGGGCACAAGTTCAGATGGTTTAGCGGAGAAATAAGGTAAATTTAGCAAGGTTCTCTTACGGTGTCTTTTTTTGTTACTTTTTTGGACAAGCAAAAAAGTAAAAAATAAACGGTGGTTTTGATAGAAATGAGCCAACAGTCAAATAGAATTCTTTCAAAAAAAGATTGGATATAAACACTATTTATTATTTTATACGATACATGATTTGATTATCAGAAAAAAAAATCTCACTCCCCAATTTTTAAGGAGTGAGAAATTATTATAAGTTTAGTTTTTCTAATGTAAGCAGATTATTTTTTTATGATTTGCGAGCTGTATATTTTATTGCCGGATTTGATTTTTACTATATAAACACCCGGTTTTAAATTGTTTATATTCAAGTTGAACGCTTGCGAGAGTTTGGTTTTTAATACCGTTCTGCCTTGCATGTCAAACAATTGTATATCGGCTTCTTGTATTTTTTCGGGCAATTTTATTTGAATGTATCCTGTGGTGGGATTGGGAAATACTTGAACTTGATTTTGCTCTTCGAGAGTTATGTCATTGATGCTCACGGGTGAATAATATAAATATGTATAGCTCTGCGATTCCCATTCTCCGTTTATTTCATCCCAGTCATATTGGTCATCAACGCTTTCTAAAAGATGGTTAAAATATTCTTTAAATTCGAGCATAAAATTAGGCAGTAATAAATCGTTGTATGAATAAGTATTGTCATAATTGAAGTTTGAAAACCATACCGGATTCCAGTGTGAATTGTTCCAGTCATAATAATTTTCGGTGCTTATATTGTCATAACTGTCAAAATCTGTATCTGTTCTTTCGTCGGGGTACCATTCGTTATTATTAGTATCCCAATTCCATGACACCTCTCTTGTTAGTTGATTGTTTGTGTTATAAGTATTTTCAATTTTTTCAAAGTTTTGCCAAAGTGTATCCGAACTTTGCCATAAATAAGTAACTTTTTCCATTAAATTTTGATTGCTGTCATAAGTGTTTTCTTTTTTTATATGATATACCCAAGTGCCGTTAATATCGTCGTAGGTTATTGATTCGGTCAATAGGTTATTGTTGTCATATTGAAATGTAACCCGTAAAACGTTATTCCAACTGTTGGAGTTTGTGTCAAAAGTTTTTTTTATGGTTTCAATGGTATTTCCAGCCGAATCATAAGTAAATTGTTTTCGTCTTCTGGGTTTCCAAATCCGGTTACTGCTATCCCAGATATAATAGGTATAAAACTCAAGTTGTTGGTTGGAGTTATAGACATATTCAATTTTGTGACTTTCTACCCATTGATTGTTTTCCCATGACCATTTGAGCAAAACGCTAAGAAGGTTGTCATTGTTGTAAGTGTAAGCGGTTTTATCAACATTTTCCAATTGTTGTGATGAATTGTATTCTTTTTCTATCATTAACGTATTATTACCGTTTTGATCGTATTCAAAACTAAAATAACCGTAAGGCACTGCTGTGCTGTCCGCTTCTATATCGCCGAATATCAGACTGTCTAATTTTTGTCTAACGATATTTTGATGCGTTCGTAAGTTGATATGCCGGGCTATAGTTTCGGGGTTGAGGTTTTTGGCTTTTGAAAAGTCTAATTTTTGAGCATAGGTAAAATTACCTATAATTAAAAGACTAAGTAGGGTAATGACTCGTTTCATAATATAAGTTTTTTTTGTGAATTGACTATATAAAGATAATTAATTTGCTACCGAATTCATTGACTTTTCTCATTTTCTTTATTTATTATATGTCTTTTTGTTCCGTCTTAAATTAATGTCGAATTTTATTTTATTTAAGAAAAAAATGATAAAATTTTGGTTTTTATTTGAATTTAGTCGCTAAAAAAATACATGTATAACAAAAAAAGAGAGGCTCGTCAAAATGACCAACCTCTCCTTTTCATGTTTGTTTGTGTTTATTGCTTGTGTAAAGCGTCTTTATTTATTTTTGAAAACAATTTTTCCGTCTTGATAATCAACTACAATAGTTGAATTGGCATTGATTTTTCCGGCAAGAATATCTTTGGACAAATTGTTTAAAATATCTCTTTGGATAACCCGTTTAATCGGTCGTGCACCAAATTCGGGGTCAAAACCTTTGTCGGCTAAATGTTCAATAACCTTTTCGGTAAATTCAATACTGATATTCTGTTCTTTTAACATTTTTGCCACATTGTTCAATTGGATACGAACAATGTCTTTGACTTCGTCTTTGGACAGCGGTTTAAACATCAATATTTCATCAATACGGTTTAAGAATTCGGGACGCACCCTTTTTTTGAGTTCTGCCAAAACTTCTTCTTTGGCTTTTTCGGCTGCTTTTTCTCTTTCTTCGGGTGTTTTGGCATTTTCAAAAGCTTCTTGAATTTTATCCGCTCCCATATTGGAAGTCATGATGATAATGGTGTTTTTAAAATCCGCTGTTCTGCCTTTGTTATCGGTCAAACGACCTTCGTCGAGCATTTGCAACAAGATATTGAACGTGTCGGGGTGTGCTTTTTCAATTTCGTCTAACAAAATAACACTATAAGGTTTTCTTCGAACGGCTTCGGTCAATTGACCGCCTTCTTCGTAACCTACGTATCCCGGAGGCGCACCTACCAAACGACTGACGGCATGTTTCTCTTGATATTCACTCATATCGATGCGCGTCATGGCTTTTTCGTCGTTGAACAAGTATTTGGCCAAGGCTTTTGCCAACTCGGTTTTACCGACACCGGTAGTTCCTAAAAACAGGAACGAACCTATGGGTTTGTTCGGATCTTTTAATCCGGCACGGCTACGGCGAACCGCATCGGCAACGGCTTGTATGGCGTCTTCTTGTCCTACGACTTGTGTATGCAATTCGTCTTCGAGTTTTAAGAGTTTTTCTTTGTCGCTTTGCAACATTTTTTGCACCGGAATACCGGTCCATTTGGCTACAACTTCCGCTACGTCTTCGGCAGTTACTTCTTCTTTAATCAAAGACGATTTGCTTTGTTTTTCACTTAAAGCCTTTTGTGCTTGTTCGAGTTTGTTTTCAAGCTCTTTGAGCTTACCGTAACGAATTTCGGCTACTTTTCCGTAGTCGCCTTCACGTTCTGCTTGTTCGGCTTCAAATTTGGTTTGGTCTATTTCTTTTTTGATATTTTGAATATTATCGACCAAATCTTTTTCTTCTTTCCACTTGGTATAGATTTGCTTTCGTTCTTCTTTAAGTTCGGCTAATTCTTTTTCGATTTCGGTTATTTTCTTTTCGTCTTTTTCGCGTTTTATGGCAGCCAATTCAATTTCGAGTTGCATGATTTTGCGGTCGAGTTTGTCTAACTCTTCGGGTTTGGAATTGATTTCCATACGCAGTTTACTGGCTGCTTCGTCCATTAAATCAATAGCTTTGTCGGGCAAAAATCTGTCCGAAATATAGCGTTTTGACAACTCAACGGCGCTGATAATTGCGTCGTCTTTGATACGGACTTTGTGGTGTTGTTCGTATTTGTCTTTGATACCTCGCAATATGGATATAGCCGATTCTTGGTCGGGTTCATCGACCATGACTTTTTGAAAACGTCTTTCAAGTGCTTTATCTTTTTCAAAGTGTTTTTGGTATTCGTCCAAAGTAGTCGCACCAATGGTTCGGAGTTCGCCACGTGCCAAAGCGGGTTTTAAGATATTGGCGGCATCCATGGCGCCTTGACCACCACCGGCACCTACCAATGTGTGTATTTCGTCAATAAACAAGATAATGTCGCCTTCTGATTTTTTGACTTCATTAACGACCGATTTTAATCTTTCTTCAAACTCACCTTTGTATTTGGCTCCTGCCATAAGTGCGCCCATGTCTAACGAATAGATTTGTTTGTCTTTCAAATTGTCGGGCACGTCGCCTTTGGCAATACGGTGTGCCAAACCTTCGACAATGGCGGTTTTACCGGTTCCGGGTTCACCGACCAAAATAGGATTGTTTTTGGTGCGACGCGACAAGATTTGCAAAACCCTTCGGATTTCTTTGTCACGGCCAATCACCGGATCGAGTTTGCCTTCGCGTGCCAATTTGGTCAAATTGATAGCGTATTTTTCCAAAGCTTGATAGGTATCTTCTTGACTTTGCGAAGTTACACGACTGCCTTTGCGAATGTCTTGAATAGCGGCTTTCAAAGCTTTTTTGGTTACGCCCATTTCTTTGAGCATGCGAGAAGTTTCGTCGCTGCTGTCAAAAATAGCCAACAAAAGATGTTCGATACTTACGTAATCATCTTTCATTTTTTCGGCTAAATTCAGCGCATCGGTTAAAGTTTTGGAAGCGGTTCGAGACAATTGCGGCTGTCCGCCACCGTGTTGTTTGGGTAACGAATTTATATATTGATCCAATCGTTGTTTAAAGATATTGACGTCTACACCGGTTTTTTTTAAAATATGCGGTGTTACGTTTTCGTCCACCTCGAGGATGGCTTTCATTAAGTGTGCATTTTCAATCTGCGGATTGCCCAATCCCTGAGCAATTTGCAGCGCTTTTTGCACAGCTTCTTGTGATTTTATGGTAAATTTATCAAAATTCATAGTCTATTTTTTTTAATTAGGTTAATAAAATTATTTAAGTTCGCTCAGTAAGTTACAAAATTTATTCCCAATGCATAAATACGACAAAACGACTGATAAACCGGTTTTAAACTGCTTTTTTGTCTGTTTTTAATGACAAAAGGACGTGTAAATAATAAATTATTATTTAAACAACTTTATAGGATCCAAGCTCAAACGAACAGAAAGATTGTCCCAAGTATCAGGATAAGCATATTCACCCAAACGGTAGTAAAAACCAAGTCCTATAAATTTGAATAAACGCCTGAGTTCTATTCCGGATTCGTAGTAAATTTTGTCTAAAGACTTGATGCCTACATATTTGTTTTCATCATAACTCAAGCCGAAAGCTGCACGTGCTATTATGCCCAAGTCAAATTTATAACGGGAGGAGAGTTTTAAACCTGTAAAGGTATGTTGCAGATGGCCGGAAAGGACAAAATTATCAACAAATTCCAAATCTTGCATGGTTTCAAAGGCATACTTTTTTTCTAAATTAAAATGTTTGAATGGATTGTTGCCGTAAAAATCATTGGTTACCGGTTGATAAAGTTTGTTGATGCTGCTTCCTTGTGTGGCAAAGCCGGTTCTAAGTGACAAATCCGTATGATTTTTGTTGAGAAAAACCTTTTTAAAAACAACCTGTATGTCCGTTCTGAAATAATCTGTTTGATCGATACCGTTTTGTGGTATATTGCTTTCAAAAGACATAAAAAATTTGGGGTATCCGTCTTTTAAAAGCTTTCGCCCTTCGGGAGCCAGATAATATTTGGCAAATGGCGTTATTTTTAATACCCCACGGATTTGAGAAAAATCTTGTTTTTGAAATTCTATGCGGCCTTTGTGATAAGGTATGTCAAATTCGGTTTTGATACTTCCTTGCGCAAAGTTTATATCGAGGGCTATATGCGGACTAAACAAATGCGAGAGTTGTATTTGAAATGCTTTTTGCATATAAAACTTGTCGTCGGCAAAATGGTGGTTGTCCATAAAAATTGACCGCTCCGAATAATCGGTAAAAGCAGCCGTTTTTTTCAAGTCTTTTATATAACTCAGTTTGATATAAGTTTGGGTTTTATGACTGATTTTATACCGGATACTGCTTTTGTATTTAAATTCTTTATCTTTAAATGCGTAAGCTTTGTAACCGGATAATTGGAATCTGTCTGAGAAGTTTTCGTTGGTTTTCATACCCAATTGCAAGCGGAAACCTTCATGCCGGTTATAATTGATTAGATTTAATAAATCAAAATCGGCTTTTTCTTTAATTGGATAGTAACCCTCCAAAAGTCTTTTGTATTTATTTATATTGTATTCGATTTTTTCTTTTTGAGCAACGGAGTCCAAAAATTTATAGGTGTTTTGTTCTTTAACAGACCGGGAAGTATGTGTATATTTTTTCCAAAAAACTTCACTGCGTTGGTGAGCCAAAGGCTGCACTTGCAAGTCATATTTAATTTTGTCAGGGTAAAGTTTGTTCAATTGAATGTCAAATATTTTAATTTGATATTTGGCATACATATAGTCCATAGCACTTTTACGGTTCGTTCCAACTAAAGTATCGCCTTTTTGCGTTATAATGGTATCTCGTTTGGTGCTAACTATAGAAATTGAATTGTCAAAGGTGATACCGTTTTTTTTTTCAGCTTTTTTGATTAATATATAGACATTATTGGGAAACCAAAGTTGTTTTTGAGGGTAATAAATAAAACTGTAAGTAGCATTTAATTGAAAATCTTTATAGGTGTTCAAGGTCAGTTTGGCTATAGCGAGAGTTTTGAGGTCTAAAAATATCTTGCCGGAAATCAACGGTTTTTTGGTGTTTTTATAAGAAACTTTGATAACCGGTTGTCCTTGAAGTCGGGTAGTATCATCAATTTCATATTGATATTGTTTTAACGATTGCTTTGAAAATGGCCCCAAATATTGTTGAAACAAAAATTTATAGGAATCATTGTATACATTTTGACCGGAAACTTGCATGGCCAAAAATTCGTATAAAGGATTTTTTAATCCGGCGGTTCGTGTAGCAATTACTTCTGCTTTTTCTTTGCCTTTTTTAGCATTGACCTTTATAATACTTTCAAACAACCATAAGTGTTTGTTGCGGAATTCTTTTACAAATTTATAGAGGGTGGAATCAATTTTAATCTCGTTGGTTTTCAAATTTCTAAGAGTATCAAAAGTTTGTTTGATGGCCTCGGTATCGGCTCCGGTTATAAATTTAATGTATTTTGTATAGGCGTATTTTGCTAATTTTGATTGATAATTGTTTTTCTTTTTTTGTTTGATGGCTTTTTTCATCAAATCAATAGCCGGATTGGTATATTTGCCATTGATATATACAACACCAAGTTGTTCGGTCGCCGGTTTAAGTAATATGGTATAAAATTTTTTTTGAGGATCAAACTTAATTACTTTGGTTTCATATCCGATATAACTCACTTTAAATGTTTGTTGATTATCAGGTATGCTTATTTCAAATTTTCCATCAAAATCGGAGACCACCCCGTTTTTATCATCAATAGTAATATTGGCAAAAGCTAAAGGTTGTCGGGTTGACTGATCTTTAATAATGCCTTGAATCTGGGTTTGACCGAAAATGAAAGTGAAATTAAGACCGAAAAGCAATAAAAAAAAGTATCTCATTGAGTGTTATTTTACGCTTTAAAGATACTAAATTGAAAAAGATAATAGCTATATTTAATAAAATTTAACAAAATTTGACAAGAATGCTGGTTTTTTAATTAAAAAAAAATAGGTCTTTAAAATATTTGGCTTTTACTGTTAAAAATGAAAATTATAAGTCGTTTTGTTTTTAAAGTATTGATTATCAGAGATTTGTTGTTGCGTTTATAAACTTATGTATTTTTATTTTTATTAACGAATATAAAGTGAGATTTGCCTTAACATAATAAATATAAGGTTTTACAAAGGATTTTATTAAAAATTAAAAAAAAATATTATATTTGCAATGTTAAACAGTAAAATATAAAATTTCACGATTATGAACAAATCACAATTAGTTGATGCAATGGCCAAAGATGCCGGCATTTCAAAAGCAGCCGCTAAAAAAGCATTAGAATCTTTTTTAGACAGCGTTGAAGGCGCTTTAAAAAAAGGCGACAAAGTTTCTTTAATCGGATTCGGAACCTTTTCAGTACAAACTCGTAAAGCCCGTGAAGGTAGAAATCCTGCAACAGGCAAACCTATCAAAATTCCCGCTAAAAAAGTAGTTAAATTTAAAGCAGGTTCTGATTTAGCAAAATCAGTTAACTAAAAAACTCAAAACATTTGTTTTAAAGCCGTTTTTTAGTAAACGGCTTTTTTTTATGCCAAAATTTCAGATTATAATTCTGGTATTGTTTTTGAAAGCTATATGATAAATTAGAATAAAATGAAATTGACCGGAGGCAAATTATTAGTATCAACCCCTGAGTTATTGATGGATCACATCTTTAACCAATCGGTTTTGGTGTTATCCGAACATAACAATAAGGGCAGCATGGGATTCATAATCAATAAACCGCTAATATTAAGGTTGAATGATGTTTTTGAAGATATTCCGCAGAATATACAATTATGGAATGGCGGACCTGTTGAGACGGCTAATATGTTTTATATTCATAATGTGCCACATTTGATACCGGGAGCCGTAGCTTTTGACAAAGATAAAGATTTATATATAGGCGGTGACTTTAAAATTATTAAAAAATTATTGCAAGATAAGGTGATAGACAGCCGTCATATCAAATTCTTTTTGGGTTATAGCGGTTGGGCGCCCGGACAATTGCAAGAAGAAGTCAAAGAAAAAGCCTGGTTTATTACCAACAATGATATTGACTTGTTTGATGTAAATCCTAAAAACATTTGGAAAGAACAAATTGTAGCTGTGAATCCGGCTAATGTTATTTGGAAAAACGCACCGTTAAATCCGCATTTGAATTGATATAAGCATTTTGCAATCTACAATAAAGAAGCTGTCTCAAAAGAGTGGATTATCTGTCATTCCGAACATAGTGAGGTATCTCATGTTTGATAATCAACAACTTATTATTTCAATAATATTACACAATTTACGAATAATACTTTTGAGACAGCTTCCTTATTGGTTTTACAAAACAGGTTTATTTTTTATGTGACAAATAGTCAGCAACACCTTCAAAAGTCGGTTTCAAAGCTTCGTCACCTTCTTCCCAGTTGGCCGGACAAACTTCACCGTATTTTTGCAAATGGGTTAAAGCATCAATCAAGCGTAATACTTCTTTGACGCTTCTTCCCAGTCCTAAGTTGTTAACCAATTCGTGTTGCACGACACCTTCTTCATCGATTAAAAACAAACCGCGAAAAGCAACCGGATCGCCTTCAAAAGCCATTTCGCCGTTTTCGTCAATGACGTATTCACCTCCCAAAACATTGTATTTCATTGAGATGGTTTTGTCCAAGTCGGCTACCAAAGGGTATTTTACACCTTCTATACCACCTTTGTCTTTTGGAGTGTTTAACCAAGCCCAGTGCGAAAACTGTGAGTCTATACTGCATCCTACTACGACCGTATTTCTTTTTTCAAATTCGTCCATTTGCTCTTGAAAAGCAATAATTTCGGTGGGACATACAAATGTAAAATCCAAAGGATAGAAAAAGAATACCACTTTCTTACCTTTAAAGTCACTTAATGAAAAATTTTCTTGAAACTCGCCGCCGTTGACAACAGCTACCGCTTTAAATTCTGGGGCTTTTTTACCTACTAAACTCATAATATTATATTTTTAAATTTTAATTACTGTAAAAGTAGGTAACTATTCTTACAATAATTGATTTTAAACATAAAACAAATTTATCAATTGATAAGTAAAGTTTATTATAAGTAGATAGTTCTATAAATGTTTAAAATATTTAATTTGAAATTTTATATTTTCGTTTCGCTTCTTCTTGAAGTTCTTTATAAGTTTTGCTCTGTCCGATAAAATAAGGTAGATATATATTAAAGTATAATTTTTCTTTGGGGAGTTTTTTCATCCGTTTGTTGTCATAAGATTTGGGTTTGACCAGTAAAACATCAAAGGGATATTTGTTATTAAAGCGTACTTCTTGTTGCACCAGTTCTAGATCTTTTTGATTCAATATCAGGTATTCATCACTGACTATTCTAACCTTGAAAGCATTGTCAAAATTCTTACCACTACCGCTATACAAAGGAATTCTTAAAATATCACCGTAAGTTTTGTAATAATATTTAGAGGCGGTTTTCTCACCTGTTTTTTTATGTGCATAGCCCAGCAACATTCGCAAGCGCGCGTTTAACGGATAAACTTGCAAAAGTTTTTTTCCTTCCGTTATAGCGGTTCCAAAATCCATTTCGCCAATTAATTTTGCTATATTTTCTACGGCTTTATCTTCTTTAACGGGATTATATCCGTGCATAAAAGCACTGCCGTAATAAAGCAGCATCATATCATCGGCAGTCATTTTAGCCGGAGTTTTAAGCCATTTGTTTTTTAAATGGTCAAAATACTTGGGATGTTTATGAACCATAGATTTTAATGTGTCAAGGGGCAAACCGTAAACTTTAACAACCGGTTGTTTGTTTTGGGCATTGAGTTGTAAGAGCCCTATTACTACAAATATGGATAAAAGTAATTTTTTCATCGAAAGATTTTTATAATTATTAAAAGCAAAACTTGTCATATTATGCCAAAATGATATATATTTTAGTCCAATGTCCGGACACTCAAATTTACAAGTTTTATAATGTAATTTATACATATTTAAAAGTGTGCGTCTGTCCTGGTTCAAATATAAACCAATTTGGTATTAAAAAATAAAATTTTATATTTAGCATTTAGAATTCAAAGTTATGCAAAAATTATTCCTTTTAGTTATTTCAAGTTTATTAATATTTTCTTGTAAAAATAATCCTGCGGTTCCAAAATCCCGTCATCATTTAAAGTCGGATACGGCTATGGTTGTTTCAGCGCACCCTTTAGCTTCCAAGGTGGGGATTGACATTTTAAAAAAAGGAGGCAATGCCGTTGATGCCATGGTAGCTACCAATTTTGCTTTGGCAGTCGTTTATCCGCGTGCCGGTAATTTGGGAGGTGGCGGTTTTATGATTATCAGAACACCGGAAGGTGCAGCTCAGGCATTGGATTATAGAGAAATGGCACCGGCAAAAGCGCATAAAGATATGTATTTGGATGACAAAGGTCAGGTAATAGAGGGTTTAAGTCGCAATGGCGGATTGGCAGTAGGTGTGCCCGGAACGGTAGCCGGATTGTATGCCGTATGGCAAAAATACGGTAAAAAAGATTGGCCGCAACTATTGGCACCTGCCATTGAATTGGCTAAAAACGGCTTTGCAGTAACAGAAGCAGAAGCCCACCGTCTCAATAAATACAAAAAAGATTTTGTAAAATACAATCCTGATAATCAAACTTTTATAAAAGACCGTTGGCTCAAAGGCGATATTTTGAAACAACCGGAACTGGCCAATACTTTACAAATTATTGCCCGGCAAGGGCCCAAGGGATTTTATGAAGGTGCAGTAGCCAAGGCTATGGTTGATAAAGTGAATAAAAGTGGTGGTATTATGAATTTGTCCGATTTAAAATCATATACACCTAAATTTAGAAAACCTATAGTAGTGCCTTATAAAAATTATAAAGTGATTTCAATGCCACCGCCCTCGAGTGGAGGTGTAGCTTTGGGACAACTTTTGCAAATTGTAGAGGCTTATCCTATAAAACAATGGGGCTTTCATTCTTTTAAGACCTCTCATTTAATGGTAGAAGCCGAAAAAAGGGTGTATGCAGACCGTGCCAAATATTTGGGTGATGCCGATTATTATCCGGTGCCGGTAGATAGCTTGTTAAATCCCGAATACTTGAAAATGCGGATGGCTGATTTTTCATTTGAAAAAGCCACACCGGTAAGTAACATTTTTGCAGGCAAATTTGAACTACATAAAGAGAGTTTTGAGACCACACATATTTCTATAGTTGATAAAGACCGTATGGCAGTATCGTGTACGACAACTTTAAATTCCAATTACGGCTCAAAAGTTATAGTAGATGGTTACGGTTTCTTTTTAAACAATGAGATGGACGATTTTAGTGCCAAACCGGGAGTGCCCAATCAATTCGGGTTGATTGGGGCGGAAGCCAACGCTATTGCACCACGCAAAAGAATGTTAAGTTCTATGACACCTACTATTGTAGAAAAAAACGGCAATCTTTTTATGGTCTTGGGAACGCCGGGAGGCTCAACTATCATTACATCGGTGTTTCAGACTATTCTCAATGTGGTTGATTTTGATATGAATATGTATGAAGCCGTGCAAGCCAAACGTTTTCATAATCAATTTCTGCCCGATTATATTATGTATGAAAAACAGTGCTTTTCACGGTCTGTTATGGACAGTTTAAAACAAGCGGGACATCATTTTAAACAGGTCAAATCCTTAGGTATTGTCAAGGCCATATTAATCAAAAACAATACCTTGGAAGGTGCCGGTGACGAGCGTAATAAAGATGATGATGTAAAAGGTTATTAACGGATAGATTTAAGCAATAATTTTAAAAATGTTCAGTTGGTATGAGGTTTCAAATAATATTTTTATGGTTACTGATAAGTCTGATAAATATTAATCGGAGTAAGGCAAATACCTATTATGTAAGTGTAAATGGCGATGATACACAAGCAGGAACTGTAAGTCAACCTTGGAAAAGCATTCAAAAGGCTGCCAATACTTTGGTCGCCGGAGATACGGTGTACATAAGAGCCGGTAATTATATATTGACCGAACGAATTGAACCGGCAGCATCAGGTTCAGCGTCACATTATATTCATTATTTGGCTTATCCGGGTGAAGAACATTTGGTAGTTATTGATGGAAGTCAAATACCTGCTGCTAATTGGTTTGGAATTTTTTATATCTCGGCCAAATCATACTTGAAATTTTCCGGATTGCGATTGGAAAATGCCGGATTTGCCGGTTTTTTAATTGAGGACAGTGCTTATATTGAATTGCAAAACAACCGGACTTTTCAAACCTATTCATCGGGGATTTCCGTTTGGAATAGTCATCATATTATTATTAACAATAATGAAATAAGCAGGGCTTGTTGGCCTACCGGTGGTGTTCAAGAATGTGTCAGTATTTCGGGCAGTCAATATGTAGAAGTAAAAAATAACCACGTTTTTGATGGCGGGAGTATTGGTTATGGCGGCGGTGGTGAAGGTATTGATATCAAAGACGGCTGTCATCATGTTATAGTGCATCATAATTGGGTTGAAGGTATTGCTTCGGTAGGTATTTATGTCGATGCGTATGCACATAACCAATCTGATGTGCAAGTGTATCAAAATAAGATTGAAAATATAGCCGGTGTTGGTATTTCGGTAGCTTCGGAAGAGGGAGGCGAACTTCAAAACGTATTGGTACAGCGCAATACAATTGCACATTGTTCCGATAGGGCTATGGTGATTCATTGGACACAAAAACCGGATTATGTGATTCAAAATATTTATGTCCAACACAATACTTTTGTCGGCAATCAAGAAGGTTTGGATATTGGTGCGCATGCTTTGGGAAGTAATATTCATATTGTCAATAATATTTTTAGTCAAAACGGTTTATATCAAATGCAAAACAGCAGTAACGATTTGCCGGCCAACGCTTTGCATATCCGACATAATTTGTTGGATGGTGACAATCCGTCGTGGGCTCTTTTCGGTGATAATTATGTACTTGACAGTCCGCAATTTGTTGATGCTGCTGCAAACAATTTTTATTTGACAAACAATTCGCCGGCTATCAATCAAGGGGCTTTTTTAACACAAACTATTAATGCAGGCTCGGGCAATATGCTTACTGTTGTCGATGCCCGTTTTTTTTCGGATGCTTACGGATTAACCTCGGGTGATGAGATTAGATTGGAAGGCGAAACACAGAACAGGCAGATTGTAGCGGTTGATATTGTACAAAACACTTTGACACTTGCCGAAAACATTGTATGGCAAGATGCTACGGCAGTATCGCAAGCTTACTTGGGCATCGCTCCAGATATCGGGGCTTATGAGTTTGACCCGGCGGCAGCTGTAAAAACGGAAAAACTGCCACAGATAATGGTTTATCCCAATCCGGCAACTACTTACTTAAAAGTTTTGAACGCTAAAAGTAATCAGTCTTACCAAATATATAATTTGCGGGGACAACTGTTGCAAACAGGAAACTTAGAAGCGGGAATAATACCGGTTTCAGCGTTGATACCGGGTGTTTATTTTTTAAAAGTTTTGGATATAGAAAATGGAACGGATATGATTTTTCGTTGGATTAAAAAGTGAGTTTTGGTACTATAGCACGGGATTGTAAATTTTGTGTAGGTTTTGGGTTGCCGGTTGATATAAGAGGCTGTCTCAAAAGAGTGAATCATCTGTCATTCCTCATCCCGCAAGTGCGGGATGAGGAATCTTAAGGCTGAAAATCAATAGTTTAATAATTTACTTTTTATTAAAATTATTTCTAATAAGCTTTTTGAGACAGTCTCGTGAATGATTTCATTAATAAATTTTATAGACAAGTTGTTACTGTATTGCGCTGCGTGAGGGATAGTAGCGGTAGCTTGCGATAAGGGGCAGCCGGACAAAACAAGTTTTGTGCAGCGACCGCAGGAAGCTCGCACAGGACGCAGGTTTTGTGGCTGACACTTATTGCAACTATAAGCGGATAGCCCGACCCGTGGACTTGGGCGGCGGCAACCGGAAAGGGGCACGCCCAAAAAGATAAAATACATTAATACCAAAACGATACACAAATTAGTTCAAATATTTTGGTCTATTTTATAAATCGATTTGGTGTAAGAAATTTTTAAGTGCATTTTTAACTAATATTTAGCACGAAAAAGTGTTAAATTATTGTATTTTTGTGCTGATAAATAATTTATTATGGCAGAGGAAAAAAAATCATTGAATTTTATTGAACAAATTATTGAAGAGGATTTAAAAAACGGTTTACCACAAGAGAAGTTACGTTTTAGATTTCCACCCGAACCGAATGGCTATTTGCATATTGGACACGCTGCATCTATTTGTTTGAATTTTGGTTTGGGACAAAAATATAATGCACCGGTTAATTTGCGTTTTGACGATACCAATCCGGCCAAAGAGGAACAGGAATATGTAGATGCCATTAAAAAGGATATTGCTTGGCTGGGTTTTCAGTGGGATAAGGAATTGTACGCTTCTAACTATTTTGAGCAGTTGTATGACTGGGCGGTACAAATGATTAAAGAAGGTAATGCTTATGTGGACGAGCAATCGCAAGAGGTGATTAACGAACAAAAAGGGACGCCTACCGAACCGGGGGTAGAGAGTCCGTATCGTAATCGTCCGGCTGCCGAAAGCTTGGACTTGTTGCAACGGATGAATGCCGGCGAATTTGAGGAAGGCGCCATGGTTTTGCGTGCCAAAATAGATATGGCTTCGCCCAATATGCATATGCGTGACCCGATTATGTATCGTATTTTGCACCGGGCACACCACCGCACAGGTGATACTTGGAAAATTTACCCGATGTATGATTGGACACATGGTCAATCGGATTATTTGGAACAGGTTTCGCACTCGTTGTGTACTTTGGAATTTAAACCGCATCGTCCGTTGTATGAATGGTATATTGAGCAAGTGTATAACGGTGGACTAAAACCCAAGCAGCGTGAGTTTGCCCGTCGTAATTTGAGTTATACGGTGATGAGCAAGCGTAAATTGTTGCAATTGGTAGAAGAAGGTATTGTCAATGGTTGGGACGACCCGCGTATGCCGACCATTTCGGGTTTGCGCCGTAGAGGTTATACACCGGAATCTATTATTAATTTTAGCGAATTGTCGGGTATTTCAAAACGTGAAAATGTGACCGATGTGGCATTATTGGAATATGCCGTGCGTGATCACTTAAACAAAATTGCACCGCGACGCATGGCGGTTTTAGATCCGGTTAAACTGATTATTGATAATTATCCCGAAGGAAAAGTGGAATATTTGCAAGCTGAAAATAATCCGGAAGATGAAAAGGCCGGTTATAGAGAATTGCCTTTTGCACGTGAGCTGTATATAGAACGCGATGATTTTAAAGAGTCTGCCAATCGTAAGTTTTTCCGTTTAACCTTGGGAAAAGAGGTGCGTTTGAAAAATGCTTATATTATTAAAGGCGAATCGGTGGTAAAAGATGCCGATGGCAATATTGTAGAAATACACGCAACTTACGATCCGCTTAGTAAGAGTGGTAGTGGTACACCTGAAAGTAAACGAAAAGTAAAAGGTACTTTGCATTGGGTAACTGCCGAACATAGTGTGCCGGCAGAAATCAGAATATATGACAGATTGTTCCTTGATGAAGCGCCTGACGGACATAAAGACAGGGATTTTAGAGAATTTATCAACCCTAACAGCTTACAAATTGACAGAAAAGCCCGTTTGGAACCAAATTTGCAAGATGCCAAACCCGGAGATCGCTTTCAATTTACCCGGTTGGGTTATTTTGTAGTCGATCCGGACAGCACACCGGAAAATTTGGTATTTAACAGAACCGTTACTTTACGCGATACTTGGAATAAAAAATAAGTAATTTGTCATAAGCTTTTATTTCCGGTTGTCTGTTGCTACAAATATTTAATGAAATTATGATGAAAAGAATAGTTTTTATTTTGGTATTAGTATTGTTGCCGGTAATAAGCTTACATAGCCAAGTGCAATTTAAAGCACGGGTGTCTAAAACCGAATTGTCTACAGGTGATCGTTTGCAGGTAAATTTTGAGATTTCTGCCAAATCACAGACAATCAAACAACGCAATTTTACTCCGCCGGATTTTAAAGGTTTTCAAAAAGTAATGGGGCCGAGCACCTCGCAGGAGTATTCATATATCAACGGACGTGTTTCCTCTAAATTTGTTTATAGTTATATTTTACAACCATTAAAAACCGGTAAACTGACAATTGGGTCTGCCACGGTAACAGTTGATGGCCAAACTTATAAAACGCAACCACTAACCATAAAAGTGGTCAAAGGTCAGGCTAATACTTCGCCTGCTGCCCCTGCAGGAATACCCGGCAGTCCAAAAAGTAATAATGTTACTGTCAACGGTAAAGTAGATAATGCTATACTGGTGGCAGAACTTACCAAGACCAATCCGTATGTCAATGAAGCGGTAGGTTTGGTTTACAAGCTATACATTCCGCGTAATTATGGTGTGGTCAATTATAATGAAACCGGACAGCCGCAGTTCAATGGTTTTTGGGCGCAAGATGTTGATAAAAAAATTTCGGGCCCTTATGAAGGTGAGGTCAACGGCAAGCCCTATATTTATTACATATTGCGAAAAAAATTATTATTTCCGCAACATGCCGGCAAATTGGTGCTAAAACCATTGACATTGCAAATAGATTTACAAGTGCCGGTTTATCGTAATTTTTTTGGTATGCGTGTACCCGACTATGAAGTGCAACGTGTGCGTTTGACATCGGGAAAAAAAGTGTTGCGGGTTAAAGATTTGCCTGCCAAAGATCGTCCTGTCGATTTTTCGGGTGCTGTGGGCAATTTCGATTTTAAAATGCAGATAGATAAAAATCAAATTAAAATGGATGAGCCGGTCAATGTCTCATTGCAAGTATCCGGTACAGGCAATCTAAAACTTTTTGATTTACCCAAACTCAAAGCGCCTGAGGGTTTGGAAGTATATGAGCCTCAACATACCGAGCAGGTGCAAACCACTTTTGCAGGAAACAAAGGTTTGGTCAAAGACGATTATGTGATTGTGCCTAATAATGCGGGCAAATTTATCATTCCGGCGGTGAGGTTTGTATATTTTGATCCTAAAAGCGGGCAATATGTGACCAAAACAAGTGATGATATTGTATTATTTGTTACGGGTGACGGCAAACAAAGTCTGCAAAATACTATGGCAAATAATAGAACAGGTGCTGTAGGCAAAGCTCTTGATTTTCGTTTTATAAAAGAACAAGCGCATTTTATGTCACCCAATAGGGAGGTTTTTTACGGGAGTAAGTGGTTTTACAGATTAATTGCCGGATCCGTTATTTTGGCATTTTTGCTTTTTGGTTACTATAAATATACTTCCAACAAGGTGATAGATTTGGCTTACGAAAAACAAAAAAAGAATAGAAATTTGGCCCAAAAATTTTTAAAGGAAGCTAAAAAATCGGTTAATGACAAAGCTGCTTTTTATGCCCATTTGGAAAAAGCGCTGCATAATTTCTTAAAATCCCAGTTGCATATTGATACAGCTGAAATGACACGTGATAATATTCGCCGAAAACTGGTTGAAAAAGGTATTTCACAAAAAAATATTGAACTGTTAATTGATTTGCTAAATCGCTGTGATATGGCACGATATGCACCGGCTTCTACTACCAAAATGACCGATGATTTGGCCGATGCCGAAAAGTTGATGAATCACTTTAAGTAGTTTTTAAAATTTGTAACCATGAAACGACTTATACTATATATATTTATATTGATTTTTGGTTTTGGTTTTGCCCAAACACCCGAATCATTATTTAATAAAGCTAATGCAGCTTATAAAAAAGGCGACTACCAAAATGCCATTTCTTTATATGAAAAAGCTTTGCAGTCCGGTAAAGTGGCGCCCGAGATATATTTTAATCTTGGAAATGCCTATTATAAAAGCAACCGGATTGCACCATCTATATATTACTATGAAAAAGCTTTGAAACTTAAGCCGGGAGATGAAGATATAAGATATAATTTGCAATTGGCCAATCAAATGAAATTGGACAAAATAGAAAAAGTCCCCGAAAATATTTTATTACGTATCAAAAAACGTATTAACCGTATTTTTAATTATGATACTTGGGCATGGATAGCTGTAATTAGTGCTATAGCCGGTTTTTTAATATTCGGGTTGTTTCTGTTTACCAAGCAAGCCAATACCAAGCGTTTGGCTTTTGTAGGTATGTTTATTAGTTTATTTTTATTAATATTTGCATGGTACAATGCCGATTTTGGCTACCGTTTGTCACAGGTGAAGTACGGTATTGTTTTTAATCCTAAAACCGAATTGATGACGGAGCCCAATTTAACTTCCGATGTGGTGATAAGTTTACACGAAGGTAGCAAGGTGCAAGTATTAAAAAACGATGGCGACTGGTATTTGGTTAAACTGCCCGACGGTAAAAAAGCTTGGTTGCCCAAGGAAGATGTTCGGGTGATTAAGTAGGTTAAACAAAATATAAGATTTCTGAATTTAATGAATTTGATTTTTTTTAATGTTATTTTATAATTAAAAATAACCAAAGAAAAAATCTTATGATAAGAAATGTCTTAAAACGTAACATCATAAGCATTATATGATAAGAAAATCGAAAAATCTTTACATAATGAGCTTGCCAACCCCTTCTAAATTACCTTTAAAAAAGATGATTGGGAAAATTGGATTTTATATATGCTTGATGCTGTTGAACAAATATCAAAACAAACAATAGTATTAATAAAAAAGATTAAAGATTTAATTTTTGAATATAAAAATTTACTCAGGACTAATTATAAATTTTATAGTCAAGATTTATTAAATAATTTGTTTAAACATCCCTAAACTAAAATAGAATTTATTGAGAATGATTTAGGTGTTTCCAGAATAACAGCTGCCAAATATCTCAATCAATTAGCCAAAGATGGGCTGCTTAAAAAGAAAAAATTAGGCAAGGGAAATTATTATATCAATGAAAAGTTAATGGAAATTTTAAAGCAATAAAAATAATATTTTCTACCTTTTTGCCAATAAAAACGGTACCAAAACTTGTTTAAAACCTAAATTGATATCAACCGTAATATAGTCAATTTGGTATTGATAACAAGTTTCTTTTATTTTTTGGAAATAATCGGATACGGCTTTTTCATAAGCTGTTTTGAGCTGTTCGG
>Ga0256843_1001251_pt1 | contig 20386 bp, 20 predicted proteins | sample AlvinellametaG_FD_191572 | JGI IMG/M metagenome (GOLD analysis project Ga0256843, IMG submission 191572) | Pompeii worm associated microbial communities from hydrothermal vent at the East Pacific Rise, Pacific Ocean - Alvinella | ecosystem: Host-associated > Annelida > Integument > Unclassified ... | reverse complement strand
CAGCCATAACACCACCCCAAAAACAAACTCATACTACAAAATTACTTATAAAAACATATAAAAATATTACTATTTTGAGAATGTCAGAGTAAAACCATTGCAACTACACATTGAAAATCTAATCTACAATCTTTTGAGTTTTTAAGAGAACTCAAAATTAAAATAAGTAAAAACATAATAAAATAATACAACTATTAATTAATAACATAATTCAATAATACAACAACACCATAATAAAATAACTTCAAATTTTCATTAAGGAAATTTAAAGTTTGCAATTGAACTCATACTTTGTATTGTAGAGTCTGCACTCTACATATACAAAAACCTCATCTTCAATCTTCATTACTTATGGAAATAACGTCAATAACTTAACAAATTTGAATCCAAAATATAGAAAGTGTTATAAATTAATTTTTGATTTTTTTGGACTACCATTGAGAATAGAAAAATTCTCATATGTGAATTGACTTTGAAGCAATTCACTATTACTATCAAAACAACCCACTACTCATGCCCTCCCACATAAATAAAAAATTATTAGAAAATCTTACAGGTGTTCCTAATGAAAACCCTTATAGTTTCTGATATTCATTACCGGATTTAGAGCATGAAGGCATGAGAAATAAGCTTTTTTAAGTTTTGAAGGAAAATGCTTATAATATTTTAATTATTGTTGGGGATGTTACAGCTAGGGGTTTGTACAGTGAATAGGATAGATTTTTTAAAATTTTAAGAAATAAATAATGAGATCTAATTAAATGGCAATAATGTGAGAATGTTATGTTAAAATGTCTATAAAAAAGCTTCTAGAAACTTTTTTCCCCTATCTGTAATTTTATAATAGATTTTTTTATCTTTTTCAAAATATTCTATTAACTTTAATTCTTCTAATCTTGCAATATAATGGTAGACAGTAGTTCGTTTATAACCTTTTTCGCTTAGTTTTCTTGCAATTTCTCCACGAGTTTTTGAACTTTCTGTAAGTGTTTTCAATATTTCTACTGAAATATCTATATTTAAGTTTGTCAATTTTTCACCCATTTTCCCACTGTCTGCCATATTTTTAATTAAAACAACAATAATTATTCCTTTCTATTTATTAATCTATTTTTTTATATGAATATATAAAATAGAAAAGTATATATATGGGTATTTCAAACTTACTATTTGTCAAAAATATTGACAATGTCAAAAATGTCGTCAATATTTTATCTTGGATAAAGGAGGGTGATGATTATGGAGAGTGTGGATTTGAGAAATATTGTTGGAAAGGTCATTTTTTCAAGAGACGTGAATGAGTTTGAGTTTATAGTTGAAAAACGTGCTCTTGATAATGTTAAGAAGGGAGAGTTTGTTGTTACAAAAAATGCGAAAGGGGACATGATTCTTTCCAAAATTAAGAAAATTCTTTCAACTAATGCTTTAATTAAGGATAAGTTAGATGATGCCGGTGAGTTAACTGATGTGACAATATATTCAGAGGAAATACTAAAGAAATCTGCTGGATTTTTGGCAAGTGCAAAAGTTTTGGGAGTAATTAATAATGAAAATGAAAGTATGAAAATTGAATCTAATGTTTATCCAATAAATGTGTTAGAGAATGTTTGTTTGGCTGATAATGAGTTATTAAAGAGAATATTTTCAAATGGTGGTATTGATGTTGGAGTGTTAAAAACAAGAGAGTCGATAAAAGTGAAATTAAATACAAAAGAGCTTTGTTCAAGACATTTTGCTATTTTAGCAATGACTGGGGCTGGAAAATCAAATACTGTAGCTGTGTTAGTCCAAGAATTGTTTGAAAGGGCTAAAGGAAAAATGAATATTGTAATAATTGACCCACATGGAGAGTATGTTAAAATGAGGAATACTCACATTCTACCAGCAAAATTGAATCCAATGCTAATTTCTGAAGAGTATTTAGCAAAATTACTCGGTATTAGTGGAAATTCCTCAGTTCAAAAATCATTTTTAGTATATGCTGTAAATACTGTGAAGTATGAGATTAAAATGAGTAAAAAACAGATTTTTGGTGTTGAATATTTGAGGAAAATTGAAGAAAAACTAATAGAATGGGCTGACAAGATTGCAAATTCTAATAGTGGGAGGGTAACTATTGAATATTATGATGGAAGAAAATGGAGGACTAAAACTGTAAAAAAAGATGAAGAAATGGCAATAAATAGGGTTATTGAAAAGTTGAGATTGTTTATCAATAAAAATAAAAACATTTTTGGAGAGAATGAAGGAATGTTTGACGTTAGAAGTGATAAAATAAATGTCCTTTCTCTTCACAAGATTGAAGATAAAGAAGCAATAACAATTGTTGGAGAATTCCTAAAAAGAACTTTAAAAGAAAGAATTAAAGCGGTTCATGATGAAGAAGTTAAAATAAAAGCGTTTGAAAAACCAACGTTGGTAATTATAGAAGAAGCACATATTTTTGCAGAAAAGAATTTAAAAGACGAGTCTGGCTATTGGATTAGTAGAATTGCGAAAGAGGGAAGAAAATTTGGTGTTGGATTGGGATTAGTAAGTCAAAGGCCTAAGGAATTAAATCCTACAGTATTATCACAAATGAATACTAAGATAATTTTAAGAATTGTAGAGCCAACGGATCAGAGATACATTTTAGAGAGTTCTGAGAATGTTGGAGAGGATTTACTCCAAGATTTACCACAATTATCAACTGGAGAGGCAATAGTAGTTGGTTCTTCACTCCCACTTCCAGCATTGGTTAAAATTAAAAAATATGATGGAGTTTTAGGAGGAGAAGATGGTTTTAAAAATTTAAAAATTTAAAAAAACTTTAATTTACGTTTAGGGGTGATAAAAATGTTTATTATTAGTAAAAATCATTTGGATATAATTTACAATTTTGTGGATTGGGAGTTTAAAAATATAAGCAGTATTGGAAATATTATAAATGATGAAGTAGTGTGGAATGAGTTGCCAAAAGGTGTTGAAGGGGTATTATGTGGGGTAGATGGTAGTAGGGGGAAGGTTGAATTCTGTAGTGGTATTGTTTATGGCCTCTCATCCTATGCTATTGGAAAGAATATTGAAAAGGGAATGTTCGAATTGTGTGTTCTACCATTTTTTAAAGAAGAGGATAGAGTTAGAAGATTAATGATGACTTTAGAGTATAGGCTTGCAACACTTGTTAGCAAGAATGTTGATTTAATCCTTTTAGATGGAACTTTGTCAGGGGCTTTAATAATGCCACCACTTTTAAGTGGAGATACTAACCCTCTAACTGTTTATCCAGATTTAGCTGAAGATTTGGGTTGGAAGTTTATAAAATCATTGGATAATTTTTGGGACGAAGTTTTGGAGAATTTAGATGGGAATATTTACGATAATACTCTCTTAGCAATAAAGATTTTTCAAAAGTTTGATAGTACGTATTCTGAATATGTTGAAGATATTAGGGAAGAGTTATTTGCAGCAAATATTCTCAATTCTAGATTGGAAATTGCATGTTGGGGAGTATATTTTGAATATATAGAATTGCTACACTCTTTAAATAGATTGTTAGAGTATGATTGTACATTCATAGCTAAAAATTTTGAGAATTCAATTATTACAGAAAAATTAAAGGAAAATAATATAAATGTTGATATCATGCTTGATGCTGTACTTCTAAATCAAATATTTAGGGGGAGGGGGTATGTTACTGTTAAATTGAAAGATTGTTATAATAAAAAAAGGAGTAGGAGGCACATTAACAAGATTTGTGATGTGTTTGGAGATTGTTTCAAATTTTTAGAAGTTATCAGGGAAAATCCTTTTGAGATGATTCCTAAAACTTATGTTAGATTTGCCGAGAGCAGTCCAATATTAGCACTTGAAGTTCCAAGAACTAACAAAAAATCAATTGAAGAAGTTATAAGTTTGCTTATTCCATACTCTAAACTTGGTTATCCAAGGTATTTGAAAGATGCTCATAATAAGGCGAAAATCAGTAAAAAAGAATTTAAAAAGCAAATTTTATTCATGATAAAATACATATCAGAGAAAAATAGGGATTTTAGCTTATTTTTCCAGAGTGGGAGGGAAGTTTTGGGAGAATGATATAGTTTATTTTCTTTTTCATGTCACTGTTGGAATACAAATTTGAGAGTGAATTGATTTCAAAGTCAATTCACAATGGCATCTAAGTATAAGTTTTTTAGAATAAAAAATTAGTTAGTTTGTTGGGAGGTTATTAGAATGGTTGAGGGAAGGTTGTTAGTGTTTCTTACTGCAATGTTGGTGTATATAGTGTTAGTTCTTGTTCTTACACTTTTAATACCTAAAATGTTGGATAAACCATTAAAAAAGATGAATCTAATGAAAAATGTGAAAAATAAATGCTATTGTTCATTTTCAAAATATTTATTTTTCCGTTTGAAATATAAACAATTAGGGATATACTATATAATAATGCTGAATTGACTTTAAAGTCAATTCACTAATAGACTTTTATACCTTGGCATCTTTATAGGAGTGGGATTATGAGTGTAGAGCTTAGAACATTATTTAAATTAATTGCAGTTCTTGAACATTCAGAAGAATTTAAAAAAGTTCTTTTTGCTTGTGAGAGGCATTTTGAGAGTGGTTATTGTAAGTGTGGTCCTATGGAAATGTGTAATATTGCCTTGGCTGAGGCGATGAAGGAAGATCCTACTCTTGTGTTGAGAAAATGGAGGAGGGTTTTTACTTATTTGGAGGAAGTGGGTATAATAAAAACAAGAAAATTGGAAGCTCCAGCAAATAGGCCGAGGAGATATATAAAACTTTCAGAAAATTGGATGGAAGCACTTAGAACTGCCATTGACAAAGAGTATGAGAAATTGATAAGGTGAATTGACTTCAAAGTCAATTAACAATATAAATTATAAAATTTATAAATTTTAAATTCTAAACTTAAATTATCCTATACAAAATTAATGTCTTTTTTGATATTTTTTCATCAACTATTTTTAAGATAGAGATTGTTAGAGTGAAGTATGCTAAAATATCATTAGTCCCTCTTTTGAAAATTAGATATATTCTGCTCTTATTTAATTTTTCAAATAATATTGCAGAATTCTTTAAAAAAATTCTCAACATCTAAATTTTTGTGGCAAGAAAAGAGTTTAATAAAGCTTTTACTTTTTCTTCATCATATTCTTCTAATAATATTTTTAGTAGGATTATAATTTCATCTTCTTTGCCCATTCAATCCCATCTTCAAGTTGTTTCTTAGCTCTTTCTGCTCTTTCTCTAATTTCTTTCCAATCCATTCCTTGTGATGATTCTAAATCTTTTAAAAACCTCTCTGCAACTTTTTTATCTTTTATTATTATGATTCCTTCTTCAATCAATAATGCTATAATTTCCACCCCAATAACTTTTATGAGAAATCCTCCAAATCAAATAATAAACAATCTCCATTCTCTTTACTCTCAATCTTCTTTCCAACAATGGCATAATATTTTTCATAATCATCCAATCCAACAAGTTTTGACTTCCTCTCTAAATCTCTATATATCTTTTTAATCTCCCCACCCCTCAAATCCTTCCACTTAACTTCAACAAATAATGCCTTCCTCTCATTATCATTTAAAGCAATTAAATCAATTTCCTCCCCTTTATGCCACCATCTTCCAATCTTTAAAAACTTAAATGGTAATTTATTCATTTTATTCAGCTCAATTAAAAACTCCTTAGCAACTTTTTCAAAAACAAAGCCTAAGTATTGGTTATAATCAGCTTTTATCTCTTCAATGTCAAAAATCCCCTCTTCAATTGCAGATAAATTTGGAAAAATATACCTAAAATAAAATGCAATAAAATTATCTTTAATGTAGTATCTCCCCTTTTTTGATTTTACACTTTCTGTAATAGGAGTTTGCCTCTCTATAAATTCAACTTCAATTAAGTTTTTTAAATATGGTGTTAAATCTGAATGCTTAAAGCCCAAGTAATTCTTTATCTCTCCAAGTGTGTGATTACCAAAAGCTATTGCCTCAAGAATCTTTTTATAAGTTGTTGGCTCCTCAAACTCATACTTCATCAAGAAATCAACCTCATATCTCAAAAAACTATCAACTCTCTTAATCTCTTTATCTAAGTAATCCCAAAATGGAAGTTTTACCTTCTCAAGATAGTATGGAATACCATCAGCAAAACCATAAATTTCAACCAACTCTCCCCAAATAGCTTTTGGGAAAAATTCCTTTAAATGCTTAAACTTCAATGGTTTAATCTTCAAAACTCCAGTTTTTCTCCCATAAAGAGGAGATTTATAACTTAAGACTTTCTCTCCCATCATGGATATTGATGAGCCAAGAATAATAAGTTTTGTTTTTGTATTTTTTAAATGTATATCTACAATTCTCTGGAATAGAGATAATACATTAGGATTTTCTTTAATTAAGTTTGGAAACTCATCAATGATAATGATTCTATCCTTTAAAAAGTTAAAATATGCCTCCCAATCTTCTTTAGCATACTCAATTGTTGGTTCAACCTTTGATGCATATCTCTTAAAATGCTTTAAATTATCTCCCTCAACTGCTAAGTAATAAATATGCTCCCTATTTTCTACACTTTTTAATGCCAACTTTGTCTTTCCTATTCTTCTTCTACCATAAATAACTATGAATTCAAAGTTGTTACTATCTAACTTTTCATTTAATGCTTTTAGTTCTTCTTCTCTATCCACAAACATACTAATCCCATAATGATAATTATAATTATGATAATTGAAATTATCATTTTTATGAGTTTTGGTAAATATTTAAAACGCTCATCTTCAAGTATCATTACCTAATATTAATTGTTAGTAGTTTAGAAATATTGGAATTCAAAATATGCTATTTGGAATAATGATGGAGATACTTATATTATAAGGAAAGAAGTTTTAACAAAATCTTATGAGAATACTTAAAATTATATTCTAATTGTGGGTGGTTAAATGAGGGATTGTAAGGTTCAAGTTGGTGGTTTTGGAGAATGGATTATAAAGTGCGATTTAGAATTAACTTTTGATGAGGTTATGAGGGGAGAGAGTGAGGAGTTGGTTGAATTTATAAAATCTTTGGAGAGTTTGTTAAAATCTTCAAGTGAAGATAGTTTTAGAAAGAATGTTTTGAATGCTCTTATTTCCACTCTAAAAACACTCCCATGGACTTTAAGATTAGAATATGCGGATGATGAGCGTAATATTATCGATGTGTATCCAGATGATAAGAACAAAAAGTGGATTATCAAGTGTAATTTGTGTCTATTCCCAGATGAATGAACTCTTAAAGGTATTTGGTGGTTGATTATGATAATTTTTGAAGAACTTTTAGAATTACCAACAATTGAAGCAGTATATAAATTGAAAGAAATTATTTTGAAAATGGAGAGGATTGATGATTCAGAAGTTTATTATTATCAAGGTGTAATTAGAAGAATAATCCAAAGATTATCCTTGTTAGACCAAGAAAAATCATTAAAAGAGAATCTAAAATTTTGTGTGGATAATTATATCCTCTCCCAAAGGACGATAGAGGATTTAAAAACTGCAATAGAAATTGCAAATCAACTTTCACCATAGTTATGAGTTGACTTTAAAGTCAATTCAGTATTATTAAGTTGTACACCTTTTTCAAAAATTAGTTGACGTTTTTCTACTTAAGGACTTTCAATCAAACATTGTATTAACTTTATAATTACAAATTTTTTCTTATACTCAGATAATACTCTATGAACTCTTCTTGTTCTTCTGTTTCAACAGCACATTCACAATAACACTCTCTAACATACTCTATTGGATTTTCAACTCCATTCAAACCAGCCCAGACAGCCAAAACAGTTCCAGTTCTTCCATGCCCACCAATACAAGAAACAACAACTTCTTTCCCATTAGAAACATGATATTTTATAAAATCAACAATCAAATCCATATCCTCAACAGTTGGAATACCATAATCCTCTATAGGCACATATAAGGTTGGAATATCCATTGGAGACTTCATAATTTTACACCATTCCCTCAACCATCTCTCATCCAATATTACAAAACCTCCAATTTTATCTTTTAAATGAAATGGAAAATGTGAAAAACTTGCAGGTCTTACACCAAAAATACTTATTTCCCCATTATGTCTACACTTACCCATTATATTCACCATTTTGTTTTATTTCAATGTAATCCTTTAGTTCTACCAAATCTCTTGCAAAACCATTTAAGTCTTTTGCAGTTATATACAATCTCTCCTTAGCCCTTGTTATTGCAACATATAAAGTCCTCCTATCAACCCTTTGTAATTTTGCAGTTGTTGAAAACCTTCTTGGGAGTGTTGAAACACCAGTAACAATTACAACTCTATTTTCTAACCCCTTTACAGAATGATATGTAGTCAATAAAATCTTATCAGTTGGGGGTCTTTTATCATCCTTGTTAGATTGAGAATTAACTACATGAACTTTATCTCTTCCAACAATCCTCTCAAGCTCTTCTTGATAATACTTTAAAACACTCGAATTAGGGTTTACAACAAAAATATCTCCAGGAGAATATCCATTAGATAATAATTCCCTCACCAAATTTCCAACAATCTTAAACTCGTTCCCAATAAACATTTTAATTCCATCATTAGACGTTTTAACACTTTGTATACCATCTAAATCAATATCTAACTCTTTCAATTCCTTAAACAAAGTAGCATCCTTTTTTATAAACTCTACAGCCAGTTTCATAACCTTATCAGTAGTCCTATAATTCTTTCTTAGAACATGAACTACTCTCCCCCTCGCCTCAATACCAACATCCTTCCATCTCCAATCCCTACCCTCAAAAATCCTCTGAGTCTCATCAACACCAAAAATTGTTATAGAATCTCTCTTCTCCAATGCAAAAATAATCCTAAACCATTCTTTTTTAAAATCTTGAACCTCATCACACAAAATCACATCATACTTATCATACTCTGGAATAGAATTATTAGACAAATACTCAATTAAAACATCCTCAGGCTCTTTACCATCATTCAAACTAATCCCATACTTTTTACAAAGTTCTAAAGCCAAAGAACGCATTGTATGGATTTCAAAATCATCTACTGATAATTCCAAACCCCTACTTTCAATAATATTCTGAATCATCTTCCTCATATCCTCTGCAAGTATTCTAACATACGTAACAAGTAAAATCTTCTTATGAGGATGGTATAATTTTTCTTGAATTGCCTTACCCACTAGAACAACAGTCTTACCAGAACCAGGAGCTCCTCTCAGAATCTTTCTACCTTTATGAGTCCTCCTCAGTAATCTCTCCTGGGCAATGTCCATAATTAACACATCATCAGAGGTAATACTAAACGATTCTTTTCCAATAGTTAGTTCAGGAAATAATGCTTTTCTAACAAAGTCAAATTTTTTCAAATCATTATCTTTAACTACAAATATTTCTGATGGTGACTGAGCTAACTTTGCTAAAACGCTCTTCTTTTCTTCTCTTTTAAAAATACACTTATGTTCTGGAATATGCTCCCTAAAAACATGACTCAAGCCTAAATATTCTTTATGGGTTAGGTTTGGAAACATTACTACATAACTTACTGGAAGTGGTGTTTCTCCACCACAAACACTTTTAAGCTTGTTTAAGATTATGTTTTTATGCTCATCAGCTTCTCTTATTGGATTCTTCCAAACTTTCCCACTTTTAGTTTTAACAAACCTACCACCATTAACAATCTCACAACCTTCCAAATGTTTAAAATCCCACGCTTTAACTTCAATAACCACAACTCCCACGTGTGGATGAATCCATAAAATATCAGGATTTGCTTCTCCTAAACCGTAAAATATTTTAGGTTTAAAATACAAAATACTTGAAGTATTTTTTAATAGTTCTTTAAGCTTATTAAAAGCATGAACCTCTGCTTTCTCATTTTCACCTTTTACTTCGTCAATAGAAACATCCCCCAAAGTAATTAACTTACCTCCAGACATTAAACCCCCTCATAAAATTCACAATGAAGAATTGTTCTATTTTTAATAAAATATAAATCTATATTTTAATGTTTATGTCTTCCGATACTCCATAATATTGAATGGAATTATTTACTTTTTAATGCATCAAACAACGTTATTTGCTTACCTTTTTCTTTTGATTTTTCCTTTTTTGGAGGTTTCAGCTCTCTAAATTCTAAACCTTCTTCTTCTAAAAGTTTTTTAGCACCAGAAGTTAATGATGGAGCAACCAAAATTCCCCTAACGGTATCCCTTCCATACTCTCCCCTCAAACACTCAACATACCTTTTCAACTGACTTACAGCCTGTAAATCAGCCCTCCGCCTTTTTAATTCAATAACAACCCACTTTCCACTCTTATCCCTACCCAAAACATCAATAAAACCAAAACTTGTTTGATACTCCCTATACAATGGCATAAAACCCTCTTCTATTAAACTTGGATTTTTAAAAATTAACTCAGCCATTTCAGCCTCACTACCAGTTAAATTTAACTCTTCATAATCCTCGCATTGGAAACTACAAGCATGATATACTTTTAGAAGCTCCACTTCTAAAATTTCCCTTGGCTTTTTCCTAACACTTTTTAAAATCAATCTATCCTCTTTAACCTCCCAACTTATAACACTCCCAGGTGGCTGCCAGTTTACAGGTTCTCTTTTTTCATTCTTGTGTATAAGAAAACTCCCATCTGGTTTTATTAAAATAACCCTGTCTCCCTCTTTTAATTCACTCTTAGCTATCCCATCATAAAATACTTTGCAATGTGTGAATAGGGTGATAATACTGTTGTTAATTCCATTAGTTAAAAGTTGGATTAGTTCTTCTATACTTGGATTAACTAGATAATTAACTTTTTTACTTTCATAATCCATTTTTAACACCAAGAAATCTTTAACTTTTAATAACTTTTAAAAAGAAATATCTAGTAAAAACTTGATAATGGAGTATTATAATTTATCCAAAAATTTTTATAAAGTGTCTGGTTTAATAAACATTAAAAATAGGGTAGGTGGGCTTATGAGTGAGGAGATTGTTGGTGCAGCATTTCCAATACCAAAGCCTCTAATAGGTAGAATTTTAGATAAGCATAAAAATATTTTTGTCAAGCCAGCAACATTAACAAGGCTTGAGAAGGGGATGAAAATTATATTATATGCCTCAAGAGAAGACCAAGGATTTTATGGAGAGGCGGAGATTGAGGAAGTAGAATTTTTTGAAAATCCTATGAAGATACTTGAGAAGTATAAAGATGGATTGTTTTTAACAGAGGAGGAGTTTAAAGAATACCTTAAATTTTCTGAGAAGTGGGGTAGTGATAAGAAAAGAAAAAAACCATGGATGGTTATTGTTTTGAAAAATATTAAAAAGTATCCTAAGATTGTCAAGCCAAAGAGGTTTGTTCCAGTTTGTGGGAAATATATAAAAGAAAAAGAATATGAAGAAATTTTAAAAAATATCCAATAGTTATTTAGACATATTGAATAATAAGTTGGGGGGAGAGTTATGTCCAGTAGTGTAGTATATAATTTAGACTATTTAAAGAGTAAGGGTTTCTTTGAGGATTATGGAGAATTGGAAATTGATGGAAAAAAAGTAATTTGGGATAAGGATAATTATTTAGCTTATGTTGAACTTGAAAACTTGGAAGAGTTAGAAGAATTTCATAAAAAACTAAAAAAAGAGTATGTTAGGTATGAATATTTCTACTATTATATTCCAAAGGAAAATAAAGTTAAAGTGTTTAAAAGAGGTTGCAGTGTTGCTTTTACTTATTCAGATAGGATAAGTAGGAGTGATGTTAGGGAAAGTAAGAAAGATAAGTTAAATAAGTTTTCACCAGAGAATTTGAACGTTCTTTTTGACACTAAGGATGTAATGGATAGGTTTTACAACGAATTATGGCAATTGAGGTTAGAAATGGCTAAAAGTATTAAAAAACCAATTAAAGACAAGGATAAACTCTTAGTAGTCCAACATTTTATGGATAGATTAGTGTTCTTTTACTTCTTATGCCAGTTGGGAATTGTTAAAGTGAAATACAGTATAGACGGGGAGTCTTATGAATATACAATGAACAAACAAACTACAAAGGAATTTTTTGAATTTTTAATTGAAAATTTAAACGATTCTGAATTGCAAAAACTATTAAACAGTATATTTTTTGAAGGTTTGGGTAATGAGCATAGAGTGAATTCTAACGGATATGTGGATGTGCATGTAAAGGTTGGAGAGTGGGAGTTTGACATTTCAGTCCCATACTTAAACGGGGGATTATTTAGAGAAAAGAAAATAACAACTGAAAATAACACAGAAATTAGAGAATCTGAAATTGAATTTACTGGAATAAAAGAATTAATCGCCACTTTAAACAAGTATAATTGGGTTATTGGGGATTATGATGAAGGTGATGAAGAGAGTGTTCTAAACCTAACTCCAGAAATTTTAGGACATGTTTATGAAAAGTTTGTCGTCGGTTTGGAAAACATTGGAGAGGATGTTAAGTTAAGTGAATTAAAATATGATAGAAATGGGCTTAAGTATGGTAGGAAAAAGATAGGGGCTTACTATACTCCAGAAGAGATTACATCCTATATTTCAGAGAATACCATAATCCCATACTTGTTTGATAAGTTGGGATTGGAGAAGTATAATGAAATGTTGAATCCGAGAGTTGCATTTGATGATTTTGTTGAAAATGCTACAGAAGAGGAGTTAAAAAAAGCGTTGGAAGTTTTGAATAATATTAAAGTTTTAGACCCTGCTTGTGGTAGTGGGCATTTCTTAGTTAGTGCTGGTTTGTTGTTATTTGATTTAAAAGAGTGTATTTGTAATAAGTTGGCTGAGGAGTTTGGTTTTGAGAGAGAATTGGATGATTATGCAGAAGTTAAGAAAATTATTGTAGATAATTTGTATGGTGTTGATATTAGTGAAACTGCTGTTGAAATTGCTAAATTGAGATTGTGGTTGTGGTTAGTTAGCTATCTTAAAAATAATGAGAATATCGAACCATTGCCAAACTTAGAGTATAATATTAAGTGTGGTAATTCATTGATTGGATGGTTAAATGAAAAATTGGAACAACTACCTTTAGAGTATGCTTATGATGATAAAATTGAAGGAATTTTTAAAGGTTTGGTTACATTTTGCAAAGATAAGAAAAAGAAAGAAATGTTATTAAAAGCTAAGGAATTACTTAAAAGCACATCTGGGAATATTTTAGATAACTATGTTGAGGCATTTCATTTAATATATGAAATTTATAAAGTCAGTTCTGGTAGTGAGGCTTTGCATTTGAAAGAGATTTTAGAAGATATAAGAGAGAGAGTTTATAAGTCAGTTAATTTTGCTTATTTAAATTACATAAATTCTAAATTAAAGAAAAAAGATAGAATAAAAGAAGATGATTTATTAAAATTAAAACCATTGCATTGGAGAATTGATTTTGGATGGATTATTAAAAATGGAGGATTTGATGTTGTTATTGGGAATCCTCCTTATATTATGGAAGTTAGAGAAAACAAAGATTTATTTAGGATATACCAAAAAATGCCAATTGGGTGGAAATACTACGAACAAAAAATGGATATTTTCTACTTCTTTATAGAACAGGGAATTGACTTATTAAAAGAAAATGGATATTTAGGTTTTATTGTCCAAGAATATTGGATTTCAAGAAGTTATGCAAAAAAATTGAGACATAAAGTATTTTCTGAGACCACTCCAAAAAACTTCATACTCTTTAAAGATTTCAAAGTATTTGAGGATGCTAAAGGCCAACACAATATGATTCTAATTCTGAAGAAAATAATACCTAACTATGGTGAAAAAGTAAAAATTATGATTTTAAACAATCAAAAAATTAAAGACTATGGTGTATATAATGCCCTTCATAATCCTAATCAAAGAGTATTTAATGTGTGTTTTTGTGAGGTAGCTGAATTATATGATAATTCAAAAGATGTTGTAAATCTCTCTGGAGATGTTGGAAAAAATATTAAAAATGAAATTGAGAAAAATAGCTTCTATTTAGATAAAAAAGAAATACAACAAGGCATAGTTACTCCACAACATAATTTAACACAAAAAGCTCTTTCTAAACTCCCAAATCCAAATGATTACAAAGTAGGTCAAGGAATATTTGTTCTTTCTGAAGAAGAATATCAACAATATAACTGGACAGATTTTGAAAGAGAGGTATTAAAACCATTTCATTTTGCTAAAGAACTTGATAGTTTTAGTTACAATCCAAAAAATAATTATTATCTAATATACACTACTAAAGAAATTGCAAAAAGAATAGAAGAATATCCTGAAAACTATCCAAATATCAAAAGTCACCTTGATAGATTCCAGCCAGTAATTACTTCAGATAATAAACCTTATGGATTACACAGAGCAAGACAGCCAGAGTGGTTTGAAGACTCTCTTAAAATTATTGGTGTTAGAAAAACAAAATATCCAAAATTTGCGGTAGTCCCTATTCCTTACTATATGGACCAGTCTGTTGTTATAATCAGACCACATATTCATTCAGATTATAATCCCTACTATATTTGTGCCATTCTAAATAGTAAATTGGGTCAGTGGTTATTTTACAATCTAAAAACTCAAGGGAATCAGCTCCAGATAGATAAAAATGTACTAACTAAGTTCCCAATAGCTAAACTAAGCAAAGAAAAACAAATACCTTTTATCATTTTATCCCAGTATGCCCATTTTTTAAGATTAATTGAAAAGAAAAGAAAAATTTCAGAATATTTTAAAGAGCTTATGCAGATAATAAACTCACTTGTTTATGAACTTTACTTTAAAGAAAAATTCCATGAAGATGGATTGTATCCAGAACCAAAAGAATGCTTATTAGAGGCAATTTCAAAGTACTTAAAACCAATAAATTGTGATAGATGGGTTGAATTATATTGGAAAAAGCAGTTAGAAAATAACTTAACACCAGAAGAGGAAGAAAAATTAAAACAATTAGAAGAGCAAAATTTAAAAACAATTCAAAAAGTTTATGAAGCGATTAAAAATGATGAAGAAATAAACAAATTAATTAAGAAAATAAAATCCCATGAATGGGTTAAGATTATTGAAAGTAACCTACAAAAATTGAGTTAAATTTTACGTTAGTCAAAATATTGTATAGGTGAGGTGGTTGTGAGTCATATATTCTTTATTATTTTTACATTATGTGCATTATGTATTTTGTTTTTGTTAATACTATTACCTGTGGTAGTTTCTATAGTTTTATTTAACCGATTAGTAAAGCCACATTTGGAACTTCCAGATATGCCCTCTCAAAAAGAAATTTACGACCCTAATCTGATACAATTATCCAAACGATTAAAAGGAGAGTCAATTGCTGAAACTCTAAATAATATTCTGGAATGGCAGGAAAATAATATTAATTATTGGATAGAAAGGGTAGCAGATTCTAAGGTTATTACTCCACTACTGATTATAACAATAGTGTCCGTGGTTGTAGTAATATCTGTCCCTACAAAATATTATTTAAACATTTTTGTATGGTTGCTTATTTGTTCAGTTGTAGGATTTTTGACTTCACTAATTACATTAATTATACGATACAAATACCTTCATTTAAATCTCACATCTGCAGTTAGTATATTGTGTCTTACACTATGTGACTCTATTAAAGTACCTGAAATTCTAAAATACAAAAAAGCAGTATGTAGGGATTACGCTAGATTAACTATCGCTCTACTTTGAATTTATTTCCAAATACAAAATTGTATTTTGTAACCCGTCCTAAACATATAGCTGCTGCTATTGAAGTAAATAATAAAATTTATGTGCTTGACCAACGACTACCTATTCAAAAAATTACTACATGGGTAAAAATACAACTCTATCGTTGTGATTCGTTAGAAAAGTATGCTATTTATAAAATAATACGAAAGGAAAATGGTTTCGATTTACAGAAAGAAAAGATTGAAAAATATATCGATAAAAATTTATTAAATGAGGAATATACTAAACCTAACTGGGATAATATTGTTGAGGAAATATATACTGCAATAGACGATAAAAAACCAAATTTTGAATTTAAACTTAAAAATTGTGCAATTTGGTATGACATAAACGATGCAATAATCAAAGAATCCTTATACCGATGCATAAAAAACATATTAAGAAAAGAATTCTGTGGAAATTATTCAAAAATAAAAAATATAGAACTTAAACAAAAAGGAAATGATATTGTTGTTCATTTACAGTTTGAGTGGGGATAATTATGGTTTCCCAAATTTCATACATCTACAATAACAAACCAAATATTTTTCCTTATGAAAAAACAGTATTAGAATTATTCAGAGAGAAGATAAATAAGGTAATAGAAAAGAATATAAAACTCTCAATTTATTGTGCAGTGGGATTTTTCTTTTTTGAGGGATTATCAGCATTAATCCCAGATTTGGAAAAACTATATAACAAAGGCTTATTAAAAGAATTCAAGTTAGTAATGGGTAGAGAAACTAAAGCAACAACAAAAGAAATCTTAGAAGCAATAAAAAATGATGCTACAAACCTATCAAACAAGGATTACAAATTTATCAAAAAACTATATGATGAAGGAATTTTTGACTTTAGAATTTATTTGGATAAGAGATTTCACATTAAATTATACTTGTTTGAAGAGAATGATGTTTTAACTGATGTTTGGGCTGGGAGTGCAAACCTTACATTGGGAGGATTAAAAGATAACATTGAATTAATAGTCCCAACTGGCTTATCTTCTGAAGATAGGGAAATCTATAAAGAATTCTTTAACAAAATTTGGGAAAGCTCAACTGATGAAGTTGAAAAACTAAAAACCATTAACATAATAAAAAGTAGTGCCACTGCTAAAGCAATATACCTCCCACCAAGAGAATTCTTTGCCAATCTAATAAAACTCATGGGTAAAGAATACCTCTTATCAAACCCCTCATTAGAAATTTCCTATTTGGCAGAATTCCAATACATGAGTTATTTTATGTGTTTGGAGAAATTAAACAAGTGGGGTGGAGTAATTTTAGCAAATTCTGTTGGGTTGGGAAAAACTGATGTTGCATGTGCCATTGCAAAATATTACTCCAACATGGGTAAGAAGGTTTTAGTCATCCACCCACCAGCTGTAGAACATCAATGGATAAAAACATTAAAAAAAGTTGGTCTAATCCCATGCAAAGGTAAAACTATAAATTTATGCAAATGGTTAGAGGAAAATAACAAGCAAGCATCGAATAATTATGTTGCTCTATTATCAATGGGATTATTACAGAAAAAGACATTCAATGTTCAAGAATATGAAGGTTTTGATTTGATAATCGTTGATGAAGCACATAATTTTAGGAATACAAAGTCAAATAGAAGGAATAATCTAAATGAACTTATAAAAACTAATCAAAACTGCCACACTTTACTAATAACTGCCACTCCAATAAATACTTCATTGGCAGATTACACAAGCTTATTGGGATTATTCACTCTAAAGGAGAAATATAAGGAAAGATTTGAAAGCGAAGGGATTTTAAATAAAATAAAAAGTGCTAACAAATTTATTGAGAATAACAATACAGTTGAAGCTGTCAAACTCCTAAGGGAGTTGATTAAAGAATTTACTGTAAGATTAGAGTGGATTGACATTTTGAAATACTTCAAAAAGGACTTAGAGAAAATTGCTGGAGTTACAGATTTCAAAATGCCTACTGTAATTCCAGTAGAGTATAAGTATGACGATAGAGTTGTTGAGGCAATTTTTGATAGGGTTGTAACTTACTTGGAATTGTTAAATTATGAGTATGCCAAACTGTGGGATGAAGAGGGATATAAAGAAGATAAAAACTTAATTTTTTGGTATAAATGGAGATTGTATAAAAGATTAGAAAGCAGTGTTTATGCATTTAAAAAGAGTTTAGAAAAATTTAAAGAGAGAAATGAATATTTATTGGAAATATTTAACAAAATTGACAAAAAACGAATGATTAGTGATGATTTGTTATCTACATCACTTTTTGAGAAGGATAGGTTAGAAACTATCATTTCCACATATAAATCACTTAAAGGCGTTGTAAAAGATAAAATTAAGGAAAATATCAAAAAAGATATTGAATTAACAAAGTCAATGTTGGATAGGATTAAATCTATTGAGAGATTCCTTGAAATTGATGAGAAGGTTAAAAAACTGGTTGAAATTTTAAAAGAAGAAAATAAACCTACAATAATATTTTCTGAATCGAGAGATACTGTAATATACTTAAAAGAAAGGTTGGAAAATGAGGGCTTTGATAAAATTGGAGTTGCTTATGGTGGGGAAGTTGGAAAAAAAGAGATTAACAAGAAGAAAATTCAAGAAGAGTTTAATAATGGAAAATATGATATTTTGATAACAACTGATGTTCTTAGCGAGGGTGTTAATCTCCCAAGGGCAGATGTTATTATCAACTTTGATTTACCATATAATCCAGTTAGATTAATACAGAGAGCTGGAAGGGCTATTAGATTAAGTAACCCAAAGCATATTAAAATATACAATTTTAAGCCAGATGAGAGTATTGATAAGGAATTGGAATTGTGTAATAGGTTGAAAGTAAGAGTTGAGAATATTGTTGCTACTATTGGTATTGAGTTTATAATTTGGAGTATTGACCAGAAGAAAATTGATGAATTTTCTGATAAGAATAGAAAGAGAGTAGAGGAGGCAATAAAAGAGTGGAAGCAAAAATTATCATCCTCCAACCCAGAAGAATTGGCTAAGATTGTAGAGAGTAGTTTGGATAAGATTGATAAAACTTTAAGAGAGTTTATAACCCACTATAACATTTCAGAGGAGACTGTTGAAGAACACTACCATAGATACAAAAAACCAATTTACACGTCATTAATCGAAGAAAAAGAGGGATATTTTGTAGTGTTTAAGTATAGGGCTAATAATTATTATTGTGGGGAGTTGGAATTTACTATCAATGATATGAAAGTGGGGTTTGATGACGATGATTTTGCAGAAGTTGAAAAACTGGTTAAAGATAAGATTAAAAAGTTGGATGAGGAGTTTTTAAAGTCAAAATCTGACGATAGGGATAAATTAACTACCAACATTAAAAAAATTGCAAGAGAGTGTGGTGGTAAAGTAGAGGGTCTAATAAATGGGGTTGATATTGGAACCTTGCCTAAGCATGAAAAAGAGAAGTTATTGGAATTATTAGAGAAATATAAAAAGACTCCACCATTTGTAAGGAACAATATGATTAAAGAAATTGAAGAGTTCCTAAAAAATACTAAAAAAGTTAAACAAATAACATTGGATGAAACTATTGAAGACAGATTTAAAATACTTGCGATAGTAAAATATTGTAAAGAAGGGGAGGATTAGGATGTTTTTATCTTTTTCTAATGTTTGGAGGAATAAGTTTTCTACTACTTCTTGCAGAGAAGAATTCAATACTTCCATTAGCATGTACTAATGCTACTACAGGAGTTTGTTTATTTTTTGTTGCAGTCATTTTTAATCTTCTCAATTCTTTACTGCTGGGCCATGATGGCTTTCCATTTTCAGAATATTTAACTTGGATTCTCCAACTTGTTCCAGTAGGCCAAGTTGCAATAACATCTGTAGCTCCAGGAAGTTTTGTATTAACAACACACTTAGCCCCACGAGCTCTCAAACTTCTTGCAACCTTCTCTTCAGAAGGCCAAGGCATAAACACCCCTCCTAATGAAACAAAATACGCTCTACATAAATATAATAAAGCAAATAACAAATATATAAACCTATTCTCCAACTCTAAAAATTAAATGTGGGTGATACTATGGCATACTGGCTTTGTATAACAAATGAAGACAATTGGAAGGTTATAAAAGATAAGAAAATTTGGGGAGTTGCTGAAAGGCATAAAAATACAATAAACAAAGTTAAAGTTGGGGATAAGTTAGTTATCTATGAAATTCAGAGGAGTGGAAAGGATTATAAGCCACCATATATAAGAGGAGTTTATGAAGTCGTTTCAGAGGTTTATAAGGATAGTTCAAAAATTTTTAAGCCAACTCCAAGAAATCCTAATGAGAAGTTTCCATATAGAGTTAAATTAAAGGAAATTAAAGTCTTTGAACCACCAATTAATTTTAAGGATTTGATTCCGAAGCTTAAATTTATCACTAATAAGAAGAAGTGGAGTGGGCATTTGATGGGTAAGGCTATGAGGGAGATTCCTGAGGAGGATTATAAGTTGATTGTGGAGTGTTAGTTTTATTGTTTTCTGATTTTATTTTTTCTTATTTTTCTCCCCCTCCCCTCTCGGGCTCTCTCCTCCCCCTCTTTTTTTTATTTTAAAATTTTAATTAATATAATTACTAATTTTGACAATTTGACAAGTTTTTATTTTTATTTATTGTA
>Ga0256843_1001250_pt1 | contig 20388 bp, 20 predicted proteins | sample AlvinellametaG_FD_191572 | JGI IMG/M metagenome (GOLD analysis project Ga0256843, IMG submission 191572) | Pompeii worm associated microbial communities from hydrothermal vent at the East Pacific Rise, Pacific Ocean - Alvinella | ecosystem: Host-associated > Annelida > Integument > Unclassified ... | reverse complement strand
CTCTTCTGAAACCTCTTTTTCTTTTAGAATCTTTTCTTCTTCTTTTTTTGAAGATAACTACTTTTTCTCCTCTTCCGTGGTTGATTACTTCAGCTTTAACTTTAGCACCTTCAACTACAGGAGTTCCAATTTTTACATCACCATTATTATCACATAATAATACTTCAAGTTCAATTTCAGCTTTTGGTTCTACATCCATTTTGTCGAATAATAAAATATCACCTTCTTGAACTTTATATTGTTTTCCACCATTTTTTACGATAGCATACATTTTATAACACCTTTTAAGTGGTTTTTATTTGAGTGTGGTATTTTATCAAAAAATAGTTTAAATTAAACTTAAATTAAGCAAAATTTAAACAAAATCATTAAAAATACACTAAATTTATTCAGAAATTGCTATACATTCAATTTCAACTAAAGCATTTTTTGGTAAAGTTTTTACAGCAACAGTACTTCTTGCTGGTTTATGTGAAAAATATTCTCCATATATTTCATTTACACTTACAAAGTCATCCATATTTGCTAAAAATATAGTTGTTTTTACTACATTAGATAGCTCAACACCTGCTTCATTTAATACAGCTTTTAAATTTTCACAAACTTGTTTTGTTTGTGTTTTTACATCAGCATCTAAAAATTCACCATTTGGTAATAAAGCAATTTGTCCTGATGTATATATAAAATTACCTACTTTAATAGCTTGAGAATATGGACCTATTGCTTGTGGAGCATTATTAGTATGAACTTTTGTCATGATATTATCCTTTTTTTTTGATAGAATTATAGCAAAGATTAGGGGAGATATTATGATTTTAATTGTAGAAGATGATAAAGATTTAAATGATACTTTATATGATTTTTTAAGTGAAAAATTTGAAGTATTAAGGGCATTTGATGGTGAAGAAGCCTTAAAGTTAGCATATGAAAAAAATATTGATTTAATAATCTTAGATATAAAGCTTCCTAAATTAGATGGTTTTGAAGTTGCAAAAGAGATTAGAAAATTTAAGCAAACTCCTATTATATTTTTAACTTCTTTAGATAGTCAAAAAGATGTGGAAAAAGGTTTTTTAAGTGGTGGAGATGATTATATTAAAAAGCCTTTTTCATTAAAAGAGTTATATTTTAGAATAGAAGCAATTCTGAAAAGAGTATATAAAGAAGAAAAAATGCAGATTAATGATTTTGTTTTTGATATGAAGAATTTAGAACTTTTTAAAGGTGATGAAAAAATACATTTAAAAACTAAAGAATTAAAACTTTTGAGCTTATTTTTGAAAAATAAAAATAGAATACTTACAAAAGATGAAATTTTTAATGAGATTTATGAATATGATGAAAATCCAAATGAAAATTCACTTAGAACATTTATAAGAGATTTAAGGCATATTTTAGGAAATGAAGTGATTGAAACTATAAAGGGGGTGGGTTATAAATTTGTCATCTGAAAAAAAATCTTTAGTTAGATTTGTAATTATATATATAGTATCGACTATTATATTACTTGGAATAGGGGAATGGTTTTATTATAAGTTAGCAAAAGAATCTTTAATAAAAGAACATAGAGTAATGCTTATATCTAAAGTAGATAAGTTTTTAGAAAATAAAGTAAAGCAAAAAGGACTTGCAAATTTAAAATTATTAAAAAATATGGCTATATATAAAAATGGTTATTTAATTGCTTCAAATTTTACACCACCTAAATTAGATTTTTCAAAAGAGATTAATATTAAAGATAATAAAATATATTATATAAAAAAATTAATTCGTCCATTTGGAATAGTTTATATAGTAACATTCGAATGTTTTCATAATAATTTATTAAATAGATTAATAATATTTAATGTATTTGCATTAATATTTATTGTTTTTATAGCATTTATATTAGGAAAAGTATTTTTAGCTCCAATGAAAAAAAATATAGAAGATTTAGAAAATTTTATTACAGATTCTACGCATGAGATGAATACACCAATAAGTGTTATTATGAGTAATATAGAAATATTGGAGATAAAAGGTATTGTAAATAAAGAGTTTGATAGAATAAAAAATGCTTCAAAAAGAGTGAGTAAAATTTTTGAGGATTTAAAGTTTATTAGACTAAATCATAATACTAAAAAAGAGATTATAGATATAAATCTAAAACAATTTTTATTAGAAAGAATTAAATATTTTGAAATAGAGCCTAAAATGGAGCTAGAAGATATATCTATTAAAATAGATAAAGAGGATTTAACAAGACTTATAGATAATTTGCTTAGTAATGCAAAAAAATATTCTAATAAATTTATAGAAATAAAATTAAATAGAGAGTTTTTAAGTATTAGAAATGATGGTAAAATAGAAAATATCAAAAATATTGCTGATAAATATGTAAGAGAAAATAAAAATGAGGGTGGATTTGGGATAGGTCTTTATATAGTAAATAAAATATGTAAAAATTATGGATTTGATTTTAATATAAAAAACAATAATGGAGTAGAAGTCAAAATTAGATTTTAAAATAGTTTATAAATAGTTTATATTACTATTGTATAATATATGTCAAATAGATTTAAGGAGGTGCATTATGACTATAAGCACTATGACAAATCCTATACCAGGAACTCAAATGGGTGTAGGAAGTATGCAAGGTCCAAGAGATGGAAGTGGACCAAGAGGACAGCAATTACAACAACAATTGCAACAAATGGATCAAACTAATCTTGATCAGACTACGTTAGAAGAGACACAACAACAAACACAACGTCAACAGCAACAACAAGCTCAACAACAATCTCAAGTATTATCTACACAAGAAACTCAAGCTATTGCACAAGCAACAGGTATGGGTGGCATGCTAAATTTAATGGCATAATTTTAGGCACTTTTTGTGCCTTATTTCTACATTTATCTTCTAGTTTATAAATAGTTTATATTTCTTTCATATAATTAAAATAAAAAAAGGAATAGCCATGAAAAAGTTATTATTATCATTAGTATTAGCAGGAAGTGTATTTGGTTTTGGAAATAGTGGTATGCAAAATAGTTGGTTTTCAACTATGTTAAATCAATATCCAGTAGAAGCATTATCAAATGCAGAAAAAAATGCTTTATTACATATGGCAGAAGAAGAAAAGTTAGCAAGAGATGTATATACTACATTATACAACAAATGGGGACTTAGAGTTTTTGGAAATATTAAAAAAGCTGAACAACATCATATGAATATGGTAGATATGCTGTTAAAAAGATATGGAATGAAAATAAATAATTTACCAGTAGGAGAGTTTCACGATTCTAAAGTTCAAGAACTTTATAATAAATTAGTAAATATGGGAAGTAAATCTAGAGTAGATGCTTTAAAAGTAGGAGCATTAATAGAAGACTTAGATATTTATGATTTAGAAAAATATATGAAAGAAGTTGATAATAAAGATATTTTATTTATATTTAAAAATCTTACAAAAGGTAGTAGAAATCATATGAGAGCATTTATTGGGTGGTTAAAAACATATAAAGCAACATATTCACCACAATATATCTCATATAATGAATTTAATAATATAATAAACTCACCATTTGAAAGAGGGATTGTAAAATAAAGGAAAAAAATGAACAAATTAGTGAAGTACGGGATAGGGATAGCTATAATAGGTGTATTAGGAGTAGGTTTTTATCAAAAAGTTTTTATTCCTAAACATACATTTAAAATAGTAACTCCTACAAAAAAAGATATGGTTATAAAAGTTGATGGTGTAGGAAATGTAGGTAGTGAAAATAGTTATAAAGTAAGCGCTATTTATGGAGGTAAAGTTACTAATTTTAGTATTCAATTAGGTGATTTTGTCAAAAAAGGGGATATTATAGCTTTAATTGATAGTGTAGATCTAAAAGATAAAATAGATGAAGTAAAAGCAAATATTAAAGTAATTAAAGCAAATATAGAATCAACAAAAATAGATAAAGAATCTGCATATAAAGATTATTTGTATCAAGAAGATGTATTAAAAAAGAATAAAAAACTATATCAAAAAAGAGCAATATCTGAATTAGAATACAAAAAATATCTTACAAATAGAGATATTGCCAAATTAAAAGTTGATTCTTTATCTAAAAAGATTGAATCTTTAAAAAATCAATTACCTCAACTACAAGCTAGTTTAAAAGGTTTAGAAGAAAGATTAAAAAGATATACAATTATATCTCCTATAGATGGTTATGTAGTGAAAAAATATATAACAAACTATGATACTGTAGGTAATAATCAACCATTGATTGAAATAGTAAATCCTAAAGATGTGTGGATAGATACATTTATAGATACAAGAATTAGTGGAGATGTTGTTATTGGTGATAAATCTATGATTAAATTGCGTTCAGGATTAAAAACAAGAGGATATGTATATAAGTTAAATCCTGTAAATAACGCTGTAACAAATGAGAGAGAAATTTTTATTAGATTTAAAAAAGTACCAATTCCTTTTTATATCAACGAACAAGCAATAGTAACTATAAAAATAAAATCTTTAAATGGTGTTTATACAATACCAGCTAAAGCTATATCTTTTAATAATAAAAAACAGGGGGTATGGGTTTTAAAAGGAGATAAAGCACATTTTATTCCTGTGAAAGTTATTGCTCATAATGATAAAGCTGTAGCGATTGATAAAAAAGATATTAAAGTTATTATCCCTAATCCTAAGAAAAAAACATTAAGCGAAGGGATGAAAATATATCATGATTAATTTAGCTTTTAAAGATATACAACACTCATTCTCAAAATTTATAATCACTGCTATTAGTGTAGGGATTTTGCTAGGAATAGTTATAATTATGATAGGTGTATATCGTGGTATGGTATTTGATGCAAAAGAATTTGTAAATGATTTAGATGTAGATATTTGGGTAGTGCAACAAGATACATTAGGACCATTTGCTGAAACATCAAAAATTCATGAAGATATTAAAAATCAAATTTCATATCAAGAAGGGATAAAAGTAGCAGAAGCTATCACTTTTCAAAGTACACAGCTTACAAATAGATATGGTAGTTTTAAAGTTATGATTGTTGGATATGATCCTTTTGGAAAAATCTCAGCAATTAATCCAAAAAAATTAGTAGCTGGACGTGAATTAAGAAAAGAACATTATGAAGTGGTTGTTTCTCAAAAAACACATTATAAATTAGGTGAAAAGATAAAATTAGGAAGAGATATTTATACAGTAGTTGGTATTACTAAAAACACTGTATCAAATAGTGGGGATTATTTGATTTTTACTAGTTTAAAAGATGCCCAAATTTTACAATTTACTTATTCAAACGAAAGAATTAGAAGTGATGAAAAAAGAGGGATAAAAGGTGGTAATCCACATTTAGTAAATGCTATTATAGCTAGTGTTAAAGATGGATATGATGAAAACGAAGTAGCTAAAAGAATACAAGACAATACTCATAAATCAGTATATACTACACAAGATGAATTAAGATTATTACTTCAAAGAGTTATTAAAAAATCATCTAAACAATTAGGAACATTTACAGTTATTTTAATTATTGTATCTATTGTAATTATTGCACTTATTATTTATACAATGACTTTAGAAAAAATGAAAGAATTATCTATTATGAAACTTATTGGTATTCCAAATTTTACTATTGCAAAGATGATTATGCAAGAAACAATAATTTTAGGTGTATTAGCATTTGTTTCAGGAAATATATTTGCTCATATGATAAGTGATAAATTTCCTAAAAGGATTATTTTATTATGGAATGATGCATTTTTATTATTTGCAGTAATTATAGTATTTTCAGTATTTGCATCATTTTTTGGTATTTATAAGGTTATGAAAACAGATCCAACACAAGCAATAGGTGGATAAAAGGTAAAAATATGGATATAGCTATAAAAGTAGAAAATTTAGTAAAAAAATTTGGACATGATGAAAGCGAGGTAGTTGTAATTGATGGTGCTAATTTTACTTTAGAAAAAGGGGAATTCGCAGCATTAGTAGCACCTAGTGGAGCTGGTAAAACAACACTTTTAATGATGCTTGGATGTGTACTAGAGCCAACAAGTGGAATTATTCAAATAGGTGATGAGATAGTTTATAATAACAAATGGCTTGTAAAAGATGATAGAGCTTTAAGAAGAAAAAAACTTGGATTTATTTTTCAAGCCCATTATCTTATTCCATTTTTAAATGTAGAAGAAAATGTAAGTTTACTTCCTTATCAAAATGGAGAAAGTGAAGAAGTAGTAAAAAAGAGAGTAAGAGAATTATTGGATTATTTAGGAATAGTAGAAAAACTTACATTTATGCCAAGTGAGCTTAGTGGAGGGCAAAATCAAAGAGTAGCTATTGCTAGAGCTTTAGCAAATAATCCAGATATTATTTTAGCGGATGAGCCAACTGCTGCACTTGATAAAGAGATGGCAGTAAGTGTAGTTAAATTACTTAAAAAAATTACAAGAGAACATAATGTATCTATTATTATGGTAACACATGATGAAAGTTTATTACCTTATTGTGATAAAATCTTGAGTATTGAAGATAAAAAGGTAGTAGTAAAGGAGAAAGTAGATGAACATATTATTTAAAGGGGCATTGCTTGGATTAAGTGTTATAGCTTTACAAGCAATAACATTAAAAGAGTTAATAGATAAGACTTTAGAAAACAATCAAAATTTAAAAGCAAATAAATATACAACTAAAGCTAAACAAAAAACATTTGAGAGTGTAAAAAATATTTATAATCCAAATCTAATAGTAGGTGCAAGTTATAATCGTTTAGATTTAGATGTAAGAGAAGTTCAAGTAAAAAATACTTATAGTGCATTTGCTAAATTTAGTGTAAATTTATATGATGGGGGTAAAAGTTCTGCTTTAAAAAAACAAAAATTATATGAATATAAATCACAAAAATATCAAAATATTACAGATACAAAACAAACTATTTTAAATTTAGTAACTTTATATTTTAATCTAAAAACTATAGAAGAAAATATAAAAGTTTATGAAGAAAAAAGTAAAGCTTTAAAAGCTCAATATGATAGAGTAAAAACAAAATATGATATGAAAATGACTACTATTGATGATGTGTTAAAATTAAAAAGTGAATATGAATCAAATCTATATACAATAGAAGAATTAAAATATCAAAAAGATGAAATGACAAAAAATATAGAGTTATTAAGTGGAGTAAAAATAGATAAACTAGATACATCTTCTTTACCTAATGTAGAAAATTTATCTTATGTTCCTAGTAGTGATGTAAAAGCTCTTGAATTAAATTTAAAGGCTAATGAAGAAAATGTAAATATTATGAAATCTACAAAAAAACCTCAAATTAAAATAGAAGATAGTTTAAGTTTTTATAAATATGATGATTATAATGAAAAATTATTATCTGATTTACCAGATAAACAAAATCAACTTACATTAAGTGTAACATATAATCTTTTTGATACTTCATCAAAAGCTAAAACAGAATCTGCAAAATTAGCAAAATTAGCTACAGCAAATAAACTTTCATTTTTAAAGCAACAAGAAAAAATAGATTTTCTTTTAGCTAAAAGAAAACTTCAAACTCAAATATTAAAATTAAAATCATTAAAAAGTGCTGTTGAGATGGCAAATAGTGTATATGATATTATTAAAGAAAAATATGAAAATGGAGTTGTAGATAATATTGCATATTTGGATGCTTTAAGTAAAAAAATATATAATTTAGCTTTATATAAACAAGCTTTAAATGATTTAGAAATAGCTAAAGCTAATTATTATTTTAAAAGTGGAATTGATTATAAAAAAGTATTGAAAGATTGGTAAAATAATTTCCCTCCAAAGAGGGGGAATTATTAGCAAGAATATGAAGTGATAAATTCGTATGGATGAGGTCTTCCCTCTACAGGAATGATTTCAGTTTCATATTTATAATCGATGAAAGTTTTAATAAAGTCATCGCTCATTACAGCTTTTAAGAAACTATTTGGATCTTCTAGTTCTTTTTCTACAGAGTAGATAGCTTCTCTTAAAGTAGCTGGAAGAGTTCTGATTCCTCTTTCTTTGATTTCATCTAAGCTTAATTCAAATAAATCTTCATTTAATGGCTCTCTTGCAGCTTCATAAACTTCAAGATTATTTTTGATTCCATCAAGTCCAGCAAGTAACATTACTGAGAATGCTAAATATGGGTTTGAAGTTGAATCTGGGAATCTAAATTCAGTTCTTACTGCTTTTTCACCAGCACCAAATGGGATTCTACAACAAGCAGATCTGTTTTTAGCAGAATATGCTAAGATATTTGGAGCTTCAAATCCTGGTTGTAATCTTTTATATGAGTTCATACTTGGATTTGTGAATGCAGCTACTGTATCAGCGTGAGCGAATACTCCAGCGATATATTTTTTAGCGATATCACTTAATCCTGCATAACCATTTGCATCATAGAAAGTATTTTTTCCGTCTTTCCAGATTGATTGGTGAACATGCATTCCGTTTCCATTATCACCATAAAGAGGTTTTGGCATAAATGTAGCAGTTTTACCATTTAAGTGAGCAACCATTTTGATTACATATTTTAATTTTTGAACATTATCAGCAGCTTCTACTAAAGTTCCAAATTTAACACCGATTTCACCTTGTCCTTGAGCAACTTCGTGGTGAACTACGAAAGTTTCAAGTCCAACTTCTTTAAGTACTTGTACCATTTCAGCTCTTAAATCTACCATACTATCTACTGGTGCTACTGGGAAATATCCACCTTTAGTTCCAGGTCTATGTCCTGTATTGTAAGCATCTTCATAGTGAGCATCAGTATTCCATGCACCCTCTTCAGTTTCTACAGAGTATGCTTGAGAGTTGATGTTATCTGTGATTTTTACATCTTCAAATACGAAAAATTCATTTTCTGGTCCGAAGTAAGCAACATCACCAATTCCTTGTTCAGCAAGGTATTTAAGAGTTTTTTTAGCAAGACTTCTTGGACATTTGTGGTAAGGATTGTAGTTTGTATCTAATACATCACAAAATACTACCATAGTTGGATCAGCTGTGAAAGGATCTTCAAAGTGAGTTCCTATTTCTAAATCTGGCATTAAAATCATATCTGATTCATTAATTGGTTGCCATGCTGGAATACTACTTCCATCAAATGGTAATCCGTTTTTAAAAGTATCTTCATCTACTGCATCGATATCATAAGTTACATGATGCCAAGTTCCTTTAATATCTGTAAATCTGAAATCGATAAATTCAATTTCTTTTTCTTTACATTCATTTAAGAATTCTGCTGGTGTCATATATTCTCCTTTTTTTTTTAAATTTGCTTTAATTATAGTATTATTTTAAGAAAATGTTATAAAAAAGTTGTTTAAATTTTATACAAAAGGGAAAAAATGAGATTTATCGAAACACTTTTAATAAAAGATAAAATAGAAAATTTGATTTATCATAATATTAGAATGAATACTACAAGGGCTATTTTTTTTGGGAAAGAGCCTATAGATTTAAAATATTTTGTAGATATTAAACAAAATACAAGGTGTAGAGTTTTATATAGTGAAGATATTTTAAAAGTTGAATATTTTGATTTAAAGCCTCGTGAATTTAAAAAATTAAAAGTAGTATATAGTGATATTGAATATGATTTTAAATATGAAAATAGAGAAAAATTAAATAGTTTAAAAGTGGATGGATATGATGAAGTAGTGATAGTAAAAGATGGATATATTACTGATACAACTATTTCAAATCTTGCTTTTTTTGATGGTAAAGAATGGGTTACTCCAAATACACCTCTCTTAGAAGGAACTAAAAGAATGGAGCTTTTAGATAAAGGTTTTTTAAGAGAAAAAGAGATTAAAATTGATGATTTAAAAAATTATAAAAAAATAGCAATGATGAATGCAATTATCGGATTTTATGAAATAGGTGAGATTGAGAGTAGTATAGAAATATGATATAATCAAATCAAAAAAAGGATAAAAATGAATTGGGATTTAAAACCATTATTTAATAGCTTAGAAGAGGCTGATTTATTGCTTGAAGAAGCAAAAAAAGAGGCTGGTTGGTTTTATAACAACTACAAAGGAAAGCTTGAGACATTAAATGTATATCAATTTTTAGAAGCTTTAAATAGTTATATAGATATAAATGAAAAAATTAGTAGAGTAATGACATATATATATCTTCAATTTGCTACAGATACATCTAAAGGAAATTTACTTAGTAAGTATGAAACTATTTCAACTGAAATAGAAGAAAAATTGATGTTTTTTGAACTTGAATTTACAAAATTACCAGCACAAAAACAACTTCAATTTATTGATCATGCTGGTGTAAATAGACTTTATCTTGAAACACTTAGAAAAGAAGCAAAACATAAATTAAGTGAAAACGAAGAAATTATTTTGATGAAAAAAGATTTAACAAGCTCAAGTGCTTTTAGTAGGCTTTTTGATGAAACTATTTCAAATATTAAATTTTATTGGGATGGTGAATTTGTAAGTGAAGAAGAGATTCTTTCAAAACTTCATTCATCAAATAGAAATATCAGAAAAAGAGCACAAGTAAGTCTTACAAATGGACTTAAAGATAAACAAAAACTTTTTGCTTTTATTTATAATCAAATCAAAAAAGATTGGAAAATAGAATGTGATTTAAGACATTATGAAACTCCAGAAGAGCCTAGACATATCTCAAATAAAGCAAGTCAAAAAAGTGTAGATGCACTTGTTAATGCAACAAATGCAAATACAGATATAGTAGAAGAGTATTATAATATTAAAAAAGAGCTTTTAGGGTATGATAAATTATATGATTATGATAGATATGCTCCACTTAAAAGTATAGATAAAGAGATTTCTTTTGAAGAAGCAAAAGAGATGGTTTTAAATTGTTTTAAAAATTTTAGTAATACATTTTATGAAATAGCAGTGAAGGCATTTGATGAAAAATGGATAGATGTATATCCAAAAGAGGGTAAAAGAGGAGGGGCTTTTTCACATGGTGCCACACCAAAAGCACATCCATATGTGATGCTGAATTTCACAAATCAAATAAGAGATGTTTTTACTTTAGCTCACGAGCTGGGTCATGCTATTCATCAATATTTAGCAAGAGATGTAGGATATCTAAATCAACACACACCTTTAACTACAGCAGAAACTGCTTCTATTTTTGCTGAGATGCTTTTATTTGAAGATATGAAAAAGAAACTAAATAAAGAAGAGTTAATTTCTCTTTATGCAAATAAATTAGAAGATATTTTCGCTACATTATTTAGACAAATTGTATTTACAAATTTTGAAAGAAAAGTTCATTCAAAAGATGAATTAAGCCCTGAAGAATTTAATACAATTTGGCAAGAAGAAAATCAAAAAATGTTTGGGGATAGTGTGATTTTAACAAACAATTATAAATTATGGTGGAGTTATATTCCTCATTTTATTCATTCACCATTTTATTGTTATTCATACTCTTATGCACAACTTTTAGTAATATCACTTTATAATTTATATAAAAATGGATATGAAAATTTTGAAGAAAGATATATAGAATTTCTAAAAAGTGGTGGAAGTATTGAACCAAAAATACAAATCCAAAGATTTGGAAAAAATATTGATGATGAAGAGTTTTGGATAGAAGGTATAAATACTATTAGAGATATGTTAAATGAATTTAAAGGACTTATATGAAATTAGTATATAATCCAAAATATAGAGATTTAATGGTAAAACAAGTAAGAGAACAATTGTCTTTTTTTCTGCAAAACTCTATTGAATTTTCAATAGTTGTAAATATGGATAGTGGGATTGACTTTAATCCTTCTCTTCCAGAGGAAGTAACATCAGCTTTTAGAGAGTTTACATTGTTTACAATATCTGGATATACTTTTAGTAGTGCTTTTGTAAAAGATGATAAATTTGTATTTGAAGCTGGATTTGGTAGAGAAAATATAGGTTCTATTGTACATGTAGATTTAGATAGAATATTACAAATAGTTATTAGTGAAACTCCTATATTTATTAATGTAACAGCAAGTGTGGAAAAAACAAAAACAAAAGATAGTTTTAATGTATTTGCTTCTAAAGAAAGGAATAAAAAGTTTTTTAAGAAAGATTAAAAAGTTATAATCTTTCCTGCTCCACCTTCAATAAATTTATCTTGATATTTTTCTTTTATTAATTTGATAGCTAAATCACCTGTGCAGTGAGTAGCTGTGATATATTCACTAGATAATTTAGAAATAGTATTTAAAATATCTTTTTCTTTTTTATACATCATATGAAAACCACCTATTGTAAATTTTATAGGTTTATTTAAATTTTTTGCTACTTTTTCAAAATTATCAATTCCTGGATGTGAACATCCCCCAATTACATATAATTCACCATCTTTTTCAATAATTAAACTTTGTTCTGGCATATCATCACCTATTAAACCTGTAGAAAATAGATGATCACTTATTTGTGTAAATTGTGATATTACCATTACTTCTTTTGCTAATATTTTTAAATCTTTTATAAGATGCTTTGATAATGAACTAGGTACGATTAAAAGGATATTTGGATTTTCTTCTAATACTGTATCTAATCCACCAATATGATCCCAATGGTTATGTGAAATAAATACAATATCTATATTTTTAAAATTTATATTCATTTTTTTAGCATTTTTAAGTAATATTCTTCCATTACTTCCTGTATCAAATAAAATGGTTTTATTATGTACTTTTATAAGGGTAGAAAACCCCCATAAACTTTGAAGATTTTTATCATAATTATAATTATCAAATAATATTTTAAATTTCAAATTTATTCCTTTGAATAGCTATTTTGTAAGTTAAATAAAACTTTACTAGCAGATGTTTTTATATCATTATCACAATTATTATTTATAACTTTAGCTAATAAATTTTTGGCTAAATTATATTTTTTTTCATAAGTTAAATATAGTGATAAATCATAAGGAATTATACAACTATTTGGATATTTTTTATTTAATTTTGAAAGTATTTGAATTTTTTTTGATATTTGTGTCTTATCAGATAAAGCAGTATCAAATAATTTTTTATCTTTATCATCCATATCTATATCGATAGAGTCATATAATTCTACATAAATAGTTATTTTATGCGGTGCTATGTCAGATACAATCTCTTTTGCTATTTTTGTTGAAAATTTATAAATTTCATTATTGTCTATAGTTACTTTGTATTCATTTTGATTTTGATAATAAGTGATATTTTTGCAAGGATCTTTTATATCATATGCTGTATAATTTTTTGAAAATATTGGAGTATTATTTAAATCAGTAATAGTGACATCTACGTTAATTTCAAGAGATGCTTTTTCACATTTAATTTTTTTATGAGTAGGTTTACATTTTTTATTTATAGTATAAATTTTATTATTATAAAGAACATAATTTTTATTTTTGAATAGTTTATCTTTTATTTTGTTATATTCTTTTGGGGTTAAACTCATACTTTTTTTATTTGTATTACAAAAAATAGTACCATTTATAGATTTACATAAATAAAAATCATATTTACATATACTACCTTTAATATGTAATTTAACATTTTTTTTATAAGTTGTTTTTAAAATTTGTTTGTAAACTTTTGCATTTAATGTAGTTTTGTGTTCATTAAATATAAAATAATTAGGTACTAAAGAGTTAACATTATTTAGCTCATTGATTATATTATTTGTTAAATTTATAGAGTCATTTTGGATATTTATTTTTAAGTATCTAATGTCATTATTTTTTATTTCATATGGTTGTTGTATGATAGGTACATTTATTTTATTGCTACATCCTATAAAAAATAGTAAAGTTAAAAGTAGTAGTAATTTTTTCATAATAACCCTTTTTTTTATAATGATTGTATCAAAAAAAGGGGAAAAGATTATAATCCAGCTTCTTTTAGAGCTTCACCTTGATAGTGTGCAATAAGTGGATCTATAATTTCATCAAATAATCCCTCAGACATAATTTGCTCTAATCTATAAAGAGTAAGGCCTATTCTATGATCAGTGATTCTGTTTTGTGGGTAGTTATAAGTTCTAATTCTTTCACTTCTATCACCACTTCCTACTTGGTTTTTTCTAGCTTCGCCAATTTCAGCTAATCTTTGAGATTCAAAATGTTCATAAACTCTTGCTTTTAAGATTTGAAGTGCTTTTTCTTTATTTCTTTGTTGGCTTCTTTCATCTTGCATTGAAACTGTAATACCTGTTGGGATATGAGTCATTCTAACAGCACTTTCAGTTTTATTCACATGTTGACCACCAGCTCCTCCAGCTCTCATTACATCAATTTTAATTTCATTTGCTGGGATATCTATTTCGGTATCAGCAACTTCTGGCATAATAGCTACTGTTACAGCTGAAGTATGAACTCTTCCTTGAGATTCTGTAGCAGGGATTCTTTGGACTCTATGAGTACCACCTTCATATTTTAATCTTGAATAAACACTTTCACCTTTTACTAAAAGGATAATCTCTTTATATCCACCAACATCACTATCACTAGCACTAATAAGTTCAGTTTTCCACCCTTTTTTATCTGCATATCTTGAGTATGCTCTAAATAAATCTCCTACAAATAAACTAGCTTCATCACCACCAGTACCAGCTCTAATTTCTAGGTAAATATTTTTATCATCATTAGGATCTTTTGGTAAAAGTAGAAGTTTTATCTCTTCTTCAAGTAGAGGTATTTTAGGCTCAAGTTCTTTAAGTTCCTCTTTTGCTAATTCACCAAGTTCATTATCACTAAGTAATTCTTTGTTTTCTTCTATTGCTTCTAAAGTAGAGATATATTCATTTGCTTTATCTACAATTTTTTGAAGGTCTGATTGCTCTTTTGAAAGTGTAGTTAGTTTTTTTATATCTTGAGTAATATTTTCATCTGAAAGTAATTTTGATAGTTCATTATATCTATCTAAAAATGGTTGTAATTTGTCTTTTAGCATAAATTTGCCTTTATTTGAAAGTTATAAAAAGAGGGGAAAAAGAGAATTAAGCTGATTTTTGAGCTAATTCTTTTACAAGTTTATTAAGTCTGCTTACTTTTCTAGCAGCTGTATTTTTCTTTAAGATACCTTTGCTTACGAAAGAGTGTAATTTTTTGTTTGCTACTTTGAATGCTTCTTGAGCTTTTGCTAAATCACCTGCTTCTACTGCTTCTCTTACTGCTTTTGTAATGTTTTTGATTCTTGTTCTGTAGAATCTATTTCTTTCTGTTCTTTTGATTGTTTGTTTGATTCTTTTTTTAGCTGATTTATGATTAGCCATTATCCAATTCCTTTTAATTTTTAGTTTTTTACCCGAAATTATATCCAAAATTTGATAAAATTACAATATATTTATGAAAATATAGTTAATGACATTTTAAAGTAACTTATTTTAGGTAAAATAAAACTAAAAATTTTTAAGGAATGTATATGAAATTATTTGGAACAGATGGAGTAAGAGGAAAAGCGGGCGAAGTTTTAACACCTTTTTTAGCTATGAAGTTAGCAATGGCTATGGGGATGTATTTTAGAAAATGTTCAAAAACAAATAAAATTTTAGTAGGAAAAGACACAAGAAAATCAGGATATATGATAGAAAATTCTATAGTAGCTGGACTTACTGCTGTAGGATATAATGTAATACAAATAGGGCCTATGCCAACACCAGCAGTTGCATTTTTAACAGAAGATATGAGATGTGATGCTGGTATTATGATAAGTGCAAGTCATAATCCTTATTATGATAATGGAATTAAACTTTTTGATGCTTATGGAAATAAGCTTGATGTAGAAGTAGAAAAAGCTATAGAAGATATATATTTTAGTGAAGAATTTGAATTAAAAGTAGATAAAGAGATTGGTAAAAGTAAAAGAATAGATGATGTTATTGGTAGATATATTGTACATATTAAAGAATCATTTCCAAAAGATAAAAATTTAAGTTCACTAAGAATCGTAATAGATACAGCAAATGGGGCAAGTTATAAAGTAGCTAAAACTGTATTTGAAGAGCTTGGTGCTGATGTGATTACATTGAATGATAAGCCTAATGGATACAATATTAATGAAAATTGTGGTGCTATGCATCCTCAAATTTTAGCAAATAAAGTAAGAGAATATAGGGCTGATATTGGATTTGCTTTTGATGGTGATGCTGATAGATTAGTTGTAGTAGATGAAAGAGGTGAGATTGTAGATGGAGATAAACTAATAGGTGCATTAGCTATTTATCTTAAAAAACATAATAAATTAAAAAATGATGGTGTAGCTGTAACAATTATGAGTAATTCTGCTTTAGAAGATTTTTTAGCAAAATATGGAATAAAAACTTATCGTTCACAAGTTGGAGATAAATTTGTATTAGAGGTTATGAAAGAAAAAGACCTGAATTTTGGTGGAGAGCAATCAGGGCATATTATTTTTAGTGATTTTGCAAAAACTGGTGATGGAGTTGTTTCAGCTCTTCAAGCAGTAGCTTATTTACTTGAAAGTGGACAAAAAGCAAGTAAAGCTTTTGATTTATTTGAATTATATCCACAAGTACAAACAAATATAAATGTAAGTGAAAAAATCCCTTTTGATAAAATTGAAGGTGCTAAAGAAATTTTAGAAAAAGTAAAAAAAGAGGGATACAATCATATTGTTAGATATTCTGGGACTGAAAATAAACTAAGATTACTTGTAGAAGGTGCAGATAAGCAAAAAGCACAAAGATTATTAGATGAATTAGTGAAATTCTTTAAGGCGAAATTATCGTGAAGTGGCAAGTAAAATTTTTACTTGCTTTGATTGCTATTTTTATAATAGACCAAGCAATAAAGTTAGTTTTTATTAATGGATTTAGATGGAATAGTGAATGGCTTAGCCTAATTTTAGTTTATAACAAAGGTGTGGCATTTAGTATGTTTTCATTTTTGGCAGAGTATTTAAAATATCTACAATTAGTTTTACTTGCTATGGTTGGCTACTATTTTTATAAAGAAAAATTACTTATTAAATATCCTATTATTAGTGGAATTTTATTTGGTGCTGGTATTAGCAATATTTTTGATAGATTTATTCGTGAGGGTGTGGTTGATTATGTATATTATCATGGATGGTTTGATTTTGCTGTGTTTAATTTTGCAGATGTTATGATAGATTTTAGTATAGGTATGATGCTGTTATATTATTTTATTAAGGAGAGAAAAGAATGAAAAAAATGATATTTGGTATTATATTTTTAATAACTTTTTTTATATTAACTGGTTGTGTTAATCAAGATATGGCCCAAATAAATAATATTAAAAAACATAAAAAAGAAAAACAAAAAAGAAATATTAAAATATCATCAAATGCAGAATATAAAGCATATATAGATAAAGATAATAAATTAAAATTTATTTGTGTTACAAGTAATTGTAATTATTATGATTTTAACAAACATTCTTATATTAAAGGAACACCTAAAGAAGAGATTATATATTTTGGAAAAGATGGTTTTTATCCTCCTATTTCTCCATTAACTAAAGATGTAAAGTGTGGAACAGGAAGTTTATTTGGGTGGTTAGCTATTTTTAATGTATATCCATTTGGTATTAGAAATTATACAAAAATGCACCCTAGAGTGTGTAATACTAGATTTACAAAACTAGATAGTACTTTAATTGGACCAAGGATAGGGATTGGTTTAATTACATTTATGACACCACTGATTACAGGTGGAAATTTACATACAGTAAAATTTGATAAAGAAGAATTTATAGATGCTATTTATGAATCAAATTTCGAAACATTTTCAAGACAATTAGTAGAAGATATAGAAAAATATGATGTAAAATATGGGATAGATGTGATTTATTTAACTCCTGGAGATATTGATGATGATTTAGAAGAGAAATATGATCAATTGCTTACAGATAAATCTATTAAAGATGGTGTTTTATTTTTAAATAATGATACAAATGATTTATTAGCTATTGATATTTTTAATAAATATCATACTAACAATATTATAAAATCTATTTCTTTACAAATAGAAGATATTTTGGAGCAAATATCAAAAAATAATCTTTATATTTTAAAATATGAAGATATTAAAGAATATATCCCAGATGAAGTAAAATTACCTACAATCCCACCAGCTAAAAAACTTAAAAAATCAGAATTTGAAACTACTAAACAATTTAATCAAAGAGTAAAAGAGGCTGTAAAAGAAAGAGAGGCTATGATTAGAAAACTTCAAAGGGAGTATTCTTTGGCTGTATTTGAAAGAAATACTTATATTGATAATTTAGAAAAAGCTTATAAAAAATATTTAGAAAATCAAGCAGAAGAAAAAAATGAATTATTACAAGAATTAAAAGAAAATATACCAATGTTATCTAAAGTTTTATTCTTAGAAAATACATCTGGATATAGTGCAAGAGATTTTAAATATGATGCAGATAATGAGAAGTTATATTTTACAATATATTCAAAAAAATATAATTTTATGCAAACTGCAGTGGCTAAAATTACTGTAGATGATGCAAAAGATATAAAATTACATAAAAAATTTAAAATAATTCCTCAGATTATAGTGAATAATAATAAATTAATATTAAAAGGATTTAAAATTTTAGATACTAATACTAATAATAGTTATGATGTAGAATATACAAATATAAATTTTAAACCTGAGATTGTTACATTAAGAATTACTGGAATGAAAGAAAGTATTAAAAGAAAATTAAATAAATATTTTAAAAAGTTTAAACAAAAAAATATTCCTATTGTAGATACTTCAAAAAAAGAGATTTGGTATATTGATGTAGTTAAATCAATAAATGCAAAAGTTCCAAGCTGGTTTTCACATCCTGATACTACAAAAATTATAGGATATGGAGAAGGTAAAACTTTAGAAGAAGCAAAAGCAGAAGCTAGAAAAGAGCTTGCATTGATGAAAAGTGCTATTATAAATTCTGAATTTAAATCAACAAAAGAGATTAATAATTTCACAAGATTTAGTGAAGTAAAACAAAAAATAAAAGAAAATTCAAATGTAAAATTAAATGATAATGAATATAGATTATATAGACAACAAAAGGTAGATGGTATTTGGTATGTAGGATTTGAATATATCAAACCTAAAAAATGAAAAAAATTATATTATTAATGTTAGGAGTATTTTTAATGGCAAACCATTTGGTAAATAGTGATAGTCCATATTTGTTACAACATAAAGATAATCCAGTAGATTGGTATCCTTATTCGAAAGAGGCTTTTGATAAAGCACAAAAAGAGAATAAATTAATATTTTTATCTATTGGATACTCTACTTGTCATTGGTGTCATGTAATGGCAAGAGAGAGTTTTGAAAATCAAGAAATAGCAGATATTTTAAATAAAGATTTTGTATCTATCAAAATAGATAGAGAAGAGATGCCAGATATAGATAAAAAATATCAAAATATTTATCAAGTGATGCATCAAAGAGGTGGTGGATGGCCACTTACGATTATAATGACTCCAGATGGGGATGTTTTTTATAGTGCTACTTATATTCCTCCTCATACTACACATTTTGGAGCAGGTTTAAAAGAATTGCTTATACAAATAGTTCAGGATTGGCATACAAATCCTAAAAAGATTTTGAATATTGCAAATAACTTAAAACAATTTCTCTCAAACAAAACAAAAAAAGAAAAAGTAGAGTTAAATCTGGATGTTATAAATATAATAAAGCAAAAAATAATGATGGAATTTGATAATATTTATGGTGGATTTAAGGGTGCTCCAAAATTTCCTATGGAAACTAGTTTTGATATGTTAATAGATATATATTTATTAACGAAAGATAAAGATATTTTAAATATTATAAATTTTTCATTAGAAAAAATGGCAAAAGGTGGCATTTTTGATCAAATTGAAGGTGGTTTTTATAGATATTCTACGGATGAAAAATGGCTAATCCCTCATTTTGAAAAGATGCTTTATAATAATGCAAATTTACCTATTATTTATTTAAGAATGTATAAAGTTACAAATAACGAATTATTTAAAGAAGTTGCATTTAGAAGTTTAGATGAGATGATAAATAGATATAGAGATAATAATGGATTATTTTATAGTGCAAGTAATGCAGAAAGTGAAGGGATAGAGGGTAAATATTTTACATATTATTATGATGAGGTTGAATCTGAATTTAATGAATTTGATAATAAAAATGAGCTTTTAAATTATTTTGGAATAAAAAAATATGGTGAATTCAATGGTAGAAATAATCCTACTATAAATAGTAATAAACCAAAAAATTATAAAGAAGCTTTAAAAATACTTCAAAATCTAAGAAAACAAAAAGAATTTCCTTTTATTGATACAAAAAAAATAACTTCATGGAATAGTATGATGATAAG
>Ga0256843_1001249_pt1 | contig 20392 bp, 21 predicted proteins | sample AlvinellametaG_FD_191572 | JGI IMG/M metagenome (GOLD analysis project Ga0256843, IMG submission 191572) | Pompeii worm associated microbial communities from hydrothermal vent at the East Pacific Rise, Pacific Ocean - Alvinella | ecosystem: Host-associated > Annelida > Integument > Unclassified ... | reverse complement strand
GTCAGCCACCCGTTGTAGCGGATTACCTGGTGTTCGCTTTGGGTGTTTAATCGCCGATAATGCCCCTTTTGGGGGGCGTCAAGCCAAAACAACAGCCACTTGGTGGTGGCGTTGCGCCGAAAACTCAGGGCCAGATCAAACGCCCCCGCCTCTTTGGCCAGGCGCCTGAGATTCAGCCAGCGGTTCCCCTTTTGGCGGCTGGTGTCTTCGATGATTCTTTCGACCTTCGGGTGGGCTTTGAGCGCTGAGAGGCTGACGGCGGAGCCAAAGAGCGTCCAGCGCGCCTCGGGATAGCGTCGGGCCAGATTCTCCAGTGCCGGCGTGGTCATCACCGCGTCCCCCAGCCAGGTGGGAATTTCGATGAAGATTCTCAAGCGTACTCCTCGATGAGTCGTTTGAAGGCGTAAAAGGCCTCCCGTTTGCGTAGCCCCTCGCGATTGTCCACCAACCCGTAGCCCGGCGCGATGAGCTGGTGCCAATAGACCCGCTCGATCTTGCGGCTTTTAGCGGCGATGCGGTAGTAGTCGCTCAAGTAGCGGGCGTGGTCGGCTTCGCTGACGCACTCCTTTTCGCTGGTGGGCGCCCAGGGGGCGGTCTTTTGGATGGGCCAGTTGGTTTCGGTGACATAAATACGCGGTTCGCACTTGGGGCTAAAGCGGGCCATCGCATAGAGCAGGTCGATCTTGCGGCGCAGGTTGAAAATAAGCGCCTGGGCGTTTTGGGGGGCGCCGCGGCGGTCCACGTACAAAAGGGCGCCGAGACGGTCAAACGAAACGGATCGGAAATTAAAGAGCGCGCGCGCGACGTAGTGGTACTCAAAATCGATCACTGCGGGGCCGATTAGTTTGATATCAGGCTTGAGCGCTCTTAGCCTTTTTTCGACTGTTTCGTACCAGCGCAGGTACTCGCCTATGGAGTAAAAGCCCCACTTGGTGCGATTGACGGCGTTGCCGAGTTGATATTCGTCGCACAGATCGCCGAAGGTTTCGACAACCTTGGCTGTCTCCTCGGCGCTTCGGGCGGGATCTTCGACCCGCTCGCGATCCTGCAAAAGCGTAATGAGCCAGCGCGTGTCAGGTCCGAACCCTTCGGCAAAGCGCCTATAGGCCGGGAGATTGTTTAAATCCCAAAGGGGAACGCGCATCTGCAAGGCGTTTGCGCCAAGCTCTTTGACCAGATCGTACTGGGCTTCGCCCTTGTCCAGATTGACGCAAAGCCCAAAGAAGTCGCGGCCGATTTTGGGCGGTTGTCGGGGTTTGACAAAGGGCATGGCGACCGTAAAGAGCGGCAAAAGAAGCGCCGCTTCCAGCGCCGTGACGATCTGATCGGGGGTGCGACGGCGATAAACCTCGCGCTTAAAGGCCCCATCGCGCAGTACGGCGGGCTGGTCGGAGTAGCGGTCCCAGCGAAAAGGGGGCTTCACGGCTGCTCCTTGCAGGCGGTAAGGTTAAAGCGGTTTAAACTCACATCCCGTCCCACCAGCATCACCCGCACCCGGGGGTCTTTTAGCAGGGTTTTCAAAATGTCGGATTTGTCGGGAATGTGGTAGACAAAAACGGGAATATCGCCCAGTATCTTGGCGGTGCGGGGGGCGTAGACGGGGTTGTCGGCTTTGCCGTAGTTCATGCCCACGGCGTCAAACCCGCCCCATGCGAAGGCGATTTTATAAGCGCCAAGCAGAAGCGGGGAGAGGGGGTTGCCTGCGGGTAGGGGGTCGGTGTCAAAGATGGTATGCAAACCGGCGTTTTGGTAGCGCTTGAGTTTGAGCGGGTTGTTGCCCTCTACATAGATGCGCGCCCAAAGCGACCCGGGGGCGATGGAGCGAAGGCGGGCGATCGCTTTTTGGGTCTGCACATCATTAAGATCATCCAGGTTTTTAAAGTCGAGCCAGAACCAGTGGCCTTTGCCCGTGCGTTTAAATAGCTCCCCCAGCGTCTGGAGCTCGCCGTTTTTAAGCGTATAGTGCCGTTTGCCGTCGGGCCCGATTTTGGGATGGGCGTGGGAGAGGACAAAGCGGTCCATCTCGGGGTCGTAATGAATATCGATCTCCACCCCGGGCGCCCCGGCGGCGAAGGCCTGGATGACGCTTTGGTAGGAGTTGCGCGGGGTACTTTGGTCATACAGCCCCCTGGAGCTCCAGATTTTGCGGCAGTCATTATAGGTGTCGTAGGCGCGGTGTTGCAAAGAGTAGGAGGCGAACCCCCACGCCAGCGCCAAAATGAGCACACTGATCACAAAAAACTTTTTCACGGCGCTTTCCGGTAGAGGGTTTTGTCGTAGGTCTTCCAGCGCTTGTGGGGCCAAAACCACAGCGCGGGATCCTCTTCGATCATTTTGGCGACGGCGTCGGCCTGGTCCTGGGCCATCTTTTGGATATCGGCTTCCGCGTCGTCGGTGACGATGCGGGGTAGCGGCGGATAGAAGCGTATACTGTAGCGCAGATGGTCGCGGGTGTGGATACGAATGGGGATCACCACGCACGGTTTGCGCCTGGCCAGCATCCCCACCAGCGGGGTGTGTCCCGCCTTTTTGCCAAAAAATTTAACGGGCACGGCGTACTTTTGTGGTAGGCTCTGATCGGTTAAGATTCCGATATAACGCTCCGGTTTGAGGGCTTTGATGGCTCCCTTGACCGCCCCTTTTTTGTAAATGAGATCGATGCCGAAATGCCGGCGGCTTTTTATGAGCTCCTCATTGACCGCCTCGCTGTCAAGCCGTCGCCCCACCACGGCGCCTCCCAGGCCGTAGCGCAGGGTCACGGCGGCGGGCATGAGCTCCCAGTTGCCGTAGTGGGCGGTGATAAAGAGGATGGGAAGCCCCTCGTCTATCGCTTTTTGGATAATCTCCTCGTTTTCAAAATCGACCGAATCAAGGAGCTCCTTTTCGCTCATGAAAGGCATACGCATAACGGTAAAGAGGTTCATGATAAAGTTGGTATAGGAGGCGATGCCGATGCGCTTTTTTGCTGATTTGTCGTAGCGGTCGGGAAAGGCGATTTCAAGATTGGTTTCGATGACACGGCGGCGGGAGGGGGCGGCGTACCAGGCCAGCGTCGCCAGTTTTTGCGCCAACGCCACGCGCTTTTTGGGGGCAAGGCGCACCACCAGGGCGCGAAAGAGGCGAAAGAGTGCAAGATAAAAAAGATCGATCGCCTTCATGCCAACAGCTCCCGCGCTTTTTGGACGATAGTTTGCGGGGGGATGCGGGTGATGGAGCGATCACTCTTGTCAAAACGGCAAGGGTGCACCTTGGCCCCGGAGGTGATGGCTACGTTGATAGGCGTTTCAAACATCATGCTACGGGGCGTGGATCCAAAAAGCACGATGGAAGGACGATTCAGCGCCCAGGCCATGTGCGAAGGCCCCGTGTCGTTGCCGATGAGCAAATCGGCACGGCTGACGGCGTATTTGAGGCCGTTGAGGTCGGTGGGGGGTAGAAGCTCGGCGTGGGTGGCGTCACTGATGGTTTGGGCGCTCTCGCGCTCTTTGGCTGAGCCGGCTATGAGTTTGATGCGGCACTCTTTCAGCTTTTGCACCACCTCGATCCACCGCTCGGCCGGGTAGGTTTTGGAGGCGTTGGAGGCGCCCACGACGATCAGCACCAATGGCCCGTCGCCCCGGAGGGCGTCATGTAGTGTCGGGTCGATACGGCGCTCATCCCAATAGAGGTAGGGGGCCTTTTGGGCCATCGTCCGCTTTTCGATCCGCATACCCAGCGCCTTGGCGATGAGGCCGGCAAAACGCATGGGGGCGATTTCGGCGCAGTCGATGCGGTAGCGGTGGCGATAGAGCAGGGTGGCCGGCTTTTCTTTGATGGAGGCGGCATCCAGTCCCGCGACGGTGTTGCCCGCGGCCCGGGCGACCGCCGCCGATTTCATCAGTCCCTGCGCGTCGATCACCAGATCAAACGGCCCGGCCTGACGCACTTTTTTGAGATTGGCCCTCAAGAGGGTGGGGGAGGGGCGTTTTTTTAGATCGTGAAGCCGAAGGGGGATGACGGCATCCACATCGGGGTTGTTCGCCAGCACGGCGGCAAACTTCTCTTCGACAAACCAGCTAAGGTGCAGGTGGGGAAAGCGGGCTTTGACAAACTGCACGGCGGCCAGGGTGTGGATCACATCTCCCATGGCGGTAAGGCGGACCAGAGCGACGCGCATGGCGACCTTTTTTTAGGGGGTATTATAGCCAAACTCCCCCTTGCGCACCCTTTGGGCGATATCCGCGCTCACCGCCACGGCGGCTCGGTAGTACTCTTGGCACCGTTTTTGAAGCGGGGTGCGGGCTTTGCCGTTTTCAAATGCCCCGTCGGGCGAGAGGATAATGCCGCTGATATTGAAGCCGCAATGAAGCGTTTTGGGATCGAGCAGGTCGCGGCCCACGCTGTAGTAGGGCGTTTGGGAGAGGGTGAGGCGATAGAGGGTGGCAAAGAGATCTTTGTGCGATCCGGGTACGGTCGTATCGATCTGTGCGGGGCGAAGCGAAGCGGGCAGGTAGAGATAGAAAGGGATCTTTTTGGAGGTTTCCAAAAAGTTGTCATAGCGCATGATCCCTTCGACCGTATTGTTGTCGGCGGTGACGGCGATAACCGTTTTTTGGGCCAAAGGGGAGGCTTTAAGATCGCTGAGGAATCCGCCCAGGCTATCAAGAGCGTAGCCGTAGTCGCGGAAGCGCTTGAGTGCCAGCGTCGTATCGCAATGGAGGTGGTTTTTGAGGGATTCGGGCAGGGCTTTGATGCGGGAGCGGTACCCCTTTATCAGTTCATAAGGGGGGTGGTTGTTGGTGGTCATGACAAAGATAAACTGGGGTTTTTCGGCCCTTTGGAGCTTGTGCAGGATGTAGCGATAAAGAAACTGGTCGTACACCCCCCAGTCGTGGTAATCTTTGGGGCCAAGGCGCAGCGAGGCGCCGATTTTGGCCTTGCCCTCGACATGCTCGAAACCCTGTTTGGCGAAGAAGTTGCCCACGTTTCGCCACGACAGATCCCCGCCGTAGAGAAAGGTGGTCTCATACCCCGCTTTTTGATAAACGCTTGCGGCGGCGGTGGGGAAGGTGCGGGTCTGGCAGGGGCCCTGGGCGTAGGGGGTGGAGCCGGGCAGGGCGGTGAGGTTGAGCAGGGTGGGCTCCATGGAGGCGATGGTGCCGTTGGCTGTGGAGATGAAGCGGGTAAAGAGAATATCTTCTTCAAAGTGGGGTTTGAGCCGGCCCATGATGTCAAAATCGGGGCTTTGGTAACGCAAAATAGGCAAACCGAAGCTCTCGGCCATGATCACCACCACATGGGGACGCAGACGCTTCGCGGCAGGGTTGGGAGGGGTGACGCGGCGCAGGCAGGCGAGATCCGCTTTGGGGCAGGGGCGCTCGGCTACCGCGGCGTAGGCTGTGGCGGTCGTGCCGTGCCAGCCGACCCGTTTGGCGTAATCGGCATGGCCCGATTTGCTCTTTGTGTACTGTTTGACGGCCCGCACAAAGGCGTAAAAGGGGCTTTTGGCCACCTGGTTGGCGTAGCGGTCGGCCACCACATCCTCGCTCCAGCGGTAGACGGGATATTTGCCAAAACTTCCCCGAATGGCCAGCAGATCCAGTATGATAAGCAGGGCAACCATAGCCAGATAGCGTCCTTTGGCGGGCTTGAGGGGGGCGCGAAAGAGACGGCCAAGCCCCAGCCAAAGCAAAAGGGCCGTCAAGAGCGCGCCGATCAAGAGTGCCGTGAGGTTGTAGTTTTTTTGGGCGATGGCCCAGAGCGCTCGGGTGTCGTCGTCAAAGATTCCAAAAATCATCAGCGTCATGTGCTCGCCGAAAAACGAGTAGTAGGCCATATCCCCAAAAAGCACGGCAATCAAAAAGAGCAAGACGCCAAAAAAGTAGTACCGAAAGATTGTCGAGCAGGGCAGTTTGGGCCAAAAGGCCCCGATCAGGAGTCCAAGAAGCGGCGGCAAAAAGAGATACCCCAGCGCCGACATATCCAGACGCAGGCCGAAAAAGAGCATGGCCAAAAGATCCTGAAGGCTGACCGGATCGGCGTTTGAGGGCAGAAAGTGAAAGTAAAAATAGAGCCGAAACAGGGCCATGGCGCAGAGTGAGAGAACAAAGAGCCAAAGCAGGGGTTTAACGGGATCGGTTTTCATGCTCTTCTCCTGTGGTTATACGGCGCAAAGGTGAAAGGGTGATATGGCTGATATGGGGTTTTTTGCCCAAGGTGACGCAAAAGGATAGCCGTCCTTGCCAAGTACGATTATACGTGTAATCGACAACGGCTTGCAGGATGTTTGACTTGAGTGTTGGGGTTATGCCCCAACGCGGGGTTAAGATACGCCTTCTATACGTATAGGGAACGGGCAGGTCATTGACGCTTTCATAATAGGAGTCATGCGCTGAGATTTGTGTAAGGATATGGGTGGGAAAGTCGGGATAGAGGAGCCGTAACTGCTCAAAAGTTGCGTAGTTTAGATCAAAAGGGCGTTTTTCAAAGCCGAACGTACGTAAAAAGGGGGTGAGTGTGGCGTTTTGATCACCTGAAAGGCGTCGATAAACACGTATGATTGCGGGAAGAGAGCGTTTGGGGTAGATGACGCCGTTTTGGTATCGGGGATCGTGTAGTCTAATCTCACTGCCGCTTATGCGTTCTTGATCGTCGTTGTCGATTGTATCCAGTAAAATCGCAAGTAAAAGGGACGGTGATTTATAACCTTGTTGACGTAACCAGCCGTTCATGGCATCGTAAGCGGATTGATCGTGTTGAAGCGCTTTGAGATAGGCGTTGATGTTCAGCCTGTTTTGGGCGGAGGAGAGGGTAACGGTTCCCTCAATATTCTGAAGCGCCATGGTAACGGGAATTTCCGAGCCGGCAAAGATCTCCTGAGGGGTGAGCGGATTGGCAATAAGATATTCGCTCATATCATTGACAAAAAGCATACCTTGCGTCAGAGCGGTCTCTTTGTTTAGGGTTTCTTGGAAACGTTGTTGCGCTTGCAGTATCAGCATGACCGTTGCCCCCATAAGAAGGATAACGGCCAGCGTGATAAACAAAATAATGCCGCGGCGTTTCACTGGATGCCTTTAATAATGGATACAAGGATGGGATCGATATGTCGACAACGCACAAAAATGTGAAAGCGATCATACTCTTCTCCGATGCGGAGTGAATCACATTCGGTAGCCAATACGTCGGTAAAAAAAGTGGGATAGGCGTCCATTTTGGCGGATGAAAAAGGCATAGGCGCGACGGCCTCTATTCGAACAAGCGCCCGCTCTTTGCGACTGATAAAATAGTAGACCCACGGACGGGGAATCCCGTAAATCGAGTGATCTGTTTGAAAACCGAAACGATCGTAACCGGCTTCATGAACGGTTTGGGGTTTGGCGCGAATCTGGGCGAGGTCTCGGGTTAGGAGGGTATAAATGTCTGCTGTTGCGGTTTGATTGTTTAAACCGTCACTATAGTGACGATAATGAGAGCGTAAGGTGTTAAGCAAGCCGTACATGGCCCCCATGAGTAGAGCGGTTAACATCACGGCGATGACCATCTCCAGTAGGGTGAAGCCCCGTTTCACGGTGTTATCCTTATAAAACGTATTCCCGCATTTTTTCGGGTAACGGTAACGGGCCAAACGTTGTATTTGAGTGTCTCAAACAGGGTTTCGCGTTTTGGTTTGGCCCGAGAAGCTTTTAAACGGGTCTGCTTGAGAAAAAAAATTTCATCATCGCGCAGTTTGGGGAAACGGACATACCGATATAAAGGCTCCTCTTTTGCCCGTAAAGCGTCAACGGGCAGGGTGAGCAAAGGGGTGGCCAGTGGGAGAAGGGTTGATTGCTTGCGTGCTTTTTGAAGATGCGCCATGATCGATTGCTGTACTTTTATCAAGGCGAAAGAGGCGCTAAAAAAGAGCAAAATGGCGATGAGCACTTCCATGAGGGTAAACGCTTTTTTATCTGGCATAACCCGCCTCGGAAGGTAAATAGGAAGATTGATGGATCGCCGAGATCAACGCGGCACTATTGACAAAACGGCGGGTTGGGCGAAAAGGGTGTATATAAAGCCACCCTTTTGGAGTCTCAAGAAGCGCGGGTTGCATATATCCTTCTTGTGTGCAAACCAGTCCGTAAAGGGGACGATAGGTTTTCGCGCCTACGCGCAATGAAAAGGAGGTAAGCGGGTAGAGATTTTCATTGGGTTGTAAAACGTAAGCGACAGCACGAGGCAGTGTATAGTCAAAAGGGATGGGCTCCCCGTCACGAAGAAGCAAAGATTTGCCGTTTTCTAGACGGTAAAGCTCAAAGCGGGCCTCTTTGTAACCCGGAAGCGTTTTGAAAAAGGCCAGGGGGTTATCTATGGAAAATCTCACCTGATCCTTTTGGGGCTTTAAGCGAAAAATAGAGGTGTTGAATAAAACGGCGTAAGCCAGCCCCATGATGAGAACGACCAACAGGAGTTCTAAAAGGGTAAAGGCTTGGCGTTTAAAAAAGACTATTTGGCTTTGCACGATTTAAGCGTTATATCCGCGGCACCGCCTTCGCCCCCCTCTTTGCCGTCGGCGCCGAGGCTGATGAGGTTGATGTCGCCGTCGTCATTGACGTAAACGTAGGGGTGTTTCCATGGATCTTTGGGGAGTTTTTTATCTTCCAGGTAGCCGCCGTCGGCATAGTTGGTATATTTTTCGGGATCGGGATTGTGCAATAGCGCCGCCAACCCCTCTTCTGTGGTAGGGTATTGGCCGTTGTCGAAGCGAAACGACTTGAGCGCTTCGGCGATCTGTTGCATCTGGATACAGACCAGTTTGCTCTTGGCCTGCTCCGCCTTGCCCAGCAGATTGGGAAGAACCAGGGCGCTTAAGAGGCCCAAAATGACAATGACGATCATCAGTTCTAATAGTGAAAAAGCGTATCGAAATTTACGGCTTAGGCGCATATCCTTCCTTTTTTATTTATTTTACCATACTTTATACAGAGGCGGTTTTGGAAAAATTTAACTATAACAAATTTATGATAAAATATTTCACTTTTTTGATTTGAACATTAGGAAGGATAACGTTGGCACAAGTCTATTTAAAAGAGAATGAAACAAAAACACTGAATGAATCAGATAATGGTGTTATTTTGTCTCCTTCTCTTTACTGGTATGCGTTTGCCCCTTTGAAAAAGGTGTCGCAACGGCGTGCCAGGGCGATGGCCGACGCGTTGCTAAAACCAAGACCCAAAAACTACCGTGACATTGTGGTGCAAAAGCGAGAAGGCGGCTATGACTGTTTTGCCTATGACGCCGAAGCCCTGCGCCGGCGTTTGCGCCAGGAGGGGTTGGAGAAAGAGCCGGTCTGGTTTTTACAGCAGTTGGCGCACTGTACCCCTTTTTCACTCACAAACGGCCGGACGGCGACGGTATTAAACGGCATTGTGTTGGAGGTGCCGGCGGAGGGGAGTGAGAAGGCTCTCTCTTTTGCGACCTGTATGTTGCCTGAGCCGCTTTTAAAGCAAAAAAGTACGGAGAGCGGCGAGGTTTTAGGGTGGTTGAAAGCGGCGACGGTCACGGTGGCTGTGGCGGCGTTGCTGGATATCGGCTCGGCGTGGCAGGAGAAAAGAGCGTGGCAGGCGCGCCTTGCTTCGCTTAAGATGGATAAGACCGCCTATGAGATGCGGGCCATGGTCAACCGGTATGAAAAAGAGGCCGGTCGTTTGCAAGCCATGGGCGAAGCGTTGGCAAAAGCGTTAAAAAAGAGGGGCGTAAAACACATAATCTGTACGCCGAAAGGGTGTGATGTTGAATAGTGTGCGTTGGTGGGGAGTACTCATAGCCGTTGTGCTCCTGTGGGGGGCGTCGGCATGGTGGTTGAACACTTCCAACAAAAAGCTGGCGGCTGAAACAGCCGAAAGAGCGGCTCTGGTGCACCGCTATAAACAGCTTCGCGCGCGTTATTCTCCTTCGGCCCAAAAAGTAGCCCGCAAACGGCTTGTTGAATATATACGCAGGCGCGGTGCGGAGGTAAAGACCCGACACGAGGGCGGTGTTTGGCGTTTGGAGGCTTTGGTGCGTCCGGATGTGGCGGAGGGGTTTTTGAAACGTCTTTTTATGGAAGGCCCCGTGCTGAAAAAAGTGGAGATTTCGCAAAAAAAAGGGTCGGTTTGGATCGTGTTGGAGGTGCATCCGTGACGGTTTTAAGAAAATGGGGCGGATGGTTGGCTCTTGCGATCTTTTTTTCGGGTTTGGCGGTTCTTTTTTTCCCGAAGGAGCGTCTACTCAACCTCTTTTTGTCACAGATGCAAAAGCAACATATATCTTTGTGTTCTCAAAGTCGTGCGTGTGATATGTTGGGATGTGAGTTAAAAGGGGTTCAGGTTGCCGTGGGCGGTATGCCTGTGGCGCAAGTCGCGACGTTGCGAATCGGTTTAAAGGGGGTTTTACTCTACCGTTTAAAGCCTCTTAATATGCTCAAGGAGGCTTTTGATTATCGTCTGAAAGAGGGCTATTTTAATCCGTATAGCGGGCGTATTGAAGCGGTTGGAAGTTTTGGGGAATTGACAGGGCGGTTAGATTGGTGGCGTCGGCGCGTGATCTTGACGGTAACGCCTTCACCGCGTCTTCAAAGAGAAAAAGAGTTGCGTCAATGGATGCGATTTGACGGGAAAAGGTATCGGTATGAGAGTGCTTTTTAGCGCCTCTTTTCAAAGGCTTGTACTCCTTTTGGTCATGACGATAGCTTTGGCCAAAGCGTTGGCTCAGTTGGCAGGCCTGTTTTTGCCTCCGATACCGCCTGTGTCGGTATGTGACGGATTGCGCAGGGCCAAACCTCTCTTTTTCCATTTGTCAGCATGGGACCAAAGCGTTCCCTCCAATGCCAAACCGGTTGCCTCCAAAGAGATAAAGACGATGGCAGGATATAAGCTTCTTATGACCGCTGTCGGAAGGGACGGTATGGCCATGGTAGCAAAAGCGGGAGGGAAGGCCAAGCTTATTCGACAAGGTGAGACGCTTGAGGGGTATCGACTGGAGAGGGTGGATGTGGATCGGGCGCTTTTTAAAAAGAGGGGTGAAACTTTTGTGCTCCATTTGAAGAAAGACTCCGGTATGGCGGGGCGGGCGGTATTGACGCCTCGAAAAAGAGAGTCTGAGAGTATCGAGAAACGTTACGGGGATCAGATTCAAAAAGAGGGCCAGACCGTCTATCTGCCCAAAGAGCTTCTTGGACAGATGCACGATTTGAAAAAAATTTTCAAACGCATCTCCATTATGCCGCTTCGCAAAGGTAAGAAACTGGAAGGTTTTCTGGTGACACGGGTGGCGCGGGGATCGGTTTTTGAGAAGATCGGTCTTCGCACGCGGGACGTGATTGTCGCCGTTGACGGTAAAGCGCTCAAAAGCGAGAATGACGCCATGGCCTATTTTGGTAAACTTTCCGATTTAAGCGCGTTGGAGTTGACGGTGATACGAAACAAAAAGAAAAAGGTGTTGCGTTATGAGGTTTATTAATCTGTTGTTGGCGGTATGGCTGGTATCGGCGTGGGCCGGCGAGAAACTGACAATCAACTTTTCCGACACACCCGTTGAGGATGTGATCCGCTTTGTGGCCAAAGAGACGGGGCACAATATTTTAATGACCGAAAAGATCACCGGTACGGTCAATTTTGTCTCTGAAAAACCGATAGAAAAATCCCAGCTTCTCTCGCTTTTAAGAAAGATTCTTCAGACCAAAGGGTATACCCTTGTCAAAGATGAGAGCGGCGGTTACCTCATGGTCACCCGTGCCGCCAACGCCAGAAAAATGGCCACGACCAAATCGGCGGAAGCGGGTATGGTGACACGGCTTTTTCATCCGGGGTATATTGAACCCAGTAACGCCGTACAGAAACTTCGCTATCTGCTTAGTCAGTTCGCGTCGGTTACCTTTGACAACAGCCAGAAAGTGATTATTGTCACCGACTATCCCGAGCGGGTAGAGCAGTTTGCCCTGATGCTCTCCAAAATCGACCGGCCGGCCAAAAAGAGTGTCTGGTTTGTCACCCTGGAGCATGCCGACGCCAAGGCGGCGGTTAACGATCTGATGCCCGTGTTTAAAGCGGTAGCCTCCTCATTACGCTATCCGGTCACGCTTAAAGCCGATACCAAAAGCAACGGGTTGATCGTGATTGCCGACTACGCCGACGCCGACAAAGTCGAGAAGATTATCCGTGACTATGACGCCAAAAGCGTTCCCAAGAAGATTACCAGCGATGTCATATTCCTCAATAACGCCGAGGCCAAGGCGACAGTGGGCATTTTAAAGGGTCTGCTCAAAAGTTTTGACGAGCAGACCCGCTCACAGGTGTCGTTTGAGGCCAAGGAAGATATCAACGCCATCGCCATCACCGGCACCCCCGAGGCGGTAAAGCTGATTGAGAAGGTGATCAAAAAGCTTGATATTGAGCAACAACAGGTCTATATTAAAGCCCATATCTACGAGATCAGTCAGCGCAAAGTCGAGAACCTGGGTATTCGTTGGGGTGCGCTGGCGGGCGGTTTGAGTGGTAATGCCCTGGTGACGGGCCAGCTCAATACCGGCACCGATGTCTTCAAATTTCCCGCCCTGCTCCAGGGACTTGTCAATATGGATAATATTGACGCCAATACAGCGGTGGGGGCCATTATCGATCTGCTTCAGCAAAACGGTGCGGTGAATGTGGTGAGTGAACCCAACATTCTTTGTATCAACAACAAAAAATCCTCCGTCTATATCGGCAAGACCATCTCCATTCTCACCAGTACCGTTCAGGGCAACCAGACCACCGACCTGGCCCGTAACACCTACAGCCGGGAGGATATCGGCCTGACCCTGGAGGTCAAGCCGCAGATCGCCAACGACAACAAGGTGTTGCTGGAAGTCAAAACCAAGCTGGAGGATATTGACCAGGCCAATACCACCGAAGCCGACCGTCCCACTACCTTCAAGCGGGAGGTGCAGACGGTGGCCATTGCCCGAGACGGCGAGAACGTGATTATCGGCGGCCTGCTCAAAGATTACTACTCCAAAGGGGAGAATCGGGTGCCTATTTTGGGCGATATTCCCATTTTAGGAACGCTTTTTCGCTCCAAAAACGATGTCAAAGACCAGGTCAATGTCATTATTATCCTTACGCCCTATATTGTCAAAAACAGTCAGTCGCTGGCGCAGATCCAGGCCAAGATCGCCGAGTCGGAGAAGTTAAAAGCGCAGTTGGCCGAGATATTGCAAAAGAGATTACTGCCTGAAAAAGAGGGGAAAAAAGATGCCCGTCCGCGCCCTTGAGCCTCGCGTTATAAAGGGTGACGCGTTCCAAAATCCCATACCCTGGCGGGAGTTGGAGGGTATCGACTTTTTTTTGCAAAACGGTCTGCTCTTTACCCTTTATGAGGGAAAACCCCATGCCTGTATCCGGGAAAACCCCGATCCGTCGGCTTTAAACGCTTATGCCCGTCTGCCGGAACCCCTGCCGCTTTTACGACTTGACGAAGAGGCGTACGAGGCGCTTCAAAGAGCTTTCAAAGAGCTTGAGAGCGGCGAGCAGATCGGCGGGATTGAGGGGTATGAGGATGAGGAGCGCATTGACGAGATTTTGCAAAACGGCGACCTGCTTTCGGGAGAGGAGTCGGCGCCGGTAATCCGTTATGTCAACTCGTTGTTTTTGCAAGCCGTGAAAAAAGGGGCCACCGACATTCATATTGAGCCTTTCGCCAAAGAGGGGATCGTGCGTTTTCGGATTGACGGGGTGCTCAACAAGGTGGCGACCCTAAACAAAAGCGCCGTGGGCGCGGTGATCAACCGTATCAAGGTGATCTCCAACCTTGACATCTCCGAAACCCGTCTGCCCCAGGACGGCCGAACCCGCGTGACGCTGGCGGGCAGAGGGGTGGACGTACGGGTGTCGGTGTTGCCCACGTACAACGGTGAGAAGGCGGTGTTAAGGCTCTTGATGCAAGAAGGCGCCGTACCCTCTTTGCCACAGCTTGGCTTTTCCGATGATGTCTTTAAGGGGCTTAAGAGTCTGCTTAAACAGAGTTACGGCATGATTTTGATTACCGGGCCCACCGGGTCGGGTAAGTCAACTACCCTCCACGCCTTTTTGAAAGAGATCGATCACGACCATTTTAATATCGTCACCGTCGAGGATCCGGTGGAGTATAACGCCGAGGGGGTAAACCAGATTCAGGTAAACGAGAAGGTAAACCTGACCTTCTCCGGCGCTTTGCGGGCCATCTTGCGCCAGGATCCCGATATTATCATGGTAGGGGAAATGCGCGACCATGAGACGGCCAAAATTGCCGTACAGGCCGCCACTACCGGACACCTACTGCTTTCAACCCTGCACACCAACAGCGCCGTCAGCGCCGTGACCCGGTTGATTGACCTGGGTATCGCGCCGTATCTGATCAGCTCGACATTAATCGGCATTGTGGCCCAGAGGCTGGTGCGTCTGCTCTGCCCCCACTGCAAGCGGGAGGCGGCGCCGACGGATGAGGATGCCCGCTACTTTGAACTGCCCGAAGGGATGAGGGTCTATGAGGCGGTAGGGTGTGAGCGGTGTGACCATACCGGTTACGCGGGCCGACGGGCGGTGGGTGAGATTGTGCTGGTAGACAGGGCTTTCGCGGCGTTGATCAAGGAGGGGGTGAACGAAGAGACCCTGCTGGCCTTTTTGGAAGAGCGCGGCGGGTTTGTGCCTCTGTTTGAGAAGGTGCGCCGTCTGGTGATGCGCGGGGAGACCAGCGTGGCCGAAGGGGTGCGGGTAGGAGTCAAAGGGTTATGACCTATCGCTACAGCGGTTATGACGGGGAAGGGAAGCGCGTCAGGGGGAGTATTGTCGCCGACAGTGCCTCTGCCGCCGTGGCGCTTTTGCGAAGGCAGGGGATTTTTGCCGAGAGCGTGCGCGAGTATAAGCCGCTCTTTTCCCGTTCGCTTCCCCCCTCTCTCATGGAGGTACTGGGGCGAAATCTCGGACTCTACCTTAAAGCCGGCGTACCGCTTCCGCAGGGATTGAGGCTGGTGATGGAGGGGTTTTCTCCCGCTTCGCCCGCCTACCGTTTTTTGGCGGAAGTGGTGCGGGAGATTGAGGGGGGACGCGGATTTTACGAGGCCCTGAGCCGGCAAAAGATCTACCGCATTCCCCCCTTTTATCTTCAGACGGTGCGGGTGGCCCAGACGGCGGGCACGCTGGAGAAGGTTTTGCCGGAGTTGGCTGAGTATGTGGCTGAGCAGGAGCGGGTACGGCGCGAGACGGCCAAGGCTTTTATCTATCCCGCGTTTATCATGATTATCGCCGTGGGGATGATCAATTTCATGCTGGTGGCCATTATTCCAAAAATTGTCGGTATGTTTGAGACCACCGGCTCCCAACTGCCTACCGCTACCAAAATCACGCTGGCCGTCTCCGACTTTTTCCGCCACCACGGCGTCTTGTTACTGGTATCGCTGGTTCTCCTGACAGCGGCGGGCGTATGGGCGTGGCGCAGTGAACGGTTTGGGATCGTGATGGAGCGGTGGTTGCTGAAGCTCCCCTTTTTCGGTAAGATGGTAACCCTGCGGGAGTTGGGACGCTTTAGTCGAGTGATGGCTCTGCTGATGCAAAGCGGGGTCCCTTTTGCCGTGGCGCTGGATAATGCCGCCAAAACCGTCACCAACCGCTATATGCGAGACCTCTTTACAAAGGTGGCCGAACGGGTGGTCGAGGGGCGGGGGTTTAGTGCCGCGGTAGCGGATGTGATGCCCGCCAACCTGATCCCCAAAGATTTTGTCAATGCCGTGGCACTGGGGGAGCACAGCTCCTACCTGGCCGAATCCCTGGGCTCTTTGGCAAAACTTTATGATCAGCAAAACCGTGACCGTATTGACGTGATGCTGGCGTTGATGGAACCGGTACTTATGCTGGTCGTGGGCGGGGTGATCGGCTTTTTGGTCATTTCGATGCTTTTGCCGATCTTCTCAATCAACCTGGAGGGGTAGATGGTTATTAAAGAGATTCAACAATATACCGAAGTACGACCCAAGGCGCGGGCCTATCTTTGTTTTCTGCTTTCACGTAACATTCCCAACAAAACGCCCGAGGTGACGTTGGATACCATTGTGTCGGCGCTAAAACGCATCAAAAAAGAGGTACGGGAGATCGAGGCGCTCTATGTGCTTGATCCCAAAGGAAAGCAGATAATCAACAACATCTCCCGCAACCCCGACTACCGAACCGGTGAGGGGGAGAACCGGGCGGAGCGGGCCTACTACTACCGGGCGGTGCGGGAGAAGCGCTGTATCCTGACCGACCCCTACCCCTCTCGGATCGAGGGCAAACTGGTGGTGACGGCGGCCTACCCGGTCTATGACGAGGGTGGAAAACTGCGTTACGTGGTGGCGTTGGATATTCCGCTGGACAGACTCCTGCACATGGTGCACCCCTCTTCGGGAGAGACGGCTTTTGGGCGCTTTTCCAAAATCAGTTACGGCGCCTTTTCGCTGGCTTTGCTGGCGGTGGCGTTTATACTTTTTATCAACGGTGTCAAAGCCTTTTTCACCTCCGAGCTCAATATTTTGCACATTGACATCAAGGAGATGTTTGAGGCGACTATTCTGCTCACACTCTCGTTGGCCATTTTTGACCTGGTCAAGGCGATTTTTGAAGAAGAGGTGTTGGGACACCACAAAAAAGGGGAGCCCGACGAGATCCACAAGACAATGGTGCGTTTTTTGGGCTCCATTATCATCGCCCTGGCCATTGAGGCGTTGATGCTGGTATTTAAATTCGCTATAATCGACCCCGAAAAACTGATCTACGCCGTCTATCTTATCGGCGGCGTGACCATGTTGCTGTTTGGGCTCTCCATCTACCTGCGAAGCATTACCAAACGGCCCTGATTTTAAACCAAAAGCGAGGCAAATGGTCGCGATTATCGACTACAATATGGGTAACCTTGCCAGCGTGCGCAACGCCCTGGCCAAGATCGGCGCGGCGTCGAAGGTGGTGTCAGATCCCGACGCGGTTTTAAACTATGACAGGGTTCTGCTTCCCGGCGTGGGCGCGTTTGGTGACGCCATGGCCCATCTGCGCCAAAACGGCATGGATGAGGCGATCAGGGCTTATGCCCTCTCCGGCAGACCGATGCTGGGAATCTGCCTGGGGATGCAACTGCTTTTTGAGAAGAGTGAAGAGTTTGGCGAGCACGAGGGGCTGGGGCTCATTCCCGGTGAGGTCAAACCCTTTGATACCGCCCGGTTTAAAACCCCCCACAAAGTGCCCCATATGGGCTGGAACGCCCTGCGTCGGGAGGAGAGCCCGCTTTTTAAAGGTCTGCCGGCCTCGTTTTACCTCTACTTTGTCCACTCTTTTCATGCCGTCACCGATGACGCCTATACAATCGGGCGTACCTTTTACGGCTATGCGTTTGCCGCCGCCGTGGCCAAAGAGAATGTCTTTGGCATTCAACCCCACCCCGAAAAGTCCCACGACAACGGGTTGAGAATACTTCAAAATTTTATGGAGCTGTAACGAGATGGATATTTTACCCGCGATTGACCTCAAAGACGGCCGGTGCGTGCGCCTGACCAAGGGATTGATGCAGAGCGCCAAAATATACAGCGACGAGCCGTGGCAGGTGGCTCAGGGGTTTGAGCGGATGGGCGCCAGGTGGTTGCACCTGGTCGATCTTAACGGCGCGTTCGCCGGCGAGCCCAAAAACCTTGAGCAAATTGAGATGATCCGCAAACATTGTAACCTGAAGATGGAGCTGGGCGGCGGCATCCGGGACGAGGCGACGATTCGTCGGTATCTTGATCTGGGAATAGACCGGCTGATTTTAGGCTCCATCGCCGTCAAAGATCCCGATTTTGTCAAGGCGATGGCGGCCAAATACCCCATTGCCGTGGGTATTGACGCCGTTGACGGCTATGTGGCCGTGGAGGGATGGGCCCAAGTGAGCGAAATGCCCGCGACCGAGCTGGCCAAGGCCTTTGCCGACTGCGGCGTGGAGGCGATTATCTGCACCGATGTGGGCAAAGACGGTACACTGTCGGGTGTAAATGTCGATTTTACCGTTAGCATCGCCGAAGCTTCCGGCGTGCCCACCATCGCCAGCGGCGGGGTGAGGGATATGCGTGATATCGAGGCGCTCAAAGCCGCGGGCAATGTGGCCGGCGTAATTGTCGGGAAAGCCTATTACGAGGGGACCCTTGACTTGCGGCAGGCGTTTGAGGCGGTATCTTAAACTGCTTTAAATGCAGATGAGGATAAAATAGAAGCAATTTTACAAACTAAGAAGGATCGACAGTGAAAATCATGGTGGTTGACGACAGTTCGACAATGCGTCGGATTATCAAAAACACGCTGAATCGGCTGGGGTATAAAGATCTTCTTGAAGCCGCCGACGGGGCGGAGGCCTGGGAAGTGATGCAGGCCAACAAGGATTCGATCGGGGTGCTTATTACCGACTGGAATATGCCCAACATGAACGGTTTGGAGTTGGTTAAAAAGGTGCGTTCCCAGCCGGAGTTTGAGGATATTCCCATCATCATGGTCACCACAGAAGGCGGGAAAGCCGAGGTGATTACGGCCCTCAAAGCGGGGGTGAACAACTACATTGTCAAACCCTTTACCCCGCAGGTTCTCAAAGAGAAGCTTGAGGCGGTATTGGGTCTGAACGACTGATCCTTTTTTCAATACAATGAACGACCTCTACTATGAGCTGACGGTAATCCCGTCGGCCCACCTTGACCTCTTTGCCGACCGTATCCAGGAACTTTTCAACGACGCCATCGAGATCGGTGAAGATACCGTAATTGTTAGGAGCGAAAAGCCGGTTGAGGCACTGCGACAACAGATTGAGGCTTTTGCCGATACCCTCTCTTCGCGCCTGAGTGAGCCGGTGACGGTGCGGTGCGAGGTGGAAGAGAAAGAGAACGTGGACTGGATCGCCGCCTACCGCTCAGCCATTCGCCCCGTTGAAGTGCCCCCTTTTTACGTCTATCCCAGTTGGGAGTCGCCCAAAGAGGGAATGATCAACATCTGTATCGACCCGACGCTGGCTTTCGGGTCGGGTCATCACGAAACCACCGCGGGGTGCCTGCGGGCTCTTGGACGCTATGTCCAAAGCGGTGAGCGGTGGCTGGACGTGGGGTGCGGTAGCGGCATACTGGGAATTGCCGCCGCCAAACTGGGTGCGCGGGTGGAAGCGTGCGATACCGATCCCCTGGCGGTAGAGAACGCCGCCAAAAATTTCGCGCTCAACCGTTGTGCGTATACCCGCATCTGGGAGGGCTCCGTGACGTTGGCCGAAGGGGAATATGAGGGCGTGGCGGCCAACATTGTCGCCGATGTGCTCATCATGCTCGCCCCCGACTTAAAAAAGCGGGTTAAAAAGGGCGGCCTATTGATTCTTTCGGGGATACTCGATACAAAAGAGGCGGCGGTGGCGGAAAAGTTTTCCGATCTTCAACTGCTTGAGAGCTTCGCCGACAACGAGTGGCGAACCAAAATCTACCGGAAACAAGGATAACCATGGCGGACAACAACCAAAAAGGTCCCGATAACCAGAATTTTTTCAATAAAAATCCCCTCTTTACCTTTGCCATTTTCTCACTGCTGATTATTGTGCTCTTTAAGAGCCTGGTGGGGCAGGAGGAGTTTGGGGTGCATAACCCCTCAGCCATGGGGGGCGCTTCCATGACGCCCGCCCAGACGCGGATGGTGCCCTATTCGGATCTGAAAAAGATGATCAAAGAGGGCAAGATCAAGTATCTCTCCATCGGTCAGACCACCATCAAGGCCGTCGGTAGCGCCGGCGGCGTGAAAACCCTTTACGTGGCCAAACGGGTGGGAGAGGACAATACCCTCATTCCCCTGCTGGACAAGATGGGGGTGGAGTATAGCGGTTACAGCGAAAACAACTGGCTGGGCGAGATCCTCTTTGGCTGGGTACTGCCCATCTTTATCTTTTTTGGTATCTGGATGTTTCTGGCCAGCCGGATGCAAAAGAACATGGGCGGCGGAATCCTTGGAATGGGAAGCGCCAAGAAGCTGGTCAACTCCGAAAAGCCCAAAGTGAAGTTTGACGACGTGGCCGGCGTGGAGGAGGCCAAGGAGGAGGTGCAGGAGATTGTGGAGTTTTTGCGCCATCCCGAGCGCTACATCCGCCTGGGGGCCAAGATCCCCAAAGGGGTCCTGCTGGTGGGCCCTCCGGGTACCGGTAAAACCCTGCTGGCCAAGGCGGTGGCGGGCGAGGCGAGCGTGCCTTTCTTCTCCGTCAGCGGCTCCAGTTTCATTGAGATGTTCGTGGGCGTGGGCGCGGCCAGGGTGCGAGACCTCTTTGAGCAGGCCAAAAAGGAGGCGCCGGCCATTATCTTTATTGACGAGATCGACGCCATCGGCAAGAGCCGCGCCGCCAGCGGGCAGATCGGCGGCAATGACGAAAGAGA
>Ga0256843_1001248_pt1 | contig 20401 bp, 23 predicted proteins | sample AlvinellametaG_FD_191572 | JGI IMG/M metagenome (GOLD analysis project Ga0256843, IMG submission 191572) | Pompeii worm associated microbial communities from hydrothermal vent at the East Pacific Rise, Pacific Ocean - Alvinella | ecosystem: Host-associated > Annelida > Integument > Unclassified ... | reverse complement strand
TCTAAAACTTTGGAGCATTTTAAACAACGATTGTTGCAAAAAATGGCTTATTAAAAATAATATATATGAAAAAAAATATAAACCAAAAAATATAGATTTTAAAAATCCAAAAAAATCAATTTTAAATGAGATTAAAAATATAAAATTTGATATAATAAACTAAAAAAAGGTATTTAATGAAATATATACTTTTAATCGATTCAAAAGATGAAAAAGGTCTAATTTATAAAATCTCAAAAGTATTATTTGAAAATAATATAAATATTACAAATGAACAAGAATTTGTAGATAATGAAAACAATAAATTTTTTTATAGAAGTGAAATAAGTGGTGAAATAAATATAGATGATTTAAAAAAGAAACTACAAAATACTCTTCCTCTAGCAAATATCAAAATTAATCCGAAAAAAACAAAAAATGTAGTAATTTTAGCGACAAAAGAAGCTCATGCTTTAGGTGATATTCTAATAAAACAATATAGTGGTGATTTTGATATAAATATACAATGTGTTATAGCAAATAGAGATAATTTAAAAGATCTAGTAGAAAAATTCAATATCCCATTTTATTATATAAATGCTGATGATATTGATAGAGTTGAGCATGAAAACAAAATGATAGAAATTATAGAAAAATATAATCCTGATTTAATAATTCTAGCTAAGTTTATGAGAATTTTAACTCCAAATTTTGTAGAAAAATACCCGAATAAAATTATAAATATTCATCATTCATTTTTACCTGCTTTCATAGGAGCAAATCCTTATAAACAAGCATATAAAAGAGGTGTTAAAATTATTGGTGCTACTGCTCATTTTGTAAATAACGATCTTGATGATGGACCAATAATTGAGCAAGATATTACAAGAGTAAATCATGAAATGAATTGGGAAGAGATGAGAAATAAAGGTAGAGATGTAGAAAAAAATGTACTTAGTCGTGCTATTAAATTAGCAATAGAAGATAGGATATTTGTATATGACAACAAAACAATCATTCTCTAATAATATAGAAGAGATAAAAACACAAATCATAAAAGATAGATTAACACATTTATTTAAAGAAAATGGGAAATCTTTAGCTAAAATTTTGATGTTTCTATTAAAAAGGCATAAAAAAAATGTTTAATATAGTACTATTTAATCCTCAAATACCTCATAATACAGGTGCAATAGGAAGACTTTGTGTAAATTCAAATACAAAACTACACCTTATTAAACCTCTTGGTTTTGATATATCTGAAAAAGCAGTAAAAAGAGCTGGACTTGATTATTGGGAAAAGTTAAACCCTACTATTTGGGAAAATTATGAAGATTTTTTTGAACATGTAGATATTAATAGATGCTATTTTGCTACTACAAAAAGTAAAAAGCCATATTTTAAAGCAAATTTTAAATCAGGTGATTATATAATTTTTGGTAGTGAAACATCAGGTATGCCAATGGAGATTATGAAAAAAAATGAAAATAATATGATTACTATTCCAATGGGAGAAAATGGAAGAAGCCTAAATCTTGCTATTAGTGTAGGAATTATATTATATGATGCAATTCGTCAAAATTTTGAAAATTTTGATTGTATGAATTGTGAAGGATAAAAAATGACACATGAGAAATTTGAAACAGAAATAAATACTTTAAAAAAGTTCTTTGAAATATATTGTCATGATAAACATCAAGATAAAATAATGCATGAAGGTAATTATAATATCCCTTATCGTGAAAAATATTTTAAATTAGATGTAACTTTATGTGATGAATGTAATGCTTTACTATCTAATTCTATAGCTAAACTACAAGAGTGTCCACATGAAGAAAAACCAAGATGTAGAAAATGTCCAAACCCTTGTTATGAAAAAGATGAATGGAAAAAAATAGCAAAAATCATGAAATATTCTGGAATGAAACTAGGACTTGGAAAAGTAGGTACAAGACTTAAAAAATTAATAGGTATTAAATAAAATACACTTTTCCCTCTTTTACCTCTATATCACCATTTAATTCCATCTCAAAAAGTTTATCTCCATATTTTCTAAAAGCATCATTATAATCCAAAATTTCTCCACTATTTTTTGTTATACCTAAGTTTTTTATAAATTCATCAATATCCCAAATAACTTCTGCCTGATTTGTATTTGCTAAATAATTCGTACCTTTGCTCTCACCTATTCTATGAGGTAACACATAAACTTTTTTATTTAGTTTTTTAGCTATTTCAAAACTTCTCATACTACCACTATTTTCATCTGCTTCTATAATTATCACAAACTCACTTATTCCTACAACAACTCTATTTCTTTGCACAAAACTATAAGGACGAGGCTTATATCCTAAATCATATTCAGATAATATTAAATGATTATTTGCAATGTTTTCTATTAAAGATTTATTTATTTTAGGATAAATAATATCTAATCCAGCAGGAGATACCATGATAGTTTTTTTAGCATTTTTATGTGCTATAGCATCTATTCCCATAGCACCACCACTAACTATTACATATTTTTTACTTAAAAGAGATGAAAGTTTAGTAGTTATTTCTTTTGAATATTGACTAGGTCTTCTAGTACCTACTATAGCTATTTTAGGTAGATCTAAAAATGTTATATCACCTCTATAAAAAAGATTAAATTTTTGAAAGTTTATTTGTTTTGTATAATTTGTATAATTCATCTATATATATCACTTCTACATTTTTTAACATCTTTTTACTTTTGATTAAAGCCTCAAATGTTTTTGGATGAGGATGACATATAGCTATAGCATATCCTCTTTTTTTTGCTATTTTTATAGCTTGTTTCAGTTGATTTTGAATATATTTAATATCAGATTTATTATCTAAAAAAACATCTCTACTAAGTAATAATTTATGATATTTTTTCGATATTAATCCAGCTTTTGTTTTCGAAGTAGTCCTTGAATCTATAAATATCATATTATATTTATTTAAAGCTATATATAAATTATTCATTGCATTATAATCTGCTGTAAATTTACTTCCTGTATGATTATTTATAAATTTAGCTTTTGGAAATTCTTTTTTTATATTTGCAACCCTATTTTCAATAAATTCTAAACTACTATTTGTATGAAGAGTATTAACTTCTTCTTTAAAGTTTGGATTTGTTGCTTGCATAGGAAAATGCACCATATAATGTTTAAACTCTTTTGCATATTTTGCAGTATTTGGATGTCTTTTTGATGGAGGAAAAAAAGATGGTGTAATTTTAATACCTGATTGCTTTAATTCTTTTACTTGAGAATAAAAACTCATATCATCCATAATAATTACTAATTTTGGTTTATGTGTATATATAACAGGTTTTATTTGTTTGATTTCTTGATTTTTATGATTGTTTTCTTGATAATCTATTGCTTCACTATTTACTAATTTTTTTGCTTTTTTAGTTTTAGTTGTATGATTAGTTTCTTTCTTATGAGTAATTTTAGTATCTGTTTTTTGTGTTTTTTTATTTATATTTTCATCTACAAGTTTTTGTAATTGTTTTAATGCTTCTTTTGTTTTTATATCTTCATGAACAATTTTTGTTTTTGGTTTTATAGTAGATTTTGCAAAGTAGTATCCACCTATAAAAGCACTACCCCCTACTAATAATAAAACTATACTTAAAACTAAAAAAACTATTTTCTTATTTTGAAAAATAGTCTTTTTTTTTGTTTTTCTTCTAGTAGTTTTTTTAGCCATATATTACTTATCTAAAATAATTTCTAACTCTAATGCTTCAAAATCTTGATTTGAATGATTTTTGATATTTACATCTTTTACTTTTACATATTTTCTAATAACATCAATAATATCTTTTTTCATATCATCAATATTATCTATTTTTGTACTTGCTCTTTCATATTCAAGCATCATCATAAGTCTTTTTTTTGCTTCATTAGCTGATTTTTTCTTTCCAAAGATTCCACTTAAAAAACTCATTTGAATAATCCTTTTAGTTTAGCAAAAAAACCATTGTTTACATTCAAATCAAGTAATGGAACATCTTCCCCTTCTATTCTTTTAGCAATTCTTCTAAATGCTTCTCCTGCTAATGAATTCTCTTTATGAACAATAGGTTCACCTAAGTTTGTTGAACTAACTATCTCTTCTGTATCAGGAACTACTCCTATTAATGGTAATGAAAGTATATGTAAAACATCTTCTACACTTAACATATCCCCTTTTTCTACTAAATCAGGTTTTAATCTATTTACAATAATATGTTTTTCTACTTCTTCTCCATTTATAGCTTTTTGACTTTTTGCATCTATAATACCTATTACTCTATCAGCATCTCTTACTGCACTAATTTCAGGTGTAGTAACTACTATAGCTCTATCTGCTAAAAATATAGAATGCTCAAATCCACTCTCAATTCCTGCAGGTGAATCTACTAACACATAATCAAATTCAGATTTTAAATCTTCAAGTAATTTTTTTACTTTATCTTTATCTAATACATTTTTATCTTTTGTTTGGCTAGCAGGGATAAAATGAAGTCCATTAGTTTTTTTATCTTTAATAATAGCTTGAGCTAAATTACAATTCCCTTCCATTACATCTACTACATCATATACAATTCTATTTTCTAAACCTAAAATCATATCTAAGTTTCTAAGACCTATATCAAAATCAATAGCTACTACTTTTTTTCCCTCTTTTGCTAAAGCCGTAGCTATATTTGCTGTTGTTGTAGACTTTCCTACTCCACCTTTACCACTTGTAATAGTAATAATTTTTCCCATATTTACTCCAATTAAAATAAAATTTTTTATTTAGTTTTTTAACTATATATTTTTATCATATTTAAATGACATTTAAAATACAAAATTAAAAAACCAATCCAAAAGGATTAGTTTTTGTCTTGATCGATAATTTTATTTTCAGTAATCCAAGGCATCATACCTCTTAATTTTTCACCTGTTTTTTCAATTAAAGTTTCTTTCATATTATTTCTTTCAGCGTTCATTCTAGGATATCCTGCTTGACCTTCAAGAATAAAATCTTTAGCAAATACACCATTTTGAATCTCTTTTAAGATTTGTTTCATAGCTTTTTTAGATTCATCATTAATTACTCTTGGTCCTGATACATAATCACCATATTCAGCAGTATTAGAGATTGAATATCTCATATTAGCAATACCACCTTCATACATTAAATCAACGATTAATTTAAGTTCATGTAAACATTCGAAATATGCCATTTCTGGTGCATACCCAGCTTCTGTAAGAGTCTCAAATCCAGCTTGAACTAATGCAGTAGCTCCACCACATAATACAGCTTGTTCTCCAAATAAATCTGTTTCAGTTTCATCTTTGAAAGTTGTTTCGATGATTCCTGTTCTTCCTCCACCAATAGCACTTGCATAACTTAATGCGATAGCTTTAGCTTCTTCACCACCTTGATAAACAGCGATTAGATCAGGGATTCCTCCACCTTTTACAAATTCACTTCTTACAGTATGTCCTGGTGCTTTTGGAGCTACCATAATTACTTTTAAATCACTTCTTGGAATAATTCTTCCATAATGAATATTAAATCCATGTCCAAATGCGATAGTAGCACCTTCTTTTAAGTTTGGTTCAATTTCATTTTTATAAATTTCAGCTTGATTTTCATCTGGTAATAAAATCATAACAACATCAGCTTTAGCTGTAGCTTCTGCAACTGTTAATACTTCAAAACCTTTTGCTTCAGCTTTTTTCCAAGAGCTTCCACCTTTTCTTAAACCAACTACTACATTAACACCACTATCTCTTAAATTTTCTGCATGAGCATGACCTTGTGAACCAAATCCAATCATTGCTACTGTTTTACTTTTAATAATGTTTAAATCAGCATCTTTATCATAATATACTGTAATTGCCATTATAATCTCCTTAAAAATTTTTCTGAATTATAGTATAATTAGCGAAATTTCACAACTATTTTGTTAAAATAACGATAAAAAAGGTAGCGTTAAATGAAAAAAATATTTTTATTTCTAATTATTATATCTAATCTATTTGCTTTAACACAAAATGATATATATAAACTATATCAAAACAAAGAATATAAACAAGTATGTAAAGAAGGTAGAATCTTATACTATAATTATGAATTAGATGATACTTTTTTATCTATTGTAGGTCTTTCATGTGTAAAAGCTGATATGTTAAATTCTGCAATGACTATATCAAAAAAAATGAACAACTCTCCTATGGGTAGACAAAATGCTTCTTATATAGCTACTTTATATTTAACAAAAAGATTATTACTACAATTAGTATGGGATAATATAGATATTTCAAATCTATCACTGCCTAAAAGTAATCATCATTTATCTATTGTATTTGAAAATATTGCTCATAATAATTTTTCAAAAATAAATAATATATATATCGTAAAAGCCGATAATAAAAAATATATTTTATCTCCTCAAGATGAAAATAAAATAGTGATACAAATATTTAAAAACAATACACTATTATCTACACATATTTATTGGTAAGGGTTTAAATTATGTTAATGAAAAAAATTAGACTGGGTGATTTACTTATACAAAATGGAAAAATTTCAGAAACTGACTTAAAAAAAGCACTAGATTTACAAAGAAGTCAAAATTCTCATAAAAAACTTGGTGAAATTTTAATAGAAGAAGGATTTATTAGTGAAGAAGAGATTGTCTCATTAATAGCTTCTCAATTAAATATAGATATTATAAATTTTAATAATGTAGAATTAAATTTTTTATTACTTAGAAAAGTTCCTGTTCATATCTTAGATAAATATGGAGCCTTACCTATAAAAGAATCTCCAAAAGAAGTATTAGTAGCTTTTATTGACCCTATGGATATTGAAGCAAGAAACACCCTTCAAAGATATTTAAAAAAACCTATTAAAGCTTCTATTGCTTTAAGCAAGGATATAAGAAAACATATCAACCAATTAAAAAACAGAGAAGAAGCAAACTCTTTAATTGAACAGATGAAAAGAGAACTTTCTGGTACTAATGAAATAGATAAAGATGATGAATCAGCTACAATGCAATTTATTAAATATATAGTTAAACTATCTATCCAAAAAGGTGCCAGTGATATACATATAGAAACTGAAGAAGATTTAATGCAAATCAGAACAAGAATTGATGGTAGTTTACAAGAACTTTTAATTGTAGAAAAAGAATTATTTAGTACTGTTGCTGCAAGATTAAAACTTTTAAGTAACTTAAATATTTCAGAAAAAAGAAAACCTCAAGATGGTAGATTTAGCATGGACTTAGATGGTCATCATTTTGATTTTAGGGTTTCAACTCTTCCTATTGCTACAGGTGAAAGTATCGTTATTAGAATTCTAGACAAAAGAAATGTAATGAAAAACCTAGAAGATATTGGAATAGATAGTAAAAACCTTGCAAAATTAGAAAAAGCTTTAAGAGCTCCAAATGGAATAGTTTTAGTAACTGGTCCTACTGGTTCAGGTAAATCTACTACTTTGTATGCTGCACTAAATAAAATTAAAAATATAGAAGAAAAAATTATTACTGTTGAAGATCCAGTTGAGTATCAAATGAAACTAATAAACCAAGTAAATGTAAATGAAGATATAGGACTTACATTTGCTGCAGCTCTTAGAAGTATTTTAAGACAAGATCCTGATATTATTATGATCGGAGAAATAAGAGATTTAGAAACACTTGAAATTGCTATTAAAGCAGCTCTTACAGGTCACTTAGTAATATCTACTTTACACACAAATGATGCAGTAAGTGCTATTAGTAGAATGATTGATATGGGTGCTGATCCATTTATGGTAGGTGCTGCAGTAGTAGCTATAGAAGCTCAAAGACTTGTAAAAACAATATGTCCTCATTGTAAAACAAAAGAAAAACCTAAACAAGCTCTTTTAGAACCTATTAGAGGAATTATTCCTAATAATGCAACTTTTTATAAAGGTAAAGGATGTGATGAGTGTAATATGACTGGATACAAAGGAAGAACTTTGATTACAGAAATATTTACTGTAGATGAAGAAATATCTAGTAGTATTGCAAAAGGTTCTAGTACAATAGAATTAGAAAAATTAGCTAAAACTAAAGGTTATGAGTCTATGTTTATCAATGGTCTTATAAAAGCTTTAAAAGGAGAAACTACTCTTGAAGAAATCTATAGAGTAGCTAAGGTAAAACTATGAATTATTACGAAGTAACTTTATTATCTAAAGGAAAAAAAGAAAAAGTTATTTTAAAAGGTGAAAATAAAGCTGATGTATTAGAAAATCTAAAAACTTCTAAATATTCAGGTATTGCGATTAAAGTAGAAAAAACAGACATTCCTTTATCTGAAAAGTTAAATTATTTAGTTGATATTATAAAAGCCAATTTTTCTAAGAAAAAATTAAATTACTCCGCTTTTATTAGTGCTATTAGACAATTAGCAGCTTTAACTATGGCTCAAATTTCTATAAAAGATAGTTTAGAAAATATAGCAAAAAACAACAACGACCCTCTTGTTAAAGAATTATTTCAAAAAAGTGCAGAAAATATAGATAATGGATTTAGTTTATCTAAAACATTTCAAGATTACGAAATATATGTAGGTGTACTAGCTACAGCTATGATAAAACTTGGAGAAAAAACTGGGGATTTAGGCTCAGCATTATATGCTCTAGCTAATATTTATCAAAATATAGAAGAAAATAGACAAAAATTCAAAAAAGCTATGCGTTATCCTCTGATTACATTATCAGCAATGGCTATAGCTTTTACTATCTTAATCTCTTATGTTGTACCAAAATTTAAAGATATATTTAACAGTTTACATGCCGAACTACCATTACCTACCAAAATACTTCTATTTTTAGAATACTTATTTAATAATTATGGATTAATACTTATTGGTGTTCTTTTAGGATTATTTATATTACATAAGTTTTTTTATAACACCAAACCTGAATATAAATATAAATTTGATAAATTTTTATTAAATCTAAAAATTATAGGACCTATTATTGAATATGCTTCTATTTCAAGATTTTTATTAGTATTAACAGAACTTACAAAAGCTGGTATTCCTTTAGTTGATTCATTAGAAATTGCAAATGGAATTTTAGAAAATGCCATTTTAAAAGAAAAAATAGAAGGTATTATTAAAGAGATAAACCAAGGACAATCACTAACTCATGCTTTAATGCAATATGATTTATTAGAAAACATAACATTACAAATGATTTCAGCTGGGGAAGAAGCTGGAAATCTTGATACAATGCTCGAAAATGCAAGTAATTATTACAAAAATCAATTTGATCAATTAGTAGATGGTATTGGTGATGCTGTTGAGCCTATTATGATGGCTGTAATTGGTGGACTTGTATTATTACTTGCACTTGGTATTTTCTTACCAATGTGGGATTTAGCTAGTGCGGCAAAAGCATAATGAAATTAGCAATAGGTGGATTTGATGGTGTGCATTTTGCACACCAAAAACTTATATCTTTAAGCGATGAAGTTTTAATAATAGAAAAAAATTCTTCACTAACCCCTTTTAATACTCGTTGCGATTATATTAAAAAACCTTGCCATTTTTATAATTTAGATGAAATAAAACATTTAACTCATACAGAATTTATAGAAAAACTAAAAAAAGAATTTAATCCTAAAGAAATAATTATAGGTTATGATTTTAAATTTGGTAAAAACAGATTAGGAACCCCTAAAGATTTAGAAAAATACTTTCAAGTAACTCTTATTGATGAAATCAAAATAGATAATATAGGTGTTCATTCAAGAATTATTAGAGAATTTATAAAACAAGGTGATATTTTAAAAGCAAATAAATTTTTAAATCATACTTACAAAATCAAAGCAACTCAAATAAAAGGGCAAGGAATAGGAAAAGAAAAATTACTTCCTACTATAAATTTTAAATCTATTTATCATTATACAATACCTAAAAATGGTGTATATTTAACACTTATAAACAATATTCCTTCTCTTACATTCATAGGTATTCGCTCAACTGATAATAATTTTTCAATAGAATCACATTTATTAAATAACTTTCATCATACTGAAATATATAATATAGAATTTATAGATTTTTTAAGAGAAAATCAAAAATTTTCAAATCTAGAAGAGTTAAAACAAGCTATAATTACAGATAAAGAAAAAGCAATAAATTTTTTTAGGAGATATAATGACATTAAATGAATTAATACAAAGAGTAGAAAAAGCTAGACTTGAAGTAAATGAACATCTAATAGTAAAAATAGTTGCTGTTAGTAAATATTCAGATAGTGAAGCTGTAAAAAAACTATATGAAGAAGGACAAAGAGCTTTTGGAGAAAATAGAGTTCAAGTCTTAGAAGAAAAAGTAAATGATTTGTCAGAACTACCAATAGAATGGCATTTTATTGGTAATTTACAAAAAAATAAAATAAATAAACTTTTAAAATTAAATCCTTTTATGATTCAATCAATAAATTCTTTAGAACTTGCAAAAGAGATCGATAAAAGAGCTAATAAACCAATTAGATGTTTACTTGAAATTAATTCAGCCAAAGAAGAAACAAAAAGTGGTATTCAACCTGAATTAGCAATAGAAACATATCATCAAATATTAGAAGAATGTCCTAATATAAATCTTCAAGGTGTTATGACAATAGGTGCTCACAGCGATGAAGACAAAGAAATTATTAAATCATTTGAATTAACACACTCTATTTTTGAAAAATTACAACCAAAAGGAGCAAAAATATGCTCAATGGGAATGAGTAATGATTTTGAATTAGCTATAAAATGTGGAAGTAATATGATTAGAGTAGGAAGTGCTTTATTTAAATAAGCACTTTTTCATAAATCTAAAAATAAAAATATTGCAGAAAGTAAATAATCAGCTATAAAAATTGTAATAGAAGCTATTACAACAGCTGTTGTAGTACTTTTCCCTACACCTTTTGCACCACCACTTGTATTATATCCTACATAAGTACCAATAGAAGCTATTAAATATCCAAATACAACACCTTTAATTAACCCTTCTGTAAAATCTTTAAATTGAACTAATTGTTTAATAGTATCCATATAAGCAGTAGCATTTACATCTAATACATATATAGAAATAACATAAGCACCCATATTTGCAATAGTATCAAACATAAGTATTAAAATAGGTAAAGAAATTATCATAGCTATAACTCTTGGTACAATTAAATATTGTTTAGAATTTACAGCCATCACATCTAATGCATCTATCTGTTCTGTTACTTTCATAGTACCAAGTTCTGCTGCCATAGCACTAACGGCTCTACTAATCACCATAAGTGTCGCAAAAACAGGTCCTAATTCTTTACAAATAGATAGGAATATAGTATATCCCATAAAATTCTCAATTCCAAATTTATGAAATCCATTGTATAATTGTATAGCTTCTACCATTCCCGTAAAAAAAGCAGTAAGAAAAATAACTAAAAAAGAATTCACTCCCATAAATTCTATCTGTTGTAATATTTCTTTATATCTAAAAGGTTTTGAAAACATTAATTTTAATACATCTATATGAAAAACTGTGAATTTACCAAGAGATACAATAAACAAATTAAAAAGCTTGATTGTTATACTTCCTAGAAAAAATAAAAATTTATTTATCAAATAAGCAACCTTTTTTGGTAAAATTATATCAAAAAAAATGAAAAGGATTTAAAATGGCTGATGAAGAAAAAAAAGATGAAGAACAACAAGAAGAAAAATCAAGTGATAATGGTGGGGGAAATAAATTAATTTTAATTATTATTGTTATTTTATTATTATTATTACTTGTAATTGGTGGGGTAGTTGCTTATTTCTTACTTTCTGGTGATAATCCTGAAGATAATCCAGACCAAGCAGATAAAAAAGTAGAAAAAAAAGTGGAAGAGCCTAAAAAAGACACAGCTGATTTAGAAATAGGTCCAATATATCCTTTAGACCCTTTTACAGTTAATCTAAAAAGTAGTGGTGCAACTAGATATTTAAAATGTACTATAAATTTAGAAATAGATTCGCCTGAAACACAACCAGAACTTGATAAAATGAAACCTCTAATAAGAGATATGATTATTAGAATTTTATCTAGCAAAACTGTTCCTGAGATTTCAACAGCAAAAGGGAAAGAAAAATTAAAAGAGGAAATCAAAAAAAATCTAAATGCTAAACTTGCCACTGGTGAGATTAGAAATGTATATTTTACAGCATTTGTAATTCAATGATAGGAATTGATATTGTTTCAATCCAGAGGATTGAAAAAAGTATTAATAAATTTGGAGATAAAGCAAAAAACCGCTTTATGACTCCAAATGAACAACAACTACACACAAAAATAGCTTCTATTGCTGCTATTTGGGCTAGTAAAGAAGCCTTTAGTAAAGCAATAGGTACTGGTATTGGTAAAGAATTTAGTTTTTTAGACATAGAAATACTAAAAGACTCAAAAGGTAAACCAATTATAAATATATTAAATAACAATCTCAAACAAAATCTACAAAACAAACAAATAGATATTTCAATTACTCATGATGGTGGTTTTGCAATAGCCGCTATAATAATTTTATAAGGATAATAATGATAAGAATTGATAACTTATACCCTTTATATTTTTTAGATGATTATAAATTCCCAAATCCTTATGAAGAATTTCATGAAGGATTAGTTGGTGCTAGTGCTGATTTAGACCCTCAAAGATTATTAAATGGTTATTCTAAAGGATTTTTTCCATGGTATCAAGCAGAAGATGGTATGTTTCATTGGTATCAATTAGATGAAAGAATGATTCTATATACAAATAAAGTAAAAAGAACAAAAAATTTAAATAAAAAATTAAGAAGCCAAAACTGGGATTTTAGTGTAAATCAAAGATTTGAAGATGTAATAAAAAATTGTGCTTCTATTCCTAGACCGGCTCATATGGGAGATGGTACTTGGATTAGTGAAGATTTTATAGAAGCTTATACAAAATTACATAAATTAGGATATGCTTTAAGTGTAGAAGCTTATTATAAAGATGAGTTAGTTGGTGGTTTTTATGGTGTAGGTATAGGTAAATATTTCTCAGGTGAGAGTATGTTTGCAAAAAAAAGTGATGCTAGTAAATTAGCCCTAATTTATTTTTGTGATTTATGTCAAGATAATGGAATAGAATGGATAGATTGCCAAAGTGGTAGTGAACACCTATTAAGAATGGGAGCTGAAAAAATACCTAAAACACAATATTTAGAAATGTTAGATAAGATTATAAAAGGATAAAAATGATTACACCTATTTTAGAAAATCAAAAAATATTAAAAGAATTATATTATGAAAAATTAGATACCCTAAGAGAAACATTTGATTTCAACAACCAAAGTAAAACTTTTAATGAAATGGAAGAATATGCTTCATCTTTACAAGAAGAGATAAAAAAACATTTTTCATTACAAGAAAAATTAAAAAGCCAAATTAATCCTGATGTAGATAAAATTATATTAGAAAATATGCTAGTTAAAGAGATGTTAATTCGTATGTGTGGTAAAATCATAGATGGTGCAAAAAGTCAAAATATAGATATATTTGCTTTTTTTGATGATTTTGAAGAAATTTTAAGAGCATATCTACTAAAAGAAGAAGGATTATTTATCCAAGAATTAGATATGGCTACAAATAAAGAAGAAAAAGAAAAGATAAAATCTATCCTTTCTTAATCTTTCATTTTATTATAAAATGGAGTATAAGCTTTTATTAAAAGTGGTACTGAAATATTTAATAAAAATGTAGTAAATACTAAAATATAAAACTCTTGTTGTGTTATAAGCTGATTTTGTACATATGCTATATTTATCACAATAAAAGCAAGCTCAGCTCTTCCAAGCATTCCTAAACCTATTAAAATAGAATCTTTATTACTATATCCACCTGTAAATTTAGCAGCACCACCAGCTGAAATAATTTGGAATATTAAAACTGATAAAAATAATACTATAGTAGGTAAAATCACTTCACCTAAAATATTTACATCAAAAATAATTTTAGTTCCTAAAAGAATAAAAAACACTGGTCCAAATATAACAAATGCTAAATTATGAATAATATCTTCTACTGATTTAATATTATAAAATTTATCTTGCCCTAACTGTAAATATTCTTCTTTTAAAAGTAATCCAGCAAAATAAGCACCTATTGCAGGATGAAATCCTAATAGATGTGCAAATGCTCCAAATAAAAACACTATTACAAAAATACCTAATACAGCATATTGACCATTTTCTAATTTAAATAATTTTTGTAATCCATTATCATGAGGTAATACAAATCTTCCAACTAAATATACAGTAACAAAAAATATAATCACTTTAGCAAAAGTGATACTTAATTCCGTATAATTAATAGTTAAATTTCCAGTATCTCCTCCACTTAAAATAATTGGAAGTAAAATAGCTACACCTATTAAACTAAGCACATCATCAACAACTGCACTTGTCATAATACCTGTTGCTGCTTTAGTTTTATGTAAATTTAAAGATTTTAAAGTCATCATAGTAAGACTTACGGCTGTTGCTGTCATTGTAAGTCCCCAAATAAGTGCTGAGTTTTGAGAAAATCCAAATAATATAGCACTATAATACCCTGCTAAAAATGGAAAAATTGCACCAATCAATGCAATTCCCCATGCTTTTTTTACTCCATCTACAAATGCTTTTGCATCTTCTTCAAAACCTAAAGCAAACATAACTAAAATAATACCAATATCACCTAAAAACTCTAAAGCATGACTCTCTTTTACTAAATGAAAATTACCTAATACAGCTCCTATAATAATAAACCATAACACATCAACTGTATTAGTTTTATGAGCTAAAAATTTTGATATATAAACACCTATAAAAATAAAGGCCATACTAAGCCAAATATAATGTTCCACTACAACTCCTTAAATAAATTAATTCTAATAATATAATATCAAACTTTTTCTAAAACAACTCCACATTCCATATGATTTGTCCAAGGAAATTGATCAAATAAAGCAAAAGCTTTTATTTTTCTTCCATTAGATAAAGTTTCTAAATCTCTTTTTAAAGTTTCAGGATTACAAGAAATATAAATAATATTATCAAATCCATCTGTAAACTTTCTACTTTTATCATCAAGACCTGCTCTTGGAGGATCTACTAAAATATTTTTTAAATCATATTTTGCAAGTAAAGGGGAATTTTCATCTTTTAACCTTGCAAAATCAGCTGCACTCATAGCTAAAAATGTAATATTTTCTACACCATTTATATCTGCATTATAAAAAGCAGCATCAATTGATTGTTGTGCTATTTCTGTAGCTATCACTTTTCTAAATTTACTAGATAATGGAATAGTGAAATTTCCATGTCCACAATACATCTCTACTAAATCACCTTTTAACCCTTCACTATTATCCATAGCCCAAGTAATCATTTTTTCATTCATACCTCTATTTGGTTGAGTAAAAGTAGCTTCTATCATTTTATATTTATAAATCTTATCTTTAATATTTAATTCTTCAATTAAATAATTTCTATCAATAAATACTTTTTTACCTTTTCTTCTTACTACATAATCAGTATTTGGAAATTTATTTTTTAAAGCCTCTATATGAGGTCTCATTTCATCTTCATCCCATTTTTTGTGATAAATCATAGTAATAATAAGTTCACCTTTAGAATTACTTAAAAATTCAACAGCATAAAGTTTTACTCTTAAAAATTCATTACTTACAACTTCATCTAAAAAAGGCTTCATAATATTAGAAATAGACTTATCTACTATATTACATTCATCAATAGTTACAATTCTTCTCTCAGTAAGTCCAAACATACCATAATAGCTCTTATCTCCATCATGCCATATTCTAAATTCTGCTCTTGCTCTGAAATGCTCATCACTACCTGTAAATACTTCTAATGCAGGCATATCAAATTCACTAAACATCTCTTTTAATCTGTTTTTTTTCATTTCAACTTGAGATGCATAATCCATCTCATATAAAACACAACTACCACATTTTCCAAAACTACTACATTTCATTATTGTCCTTTTTATTCAAATCTTAATGTTGTCAAGATATCAACTTCACTAGCTTTCTTTGCTGGATATATAGAAGAAAGTATCACTATAATAAAAGCACCAAATACAATCAATAAAAAATCTATCAAACTTAAATCTGTAGGTATTTTACTAGTACCATATACATCAGCAGGAAGAGAGATAAAATCAAATGTATTTAAAATCCAAATACCTATTCCTCCTAAACTAATTCCTGCAATAATTCCAATAACTCCAACAACAAGACCTAATCTAAAAAATATAGCTCTTATCTCTTTTTTAGAAGTTCCTAAACTCATCATTAAAGCTATCTCTTTTCTTCTATTCATTATCATCATAAGAAGAGAACCTATTATATTTAGTGAAGCTACTATAATAATTAGTAGTAACACTAAAAACAGTGCTCTTTTTTCCATTTTAAGTGCTGCAAAAAAATTACCATTTTGTTGCCACCAACCAATAATTCCAACACCAAAAGGTAAATCTTGTTTTAATTTTTCTATATCTTTAAAAGGTTGTTTTGAATATATATGTATTCCTGTATAAAAGTTTTTTCGAAGTATAACTTTTAAACCTTCTATTGGCATATAAGCTATCCCTTTATCATATGCATTAAGTCCTGAATGAAAATACGATATCACTCTAACTTTTTTCATTCTTGGTGCAACTTCCAAGCCATAAGGATCTGCATTTGAGAAAATCATTATAACTTTTTCATTTTTTTGAATAAATATTTCATCAAATAATCTCTTTCCTATTACAATATCAAATTTTCTAGGTTTTAATCCTTTGATAGCTTTAGCAAAAATAGGATTTAATTTTTTTTCCTTATCAAAATCAACACCATACAATATAACACCATTCATTTGATTTTTTTTAAGTATTGCACTAGTTTGAATATAAGGAGAAAATTCTAAATTAGGATATTTTTTTTGTAGTTTTTTTACATATTTATCATCAATAGCACCATCAAACTTTGAATAAATAGTCAATGGATAATTCATAATTGTAAGCTTTTTCTCAAACTCTTTATCCATACCATTCATTATACTCATAGCGATGATTAATACACCAACACCCGTCATAATACCTAAAAAAGCAAGAATAAAAGAGATAGAGATAAAAGGTTGAGTTTTATCAAATTTTAAATATTTTTTTACAATAAATGTAATAAATTTTTTATTCACTTGCTAATACACCTTTTTTAGGACCACTCTTTCCACAACAGTTTTTATATTTTTCTCCACTACCACATGGACAAGGATCATTTCTTTTTGGTTTTTTCTGGTTTGTTACTACTTCTTGTTGAAAAATTTCAGCAAAATCTTCATCATTTTCCATTTGTTTATTAAATTCTTCAATAGCTTTTATCATCTCTTCTTCTGTCATACCAGTTTCAGGATCTCTATATGGCTCATTTTCTACTTGAAATTGAAGAGAATGTAAAATTTTCATATATTCTGTTTTTACTTTTTCAATAAGTTCATTAAATAGATTAAATGATTCTTTTTTATATTCTACAAGTGGATCTTTTTGGTTATATCCTCTAAGACCAATACCTGTTTTTAAAATATCCATTTGATATAAATGTTCTCTCCAATTTTCATCTAATACTTGAATATAAAGACTTCTTTCTATCTCATCTCTTTGTGCTTTATCTTCTAAAACAGCCATTTTATCTTCATAGAATTTTTCAAGTTTTTCTATAATAAACTCTACTAATTCTTCATAAGACTTTCCTTTTAAACTATTTACATCTAAATGTAAAGTAGTATATTCCGCTACTAAATTAACAACTGCTTCTAAATCATAATCTTCTTCTAAAGTATCTTCATAAATATCAGCTCTAGCAAGTAAATATCTTACAAATTCTTCTCTATTTTCTTTTATTTTACTAGCAATATCATATTCAGGGCTCATTAAATCATTTCTAAATTTATATATAACTTTTCTTTGTTCATTTGCAACATCATCATATTTTAAAATATGTTTTCTATTTTCAAAGTGCATAGTTTCTACTTTCTTTTGAGCACTTTCGATTGAACGAGTAACTATTTTACTTTCAATATGCTCCCCTCTTTCAATTCCTAATCTATCCATAATATTTTTAATTCTATCACTACCAAAAATTCTAAGTAATGTATCTTCTAAAGATAAATAAAATTGACTCATACCAGGATCACCCTGTCTACCACCTCTTCCTCTTAATTGGTTATCAATTCTTCTAGATTCATGTCTTTCAGTACCTAAAATAGCAAGTCCACCAAGTTCTTTTACACCTTCACCTAATTTAATATCAACTCCTCTACCTGCCATATTAGTAGCGATTGTGATAGCACCTTTTTCTCCAGCTTTTTCAATAATTTGAGCTTCTTTTTCATGATTTTTAGCATTTAATACTGTATGAGGTAGTTTTTCTTTTTTTAATAAACTATGTAAAAGTTCACTCTTTTCAATACTTGCTGTACCTACTAAAATAGGTTGTCCTGTAGCATGAATCTCTTTTATTTTTTTAATTACAGCTTCAAATTTTTCTTCTTCTGTTTTAAAAATTAAATCATTTAAATCTTTTCTAATTACAGGTTTATTTGTAGGAATCGAGATAACTTCAAGCCCATAAATTTCTGCAAATTCTGTAGCTTCAGTTTGAGCAGTACCTGTCATACCTGCTAATTTTTCATATAATCTAAAATAGTTTTGATATGTGATTTCTGCTAAAGTTTGACTTTCTTCTTGGATTTCTACACCTTCTTTAGCTTCAAGTGCTTGATGAAGACCTTCTGAAAATCTTCTACCTTCAGATATTCTTCCTGTAAATTCATCAATAATTAAAACTTCACCTTTTCTTACAATATAATCAACATCTCTTTGGAAAAGATAATTTGCTTTTAAAGCTTGATCAAGATGGTGAGCTAAAATTGCATTTTCTGGAGTATATAGATTATCTACTCCAAAAAGTTCTTCTGCTTTTTTAATCCCTTCTTCTGTAAGTAAAGCTGATTTGTGTTTTTCATCTAAAGTAAAATGTTTGTCCACTTCAAGTTGTTTAGCCACTTTATCAGCTAATTCATAATTTTCTAAACTTCTATTTGCTGGACCTGAAATAATAAGAGGAGTTCTTGCTTCATCAATTAAAATAGAATCTACTTCATCCACTATTGCATAAAAATGCTCTCTTTGTACTTTATCTTCTAGCTTATATGCCATATTATCTCTTAAATAATCAAATCCAAATTCATTATTTGTACCATATGTTATATCTGCACCATATGCTTCTTTTCTTTCAGGTTCACTTTTTTCTGCAGTTACAACACCTACACTAAAACCTAAAAATTCATAAATAGGTCTCATTAAGTCAGCATCTCTTGCTGCAAGATAATCATTTACTGTTACAACATGAACCCCTTTTCCTAAAATAGCATTTAAAACAACAGGTAAAGTAGCAACTAATGTCTTTCCTTCCCCTGTTTTCATTTCAGCTATTCTTCCTTCATGTAAAACCATTCCCCCAATTAACTGAACATCATAATGTCTCATATTTAAAGTTCTTTTTGAAACTTCTCTAGTGATAGCAAATGTATCATATAATACTTTATTTAAAGCATTTTGATAATCCTCTCCATTTTCAATATCTTTTAAAACGCTATTTTTAATATCAAAAAATGAATCACGAAGTTCTTCATCACTCATTTTTTCATATTTACTTTCAAGCTTATTTATCTCTTTTACTCTTTTTTGATATTTTTTTAATTCCCTATCATTTTTTGTTCCAAATATTTTCCCTAATACTTTTAACATTGCTAACCTTATATATTTTTTTGTTATAATACCAAAAAAAAGGATAAAAATGAAACATCTTATTGTGATATTTATGATAATTTTTAGTTATGGTTTCGATATAAAATATAAAAGTTTTGAGAGTGATTTTAATCAAACAGTAAAAAGTGAAAATAAAGTGATTTTGTACACAGGAAAAGTATATGTAAATAATAACCTAGTATATTGGCATTATCTAAAACCTATAGAAAAAAAGATATGGGCTATCAATAATAAAATTTATGTTTATGAACCTGATTTAGAACAAGTTACAATTTATAAAACTTCTAAAAAAGATAATTTTTTTGACTTAATAAAAACAGCTAAAAAAGAAAAAAATAACTTATATTTAAAAAAGTATGATAATAAAAACATATATTTCGAAGTAAATAATAAATTAGTAAAGAGAATATATTATAAAGACAAAATAGATAATTTAGTTACTTTAAATTTTTATAATATAAAGCCAAAAGAGTTTAATATCTCTTTTTTTAAACCTAAATATCCAGAGTATGTAGA
>Ga0256843_1001247_pt1 | contig 20402 bp, 18 predicted proteins | sample AlvinellametaG_FD_191572 | JGI IMG/M metagenome (GOLD analysis project Ga0256843, IMG submission 191572) | Pompeii worm associated microbial communities from hydrothermal vent at the East Pacific Rise, Pacific Ocean - Alvinella | ecosystem: Host-associated > Annelida > Integument > Unclassified ... | reverse complement strand
TTTGCGGAGCTTTGTGTTACAATATAACAAGCTTCAAAAAACAACAGTATTTAATTCATAGAGATTGCCACTTCACTCGTTTCTCGTTCATCGCCATGACAAATAGAATCTAGCTTTGTGAGCAACACCTTATCGACTTTGCACCTTTGCGAGCCATAAAAATTGCGCCAGCACCAATTGCGTCTTTGCGTCTTTGCGAGAAACTCCTTTGCGACTTTGCGCTTTCGCGAGAAACATATTAGCGACTTGGCGTCTTAGCGAGAAACTAAGCAATCAAATTATCCTTATCCGCTACAATCTCATCAATGGTTTTTTCAAAATCGGATTTAGGTGAAGTTTCTTGATTTTTTTCACCGAAGATACGTTTATTAAAGAGAAGTAAAATCGCCACACCAATAGTAATGGCACTATCGGCCACATTAAATACCGGCTCAAAAAAAGTAAAATGTTTACCGCCAATCAGCGGTATCCACTGCGGGATATTCACATCAAACAGCGGAAAATAAAACATATCCACTACCCTGCCTTGAAACCAAGGGGCATAACCTCCTCCATCAGGAAATGCAGTTGCCACATGATGAAAACTATCTGAAAAAATTCGTCCGTAAAACACCGAATCGATGATATTGCCAATGGCACCGGCAAAAATCAAACTAATAGCGACGATTAACAACGGCGATTCTTTCTTTTTAATCGAAGCATACAACCAATAAAAAATACCGCCGATAGCCACAATCCGAAAGCCTGTCAAAAAATATTTCCCGATTTTGCCACCGAATTCCGCCCCAAAAGCCATTCCGTTATTTTCGACGAAATAGATTTTAAACCAATTGAATACATCGATGTGTTCACCCAAACGGAAATGTGTTTTAATATAGATTTTTACCGCTTGATCTATCAATAAAATCAGTAGTACTATCAATAAAGATTTACGCAAAGACATAAGATTATTTGGTATCTTGACGATTTTTGGCTTCAATACTCAAAGTCGCGTGTGGCACAGCCATCAAACGTTTTTTACTGATGAGTTTACCGGTTTCTCTACAAATACCATAAGTTTTATTTTCAATACGAATCAAAGCATTTTCCAAATCGCGCACAAAGCGTTCCAACCGCCCGATAAGTTTCAAATTCGACTCTTTAGAATAGGTCGAAGCACTATCTTCGAAAGTTACAATTTTAGTTTGGGTCATATCGTGATTGTCCAAAAGCGAACGAAGTACTTTTATATCTTTGCGTGCTTGGGCTAATTTTTGGTTGATGAGTTCCTTAAATTCTTCCAATTCCTCATCCGTATATCTCTTTTTATTTTCAGTCATAATCCTATGATTTTTTAAAAGTGCGTAAAATTAACAAAAACAAATCTATTTTGAAAAGTTCTGCAACGATTTTTATTAAATATTAAGACATTTCTTTTATTCTTTAGCATATATTAATCATTTGGGCGTGTACCTACCTCATATCATCCGCCAAAGTCCACGGCACCGGGCTATCCGCTTTTAGTCCCGCCCGTAAAAACACACAAAACAATGTTGTGTTTATGAGCTTCTTTCAGTCGCTATACCACAATTTTTTTGTAGTGTTTTACGGTACAGGAGCTACCGCTTCTATCCCTCACGCTATTATTTTTGTCACGGTTTTTGTCCTCTGCCCTATCCAAGGCTCACCAAAAACCCCGCCAAAAACAATTTTATACCCACAATCAAGCCTTATGAAGTTATTATATAATTAAGAAATCACTCTAAAGCTTTCAAGAATCGCATAAAAAAACCTTATAAAATTCTGAATATCAAGAATTTATTTATTCTCCTTAATCTTTCGGATTTCTTTTTTCAATTCTTCTATTTGTTTTTGTTGTTCTTTGATTGCTGCCGTCAATATAGGGATTATCATTTGATAATCAACACTCATAAATCCAATTGTTCATTTTCGGGCTTATAAACCGCTTCGGGAACTACTTTATATAATTCTTGAGCGATAAAACCGTAATTATGTGTACCGGTACTCAAAATTTCAAGACTAGTATTGCCTGTTTTATCTTCGCCTTGCTCTACAAATTTACTATCATGTTGAAAATAACGTACCGGGCGCAATTGATGAATAATTTGCAAAGACTGATCAAGGTTTTTTACATTGGTTTTCAAACGGCTGTCCGAGTAGGTCGCCCATGAAGTAGCCCGGGCTTTGCCAATTTTGGCAGTACTGCTATTGGGCAAATTCAACGCATAACTAGTACCTCCACCATTGATATCTACCTGTCCGGTGGTTCCTGATGCGTTATGAAAAAAACTCAAAGTCCCTCCATCGTAATTTAACGTTAAATCAGCTGCATTTTCTCCATCCATTCCGTGTATTTCATTATCATCCAATTCAAGATGTTTTCCAGTGCGAGGTCCGATATTCAAATCGGAAATGGCATCATGCGAATTGGGTCCGGCATCATACCGGTGAACGATTTCTACGGCTCCACCACCATAGATATTAATCGCTTCTTTCCGGTCGTCCCAATTGGCGCTTTGCAAATTTACCGCCATACTGATGGCTTTATCATCCTCACTTCCTTCATCAGCAAGAATCAAAACACTTTCTGTATTACAACCATAATCTCCATTGTTATTTACTTCATTTTCTATTGCGGAAGAAGCATGTTCTCCTCCACTGATAGCAGTTAGACCTCCACCGGAAACAACAAGCAAATTCCCATCAGGATCATTGACATCCGATATAAATTTTAACATAGGTTCCTTATTGCCGTTAATTCCTCCGTATAAAATCCCTTTGTTTGTATCAGCTTCGCCGTCAAAAGCAAATTTCTTTTGATTGATATATAAACCTCCGCCAAAAATATTGAGATAAAGATCTGAGGCTGCTCCATCTCTAACCGTTTGCAATTCATTGGCATCTAAAAATAATTTGTAACCGCTATCAGCATCCTGAACATCTTCAATTAAAATACCTCCATTAGAAGCATTGGTTGTACCGGCTATATCACCCACTCCGGTTACCGTAAATTTATTAGACGGTGAAGTAGTACCTACTCCTACCTTTCCCGAAGGCATGCTGTACATATCATTTCCGTTCACTTTCCAATCAGCATCATTTTTTCCAAAAGGAAGCCATTCTGAATTGGAAGCGTCATAATAATAAAATTGATTATCGTCCGTTACATAAACCAATAAACCATTGACCGGAGATACAATTCCATCTCTTTCACTTGCCGTCATGCGTGGCACAAGCATACCTTGTGTAGTTGATTACACATCTAAAATAGCAGAAGCATCGGGAGCACTACCGTCGGTATTAATTGCAACTTGTGCATAATTAAGTACCGGTATTAACAATAGGATTGCTAAAATGATTGTTTTTTTCATAATTTTATTGTTTTGTATTGTTTTTTTAATCATTTAGCAAATTTACGATATTTTTTATTAACATGCTCGTTCATAAGGTATAATCTCATGTATAGTTTATACTTTGTAAAGATTAAACTATGTTGATATTTCGACTTCTTGTTAGTTTTTCTATCAATCGTCTAACACCCGGCATATCACTTCTTCACCAACTTCATCCGGCTTTCTATTCCATCGATTTCCAATTCGGTTCCATCCGCCAATTCATCCACCCAACTGATGTTATCAATCAAGGTTTCGCTTTTGATATAATCTTCCATCGCTGTGGCTGCTTCTTGTAATGCCTCATTTTTGACAATACTCAAATCGATACGGTCGGTAACTTCCAAACCGCTGTCTTTACGGTAATTTTGGATACGGTTTACCAAATCGCGGGCGATTCCCTCCTTGCGCAATTCCGGGGTAAGCGTGATATCCAAAGCTACCAATACGTCATCTTGTTGGGCAATGGTCCAACCTTTGATTTCTTTGGCGGTGATATCCACTTCGTCTTTGGACAACACGATTTTTTTATCACCTAAATCCACTTCCAGTTGTCCTTCTTTTTCCAAGCGGGCAATATCGTCTGCCGACAATTGATTTACTTTTCCGGCGATTTTTCCCATATCTTTTCCGTATTTCGGTCCTAAAACCTTGAAATTCGGTTTGGCAGATTTCACAATCACCCCCGAAGCATCATCAAGCAGTTGCATTTCTTTGACATTGATTTCCGACAACACCAAATCTTTAATCGCTTCCAAATCAGCTCTGTCTTGGTCGGACAACACCGGAATCATCAATTTTTGCAAAGGTTGACGTACCTTGATTTTTTCTTTTTTACGCAAGGAAAGCGCCAAGGACGAAATCAATTGGGCTTTTTGCATTTTGCGTTCCAAATCTTTATCGATTTCAGCATCATTGGCTTGTGGAAATTCCGCCAAATGTACGGATTCAAAATTTTCTTTTCCACCAACTTTAATCAAATCCAGATACAAACGGTCGGCATAAAAGGGCGCGATAGGTGCCATCAATTTAGCCACCGTGAGCAAAGCTTTATACAAAGTTTGATAAGCCGAAATTTTATCGGTACCGTATTCGCCTTTCCAAAAACGGCGGCGGCTGAGGCGTACATACCAGTTACTCAAATCATCGGTTACAAATTTTTGAATGGCACGTGCCACTCGCGTAGGCTCGTAGTCTTCGTAGAACTTGGTTACTTCTTGTATCAACGTATTGAGCTCCGACAAAATCCAACGGTCTATTTCCGGACGGTCTTGGTAAGCCACTTCGTCTTCGGCATAGGTAAATCCATCGACATTGGCATACAAGCTGAAAAATCCATAGGTATTATATAACGTGCCGAAAAATTTACGGCGTACTTCTTCCACGCCTTTGACATCAAATTTCAGGTTATCCCAAGGATTGGCGTTCCAAATCATATACCAGCGGGTAGCATCCGGACTGTATTTTTCCAAAGTACTGAACGGGTCGATGGCATTGCCCAAACGCTTGCTCATTTTCTGTCCTTTGGCATCGAGTACCAACCCGTTGGAAACTACGTTTTTATAGGCTACCGAATCAAATACCATCGTAGCTATGGTGTGTAAAGTGTAAAACCATCCGCGGGTTTGATCCACGCCTTCGGCGATGAAATCCGCCGGGAAAAATTTCTTGTCGTCTATCAATTCTTTATTTTCAAACGGATAGTGCCATTGCGCATAGGGCATGGAACCGCTGTCAAACCACACGTCTATCAAATCTGCTTCGCGCTTCATGGGTTTGCCGGTATCGGACACCAATATGATTTGGTCAACAATATGCTTGTGCAAGTCGATTTTGTCGTAGTTTTCTTCGCTCATATCGCCAACGGCAAAATCAGCAAACAAATCTTTTTCCATCAAACCGGCTTCTACGGCTTTTTGCATTTCGGCTTTGAGTTCTTCAACCGAACCGATAACTTTTTCTTCCGAACCGTCTTCTGTACGCCAAATCGGCAAAGGAATTCCCCAATAGCGCGAACGCGACAAGTTCCAATCATTGGCGTTTGCCAACCAGTTGCCGAAACGTCCTTCGCCGGTGGACTTGGGTTTCCAGTTGATTGTTTTGTTGAGTTCTATCAAGCGTTCGCGTACCTGTGGTACTTTGATAAACCAACTGTCGAGCGGGTAATACAAGACCGGTTTGTCGGTACGCCAGCAGTGCGGATAGCTGTGCTTGTGTTTTTCAGCATTAAATGCCTTGTTTTCTTCTTTGAGTTTGATGATAATGTCCACATCCACCGGACGGGCGGGTTTCTCTTCATCATCGGTGTAGTAAGATTGCTTGACATAACGTCCGGCAAATTCTCCCATTTCGGGACGAAAACGTCCTTGTAAATCCACCAGCGGAACTGGATTGCCGTTTTCATCCAATACCAACATCGGCGGTACACCGTAGTCTTTGGCTACTTTGGCATCGTCTTGTCCGAAAGTGGGTGCAATATGCACGATTCCGGTACCGTCTTCGGTGGTGACAAAATCACCGGGGATAACGACAAAAGCTTTATCCGCATCGTAATAAGGAAGCGCATAAGGCAACAATTGTTCGTATTTGATACCTACCAAATCTTTGCCCTTGAATTCTTTGACGACTTGATAAGGAATCGTTTTGCTTTCTTCGGGATTGAAATTGTCAAAATCCGCTTGACTTTCGGCTGGGTGGAATTTCTTTCCGAAGTGATTGTTGAGCAAGGGTTTACCCAAAATAACATATTGTTTTTGATAGGTATAAGGATTGAAAGTTTTGACGAGTACATAATCTATTTTCGGTCCTACCGCCAATGCCGTGTTGGACGGCAATGTCCACGGAGTGGTCGTCCAAGCTAGGAAATACAGTGACGCATCTAAATTTTTCAAATCTTCGGGCAGGTTGTCTACGGCTTTGAATTGGGCGGTCATCGTGTTGTCGGTCACATCGCGATAGCAACCGGGCATGTTCAATTCGTGAGAACTCAATCCGGTTCCCGCCTTGGGCGAATAGGGTTGAATGGTATAGCCTTTGTACAACAAATCTTTGTCGTAGAGTTGTTTGAGCAACCACCACACCGTTTCCATATATTTGGGTTTGTAGGTGATATACGGATCTTTCATATCCACCCAATAACCCATTTCTTCGGTCAGGCGTTCCCATACATCGGTATATTTCAACACCGATTTTTTACAAGCTTCGTTGTACTCATCAATGCTAATTTTTTTACCGATATCTTCTTTGGTAATCCCAAGGGCTTTTTCTACCCCCAATTCTACGGGTAATCCGTGGGTATCCCAACCGGCTTTACGCGGCACGCGATAACCGCGAAGGGTTTTGTAACGGTTGAACAAATCTTTAACGGTTCGTCCCATCACGTGGTGAATCCCCGGCATACCGTTGGCTGACGGCGGTCCTTCATAAAAAACAAATGTCTTGTCTTCCGGACGCGTTGAAATGCTCTTTTCAAAGATTTTGTTTTCCTTCCAATATTTTTGCAATTCACGGGCTACCACCGTTAAATCCATTCCTTTGTATTCGTTAAATTTTTTCATTGGATTGAATATTTTTCAGACCTGGAAGGTTTTGAAAACCTTCCAGGTCTCTTTTTTATCGAAATGCAAAGGTAAAAAATTATACATTAATAATGCACAAAAATAATCGGGGAATTTTTTTGTAATTTTACGGGTTGATTTTAATTACGAATTTTCGGTTCATCGGTTCATCGGTTCATCAAAAAAAATAATATGAAAATAAAAAAATACGCAGCGATAGATATCGGTTCCAATGCCGTACGCTTATTGGTCAGTTACGTGATTGTTACCGGTAAAAAGGTCAAATATAAAAAGGTTTCTTTGGTACGGGTACCCATTCGTTTGGGTGCCGATGTATTTGTCAAAGGCAAGATTTCCGAACGCAATAAAAAGCGCCTGATTGATGCCATGATGGGATTTAAATACCTGATGAAAGCTCATGAAGTAGAGAAATACATGGCGGTAGCCACCTCTGCCATGCGTGAGGCTAAAAACGGAAAGGAAGTGGTGGAAGAAATCCGCAAAAAAACCGGCATCGATATCCAAATCATCGACGGTGCACAAGAAGCGGAGCTCATTGCTGCTACCGATTTGGAAGAATTGTTGGATTTACCCCGCACTTATTTGTATGTAGATGTCGGTGGCGGTTCCACGGAATTCAGCGTGTTTGAAAAAGGACAAAAACAAGCCTCTAAATCCTTTAAATTGGGAACTGTCCGTCTACTAAAAAACATGGTAGATAAAAGTGAATGGGATAAAGCGGAAAAATGGGTCAAGCAACATACCAAAAACAAGGATAAGGTATATCTCATCGGGTCAGGAGGTAATATCAACAAATTGTTTAAAATGTCGGGCAAGGTGCCGGGAGCACCTTTGTCCAAAGTCTATTTGGATGCGCAGTATAAATTCCTAAAATCTATGGATTACAAAGACCGCATCAAAGAATTGGATTTGAATCCCGACCGCGCGGATGTAATTATTCCTGCTACTAAAATCTACCGGCGCGCCATGCAATGGTCGGGAGCCGACAAGGTATATGTGCCGAAAATCGGTTTGGCAGACGGCATCATCAAATATTTGTATGCTCATGAAGCATAAAGAAGACCCGGCATATAATGAATTGCTAAACAAAATAGCCGAATCCTTTGAATTTGCCAATGATTTGGCGAAACAAGCTTCTTTACAATATGAAATGGAATTGCATCAAATAATTACCGGAAAAATAACAGATGAAAAGGTAATCGAAAATCTACTGGATCGCATGTTAGACTTTGCTTTTCATCCGGATGTATTAGAACAATTCAAAAGCTTATGTCGATATTATCTCAATATCAATCCTAGTGCAACAGTACATTATATTCAAGCATACCGTGAAATGTGGAATAGCTGAATATAGTTAAACTATTACATCTACTATTAAAAGGCTTAAACATTTCTCTTTCTTCTAACTATTTCTTCCTGTTTTTCAATACTTTCCTGATGAATAGCTTTAAACAGACGATAGATAAATTTTTCTGATAAACCGGATTTTTGTGCTTTTTCTACGGCTTTTTGCATGATTTCATCCCAGCGTTGGGGTTGTAAAACCGCTACACTTTTTTGTTTTTTTATTTTTCCTATTTCCTCTGCTATTTTCATTCGCTCGGATAACAATTCCAACAATTCATCATCCAGTTGGTTGATTTGCCGGCGATAGAATTCCAATTTATCCAACAAATCGGGATCGACAAAAGTTTGTTTTCGCAAGCAAAGTTGATCGATAATTTGCAACAAGCGTTCCGGAGTTATTTGTTGTTGAGCATCACTCCAAGCATCATTCGGACGGATATGCGTTTCAATCATAAAACCTTGATATTGCAAGTCCAAACCCATTTGTGCCGTATCATAAATACAGTCACGGCGTCCACAAATATGCGACGGATCCAATATCATCGGAATATTCGGATAAGTTTTTTTAAAATCCAAGGCTAATTGCCAGTTGGGTTCATTGCGATATGGTCCCGGACGGAAACTTGAAAAACCACGGTGTATTACTCCAATATCGCTCATTCCTACTTGATAAAAACGTTCTACGGCTCCAATCCACAATGACAAATCGGGATTCACCGGATTTTTTATCAAAATCACTTTTCCGCTTCCGCGAATGGCATCGGCTATTTCTTGTACGGCAAAAGGATTGACCGATGTACGTGCTCCAATCCATAAAATATCAATATCGTATTTTAAAGCCAGTTCGGCATGACGGGTATTGGCAATTTCAATGGCTATTTTCATACCTGTTTCTTCCTTGACTTTTTTCAGCCATGGTAAAGCCGGTTCTCCTATTCCTTCAAAGTTTCCGGGACGCGTTCGTGGTTTCCATACTCCTGCTCGAAAAACCTGAACGCGCTTATCCACCAATCCGTGTGCAGTTTCCAATACCTGTTCTTCGGTTTCCGCACTACAAGGCCCTGCTATCATCAAGGGATATTGAGGCGCCAATTTTTCTAACCAATGATTGAATTTTTTTGTTTGCATATTTTTTTCTGTTGTTTTTGAATCGTTGAAATGTTATTATGGATGCAGGGCTGCCCTATATTTACAATTAGGATATTTTATCTATGATTTTCCCTATATAATTAATCCGTTTTAAAGTTTCCTTTATCTTTTGGCGGTTTTCGCGATATAACATCAGCTTAAAATCCTTTAAATTATCGATATATTCGTCCAAAGCTTGTAATATAGGTACTTTGTTTTCTAAAAATATGGGGGCCCATGTATCCGGCGAACTTTTAGCCAGCCGTACCGTAGAAGCAAAACCCGAACCTGCCATTTGAAAGATGTTTTTTTCATCTTTTTCCAAGTCCAAAACCGTTTTACCCAGCATAAAAGAACTGACATGTGAAAGATGAGAAACATAAGCGATATGCCGGTCGTGTTCTGCGCTTTTCATCCGGATGTTTTTCATTTGTAAAGCTTCAAATAAATCTATGGCTTTTTGTAAAATATCCGCTTGCGTTTTTTCTACATCACAAAGAATATTCATCTTCCCGTTAAACAAACTGGAAAAAGCCGCCTCCGGTCCGGAATATTCCGTTCCGGCAATAGGATGTGCCAACACAAAATTTTTTCGGTTCGGATGCCCTTCAATAGATTTAGCCAAACGATGCTTGGTTGAACCTACATCAAAAACCAATGTTTGCGGGTGAATTTTATCCAAAATATCCTGGGCGATTTCCGGCATTACATTTACCGGTGTAGCAAGTATAATCACCTCCATTTCTCTTATACGCTTATCCGTTAATTCGTATGATGCCAAACCCAATTCCATGGCTTTGTCCAGATGATGCAAATCTCTGCCATAGACTTCCGTTCCGGTGGCTTTTTGAAGGGCTAAAGCCATCGAACCGCCTATTAATCCTAATCCTATGATGCCTGTTTTCATTTTTAATAATTAAATTTTATAATTGAAGGCATACAGCCGTGTGTCTCTATAATGACCTGTTCGTTATTCTGTTTAATGCTTCTTGTAAGGTTTTTTCATCGTTGGTCAATGAAATCCGGACATAATTATCGCTGTTGTTTCCAAAGATAAACCCGGGTGTGATAAAAATATCTTTTTCAGCCAATAATTTATCTGTAAAATCCTTAGAATTTTCCCCTTCGGGTAATTTTGCCCATACAAATAATCCGGCTTGTCTTTCGTTTATTTCCAAATTGAGATGACGACATATTTTTCTAACGATTTTTTTTCGCTTACTGTAAATGTTATTGAGATTTTGATACCATTCATCTCCCATATTCAAAGCCTTGACAGCAGCCATTTGCGTCCCCAAAAACATCCCGCTGTCCATTTGACTTTTGAATTGCATTACGGTATCGATAATTTCTTTCCGGGCTAATAACATTCCGGTACGCCACCCCGCCATATTATGTGACTTACTCAATGAATTGAGCTCTGCGGCTACTTCCAAAGCCCCCGAAACTTGTAAAATACTTCCGGGGTTTTCCGTTAGGATAAAACTATACGGATTGTCATTAATCAGCAAAATTTGATGCCGGCGGGCAAAATCTACCAATTTTTCAAATATTGCTTTATCAACTTGTCTTCCCGTGGGCATGTGCGGATAATTAATCCACATGATTTTTACACGGGACATCTCTTGTTTTTCCAACATCCTTAAATCCGGCAAATAATCGTTTTCTTCTGTTAATTCATAAGCATACGGCTCCCCTCCTGCCAGCAAAGTGGCCGAACGATAGGTCATATATCCCGGTTCGGGGAGCAAAACCTGATCCCCCGGATTGAGCAGCGCCATAGAAAGATGCAATATTCCTTCTTTGGAACCGGTTAAAGGTAAAATTTCATCCTCAGGAGATAGTTTTACCCCATAATGACGCCGGTAAAAACCGGCAATAGCCCGGCGTAATTCATGACGTCCCCGATAAGGCTGATACATATGCGTATCTCCACGCAAGGCATATTCCGCCATAGTTTTACGAACCCTTTCAGGCGGAGGCAAATCCGGACTGCCGATAGCTAAATTGATAACAGGACACCCTTCGGATTGCAAACGGGCTATTTCCTGTAATTTACGGGAAAAATAATATTCTTTGATATGTTTTAAACGGTTTGATTTCATAGTGTAATGCTTACATCTAATGGGTATGAATATATTCCCCCAATATTTTTAATTCAATCACCCGTTGCGCCACTTTATACATAGCGATTTGGTATTGTTTTATATCATCGATTAACAAATCGGCAAAAAAAGCGTATTCCCAAGGTTTATCAACAATAGGAACAGATTGTATCTTGCTCATATTCAATCCGTAATCTTTAAAAATTTGCAAAACATCCACTAAACTCCCGGGTTCATGCGACAATTTAAAACGAATAGAAGCTTTGTTGAACTTATCTTTGGTTTGTCCGTTTTTTAAATCCAAAACGACAAAACGCGTCGCATTGATTTGATTAGTTTGAATACTTTCGGCGATGATTTCCAATTCATACAATTTAGCCGCTTCGTAACCGGCTATGGCACCTATACCTGATAATTGTCGCTGTTGAATAATTTTAGCCATTTCGGCAGTATCCTTTTCTTCTACTAATTTGATATGCGGATAATTCCTAAAAAACTTCCGGCATTGCAACAAAGCCATCGGATGACTCCATACTTCTTTTATATCATCTATTTTTTGTCCGGGTAAAGCCATCAAATGATGATGAATGGGCAGATAATATTCGCCGTCGATATGCAAATCATACTCGTCTATCAGAGCATAATTAGGCAAAATGGCTCCGGCAATAGTATTTTCAACCGCCATTACTCCTTTGTCTATTTTTTTTTGTTTGAGCAATTGTGGTATGTCGTTAAAATCCATACATTCAACAAATTCGTTTGCTTCACCAAACAAATTTTTGGCAACTTCGTAATGAAACGAACCTTGGGTACCTTGAATTCCTATTTTCATGTTTATTATTGTTAAATCGATAAATCAAAAATTATAAACCGTTAATTAATAAATTTAAATCACAAAAAAAGTCCCGAAATATCGGGACTTTTTTATCAAAATATGATGTAAAATTATGCATACAAAGTCCCTTCTTTTATATCGAAATAAAAGTAAAAGAAGAAACTGTTATATGTTTGATTTGATATCATCATTATTCTCAATTATTGTTGCAAATATATTATATTTTTGGAAAATCAAAACAAAAATCCGGATTTTATAGTATTTTTTAACGAATTTTATGTAATTTTATCTATTCATCATTAGAAAAAATACCGGATTTGAAAAAAGATATACCTTGGAATAGTATTGTGCAAGTGGTGTTTTCACGCCGCCATCAAGTCATGCTTGTAGTTGGTTTGCTATTATTCACTTGGGGAGGTTTATTTACCGAAGCCGGTGCTTTATTGTTAAATTTTGTCACCATTATCTTTTTTTTCCGGCTGGCAATTATCATCCACGAAAGCGGTCATCTATTTTTTGCCAAATTAATGGGAGGAGTACCACTTCGCATGGAATTAGGAACCGGTTATGATGTTTTTATCCAAAAATTTTTTAATATTCCTATTGTATTAAAATCAAAATTTGACCGGGGATTAGCCTATTATATATTTAAAGACCCTTCAAAAAGTAAACAAATAATCGCTACATCCGGAGGATTTTTTTTTAATTTCCTAATGGCAGGTATGGCCTATTATATCTTCGGACTATCCTTTAATCCGCCTTATAATCCGGCTTTTGATTTTATATTCACCAATTCGGTTTCCGCCCTTTTCACCTTTTTTCCCGGGGAATACAACAAAAGAAAAACCGACGGCCTGCGTATTTTTCATATACTTTCTAACAAAGAAAAACTCAATTATCAAGCTGATGAAACCATAAAATTCTTTCGAGCAATTAATTTTCACGAACAAAAAAACTATCAAAAAGCCCTAGTACTTTACAAAGAATTGTTCAGCTCTGAAAATTACGGTAATTCATCTCGCCTACATGGATCGGATTGTTATTTCAAAACAGGAAATACCACAATGAGTTTCAAAAATTTACAAGATTTACAAAACCTTATTAAACCGGAAAAGAAAATTTTACATTTATATCTCTATAATCATCTGGCGTGGCATTATTTATTATCCGGACAAACAGATAAAGCCCATGCTTACGCAGGGATGAGTCACCAAATTGACGACACAAATGTTTATGCCTCGGCCATTTATGGTATAAGTTTGATTGAAACAGGGAAATATCTCCAAGGTATAAAACTCTTGAATAAAAATATAAACTTGTCCTATTACCACTCCGATATTTTTATCCAAGTTTTGTACTTGATGTATGCTTCTTCCCGGTTAAAACCCCGCCTGCAAAAAAATAAATATGAAAAATATATTCAAAAACACCGTCCTAAATTTACAGCTTATTACGAAGAACGGATTTATAACCGGATAATACCCAAAATACAAACCTTGAGCTAAGAGCAGCTACCGATTTACTATAATGGTAAAAAGAACCGTTACAATCCTCTGAAAACATAATTTCCCGTATCTTTGCCCCAAAGATTAAGCCTCTATGAAAGCAAAAAACACCGGTCAAAAAATCAATATCATTACCTTGGGTTGCAGTAAAAATGTATACGACAGTGAAAACCTGATGGGACAACTGGCTTATAACGGCTATGAAGTCAGTCATAATGCCGACCAAGGTGATATTGTTATCATCAATACCTGTGGTTTTATCCACGATGCCAAACAAGAGTCTATCGATACCATTTTGTCGGCTATTCAAGACAAACAAAACGGCCACATCAACCAAGTATATGTAACCGGTTGTTTAAGCGAACGCTACAAACAAGAATTACCGGCTGAAATTCCCGAAGTAGATCAATATTTTGGCACCCATGATATGATTGAACTGCTCAAAACTTTCGGGGTGGATTACCGCCACGAACTCATCGGTGAACGTCAACTGACTACGCCATCACATTATGCCTATTTAAAAATTTCAGAAGGATGTGATCGCAGTTGCTCTTTTTGTGCCATTCCTGCCATTCGGGGCAAACACATTTCAAGAAGTATCGAAAGCCTGGTAGGCGAAGCCGAAAAATTAGCTGCCAAAGGTGTAAAAGAATTGATTTTAATTGCCCAAGATTTAACTTTTTACGGCTTGGATATCTACGGAAAAAGACGCTTAAACGATTTGCTTCAAGAATTGGTAAAAGTGGAAGGCATCGAATGGATTCGTTTGCATTATGCTTATCCTACAGGCTTCCCCGAAGAAGTAATCGACACCATCGCCCATGAGCCGAAAATCTGTAATTATTTGGATATCCCCTTACAACACATCAACAACGAAATATTAAAATCTATGCGTCGCGGACACAACCGGCAGGTAAGCGAAAAACTGATTCGTCAATTTCGTCATAAAATTCCCGATGTGGCTATCCGTACCACTTTAATCGTCGGTTATCCGGGTGAAACCCTAGAAAAATTTGAAGAACTCAAACAATGGGTAATCGATACACGCTTTGACCGGTTAGGCGTATTTGCTTATTCCCACGAAGAAAATACCCATGCCGGAAAATTAGCAGATGATGTCCCCGATGAAATTAAACAACAACGGGTTGAAGAAATCATGGCCTTGCAAAGCGAAATTTCATTTGAAAAAAATCAAGAAAAAACAGGAAAAGTATTGAAATGTATTTTCGACCGGAAAGAAGGAAACGAATATATCGGACGTACCGAATATGACAGTCCCGAAGTAGATAACGAAGTACGGGTAGATGCCACCAAATATGCTATTGAAATAGGAAAATTTATCGATATCAAAATCACTTCGGCTACTGAATTTGATTTATACGGCATTCCGGCTCACAAATGTTAATTCTTTGATAATTATTAGCAAGTGTAACAATTGTTGATTAATTTCGTCTTTGATATTAAACCATTAAATTATTTATCATGAAAAAACTTTTTTTATTCAACCTGTTTATTTTTCTTTTTTCAGGTATGGCGTCTGCGCAAACAGCTGATGAAATCATCGACAATTACTTAAAAAATATAGGAGGTAAAGACAAATTATCTCAGATAAAATCACTTCATATCAAAGCTACAACCAATGCGCAAGGAATGGAAATTCCTGTTGATATATACATGACTGCCGACGGCAAACAGTATATCGGCTTCGAATTACAAGGCCAAAAAATGGTACAGATGGCTTTTGACGGCACCACAGCTTGGCATACCAATTTCATGAACATGAAAAATGAAAAACACAATAATGAAATAGCCGAAAATCTCAAAAGAAACTCGGCAGGTGAATTTCCTAATCCATTTTTAAATTATAAAGAAAAAGGTTTTAAAGTTGAATTTATCGGTAAAGACGAAGCCGAAGGAACCGAAGCTTATAAAATCAAACTCACCGAACATCCGGTATTAAAAGACGGCAAAGAAGTCAGTAAGGAAATGTATTTTTATTTCGATACCGAAAATTTTATTCCTATTATGGCCGAAGAAGAAATCAAAGACGGGCAATACAAAGGAGCTAAAGTTCAACAAGTTTTTAGTGACTACCAAGAAGCCGGAGGTATTTATTTTCCGTTTAGTACCATGACCAAATTTAACGGCATGACCGGACAGGAAATAAAAATCAAATCTATTGAAATCAATCCGGAAATAGATGAAAACATATTTATTTTCAAGGAAAGCGCTTCTGAAAACACGGCTAAACCGGAAGAAAAGAAATAATTTAAACATATCCTTTATCACATCATAAACAAGCTGTAATCCACCCATTTTTGAGTACAAATAAATTCAATAAATGCTTGAGCTTAGTCCAATACAACCGGCCTATACAAATGTCATTGCTAGCATTGACACAATTGTATTTCCGGTAAAAAATAAAAAAAATCACCCCAAAATCTCAAAGCCATGAAAAAGCTGTTCTTACTTTTATTCATATCCAGTTTATTCACAGTGCCGGCCCAACAAAAACAACTCACCGGCAAACAATTATTCGGTTCGATCCGTGCCCGGCAATTGGGCCCGACTATCACCAGCGGCAGAGTCAGTGACATTGCCGTTCATCCGAAAAATAATAATGTTATCTATGTAGGAACAGCCGGCGGAGGGGTGTGGAAATCACAAAACGGCGGAGTTAATTTTGAACCGGTTTTTGACAAGCACAATTCATCTATCGGATGTATAGCCATCGATCCGAAACGGCCCGACCAAATCATTTGGGTAGGCTCCGGCGAAACTTGGACCCGCAACAGTACTTCCGTAGGCGATGGTTTGTATAAATCTACCGACGGAGGCAACAACTGGCAACCTATGGGATTTGAAGATTCCGAACGTATCAGCAGTATTGTCATTCATCCGGAACATCCCGATACCGTATATGTTGCCGTGCTCGGACACTTGTGGGGTGACTACGACAAAAGAGGCGTATACAAAACTACCGACGGCGGTAAATCCTGGCAAAAAATCCTAGCCGGCCAAGCCGATACCGGTGTATCCGATTTGGTAATGGATCCTCAAAATCCCAATGTATTATACGCTGCTTTATGGCAATTTCGCCGAACCCCTTGGAGTTTTAATTCCGGCGGATTAGCGTCTAAATTGATGAAATCTACCGATGGCGGACAAACTTGGAAAAAAATTCACAAGGGATTTCCCGGCGGAAAACTCGGACGTATAGCTATAGCCGTAGCCCCATCCGACACACAACGTTTGTATGCCGTTATCGAATCGGAAAATCCGGAAAAAAGCGGATTATACGTTTCCGACAATGCCGGTGAATCCTGGCAACAAACCAACAAAGATTTTAATATTGTGGTTCGTCCTTTCTATTTTGCCCGTTTGGCTGTAGATCCCAAAGATAAAAACACCGTAGCCAAAGCCGGATTTTTTGCCCAAATCAGTTCAGATGGAGGCAAAACTTTCAAATCATTCGGGAATATGCATCCGGATATTCACGATATTGTTTTTGACAAGGATAATTCCAACCGGATGTATTTTGCAACCGATGGCGGATTTTATTTTTCATTGGACAAGGGTGTTTCCAATGTGAAAAATCGCGATTTAAATGTCGCCCAATATTATTACGTAAGTGTAGATAACGAATCGCCCTACAATATTTACGGCGGATTACAAGACAACGGTTCGTGGTATGTACCGAATACAGCGCCGGGTGGTGTCAAAGAAAAAGATTGGAATTCCGTAGGCGGAGGCGACGGTTTTCGGGTTTTTCGTCACCCTACCAAACGGATTATCTATTCCGAAAGCCAAGCAGGTGTTTGGATAGGCCGGTATGATATGGACAAACAAAGCATCACCGATATCACGCCATTTGCCGAAAAAGAAGGCGAAAAACTTCGTTTTAACTGGAACACAGCGATGGCATTAAGCCCAAATAATCCGGATAGAATCTATATCGGAAGTCAATATTTGCACAAGTCGGATGATACGGGATTGAATTGGCAAATCATATCTCCCGATTTGACTACCAACGACAAAACCAAGCAAAATCAGGCAAAATCCGGAGGACTAACCATCGATAATTCGGGAGCCGAAAATCATACCTGTATCTTTACGATAGCCGAATCGCCTTTAGATGAAAACATCATCTGGGTAGGTACCGACGACGGCAATGTGCAATTGACCAAAAACGGAGGCAAAACCTGGCAAAATCTCACCCGGAATATCACCGGATTACCGGCTCATTCATGGGTTTATCACATCGAAGCGAGCAATTTTGACAAAGGAACCGCTTATGCCGTATTTGACCGTCACACGCTGAACGATACCCGGACTTATGTATACAAAACCACCGATTACGGACAAAGCTGGCAATCGATTGTCACAGATGAAATCAAGGGTTTTGCCCGTAGTATCCAAGAAGATTTTGTCAAAAAAGATTTGCTTTTTTTAGGCACCGAAGACGGTTTATATATCACCCTGAACGGTGGTAAACATTGGATGAAATTTGAAAACAATATGCCTACGGTTCCCGTATTTCATGTGACTTTGCAAAAACAAACCAACGACTTGGTACTGGCTACCCACGGAAGAGGCGTCATCGTGATAGACGACATCACTCCCCTGCGTGAAATCGATGAAAAAGTACTGAATGAAAAAATTCATATTTTTGATATTCCGGACTTTATGATGTTGGAAAGAGAAAATTTCGGCGATGGCGGATACGGTACCAATATGTTTGTGGCAGAAGGCAAACCCGGCGGTGCCAAATTTGTCTACTATTTGAAAAAACGGCATACATTCGGCAAAATGGATATGCGTATTTTGGATGAACAAGGAAAAGAAGTGAGAAAACTAAAACCCGGCAAACAAAAAGGAATCAATATCGTTCGTTGGTATTTCAAAGGAAAAGCTCCCAAGGTAGCCCAAGGAAAAACTTTGGACATACAAGCACTGACTGCACCAAGAGTACCTGCCGGCACCTATACGCTGGAAATCACCAAAGGAAAAAATATCTACCGCAAAAAATTTAAAACCCTATATGATACTTTACCGAAAATTCCGCTTGAAAACAGGAAAATACAAGAGAAAACCGTAGCGGAATTATTCAATATGATGGAAGATTTGGCTTATTTGGTCTATCAAACCCATGCGATTATCGATTATGCCCAAAAAGTGAAAAAACAAAATCCGAAACTTTCAAAACAAGCCGAAAAAGTTGTTAAAGCTTTTACCGCTTTGAAAAAAACACTGGTACAAACCACCGGTGACAATTATACCCAAACCCCCGAACCTGAATTACGAGAAAAATTGTCAAAACTCTACAACAAAGTAGCCGGAAAATTTGACAAACCATCAAATTCACAGATGAAAAACTTTAAAATATTGCAAAAAGAACTATCTGACAAACACCGCGAATTTGATGCATTAAAGAAAAAATATGTTGACAAGTTGGAGAAAAAAGCCGTTAAATACGGCCTGAAAGAATTGAAGTTAAAGGGCATTAAAGAATTTTTGGATAAATAATATAAAGAAAGTGACTAAACCACTATGGACTGAAAGTACCATAAGTTGAAAGCAAGAATAAAATTCATATTTCCTGCATTAATTGGCTCGATGACCGATGCTTGATGACCGATGAAGGGAAACCAAGCTAATTTGTACTATATTCGGTCATTGAGCTTGTCGAAATGACATAATTAATTTCAGTTAGGTATTCTCGACAGGCTTGAACACCGTGCGAACATTGAAAAAGATTTTTAGAAGCTGGAAGCGAGATGCACTAAAGTGCATAATCTGTTCCGGTTTATCGGAAGTTTTAACTCTATTTGAGACCAATAAAAGAAGAAGATAAAGAAAGTGAATAAAACTGATATTTTTGGAATAGTATTTTTAGTAAGTATGGTTATCTATTCTTTATATATCAATGAGAAAGTTAGTGAAAAAAGAAAAAAAATTAACAATAAAGATAATCTGGACGAGAATGAAAAAACTAAAGAAATTAAAAAAATAGGTTATTTGTATATTATTATAGGTTTTATATTGTTCTTTATTTTAATGATAATACGGAGTAGTGTCTTGAAATAAAGAATATACCCCGTTACCGGACGAATTTCTTCGGATGGCAAAGGGTTCTTTACAAAGTAAAGAAAAAAATCAGTTTAAATCAGGCTCGTAAAATATCCATATATACAGAAATTGATTATATTTGTATACTCATCTTTTCTGCATAGCGATTAGCAAAACAACAGGAAAGCAGTAGGACAGTAAGACAAAACCCTATGACCGACTGATCTGCTACTGTAAAATAAGAAAAAAACAGTAGGACGACACCAAAAAAAATTACGCGTGCGTGCGCGAGAAAAAACAGGTTTGAGTTTATATTTTTTATAAAAAAAGCGTTCATTGAAACAAATCCTTTGAAGTAGGAAAAAAGCAGTTAAAAAAAGACACTGACCGAAAAAAAAAGCGAAAAAAAAGCACAAAGGGGTTACAGCTATGGTTTTCAGGGT